>Ga0209341_10001334_pt1 | contig 24556 bp, 25 predicted proteins | sample RifCSP13_2_FD_184020 | JGI IMG/M metagenome (GOLD analysis project Ga0209341, IMG submission 184020) | Soil microbial communities from Rifle, Colorado - Rifle CSP2_sed 13_2 (SPAdes) (version 2) | ecosystem: Environmental > Terrestrial > Deep subsurface > Rock core/Sediment | place: Rifle... | reverse complement strand
AGACTCCAAGCGCGAAGCCGGTGACACATTAGGTGGGATCTTTGAAGTGGTGGCACATGGGGTTATACCTGGACTGGGCTCGCATACAGCGTGGGATCTCAAACTCGATGGCCGTCTAGCTGCCGCGGTAATGTCCATCCCGGCTGTGAAAGCGGTTTCTATCGGCGCTGGAGTTGAAGCAAGCAGTTTGCCTGGCTCGGAAGTACATGATGAGATTGCCTACAACCTCGAGACGAAACAGTTTGTTCGCCAGACAAACCGGGCCGGTGGACTTGAAGGCGGAATTACGAATGGCGAGGAGATCAGAATTCGTGCTCACCTGAAGCCTCTTTCGACTCTTCGTCGCCCGCTGAGATCAGTGGATATCGATACGAAAGAAGAACAACCTGCCGGATTTGAGCGGTCTGACATCACTGCGGTGCCCGCCGGCGGCGTAATAGGTGAAGCAATGGTTGCGCTTGTTTTAGCGGCAGCTATGCGCGACAAGTTTGGGGGCGATAGCCTTGGCGAGATGAAGCGTAATTTCGAGGGTTACAGAGAGCAGTTGCGAGGCTATTAGATGGCGAGAAATTCAACCAAGGATGCGATTTCAGAAAACTCTTTCAAGCAACTGCTGAGGCAGCGTTTCTGTATTCGCTTAGCACCACACTGGCATGCAAGCAGCGTTCGTCGTAGAATTGACATCGAATCGATGAGTTCTCTTTAGATTGGAAGTCATAAGAATGGCGTTGTTACCTGTAGTAAAGTGGCCGAACCCAGTTCTTGATTCACCCGCTGATCCGGTCACGGAATTTGACGACAAGCTTAAAAAACTTGTTGCCGATATGTTCGAAACAATGTACGCAGCGCCGGGGGTTGGGCTTGCGGCTGTGCAGGTTGGGGTGTCAAAGCGACTGTTTGTAATGGATTGTTCGGGAGGCAAGGATCCCGACCAGCGTGTGGTAATGATTAACCCTGAAGTGCTGCGGATCGAGGGCACGCAGAATGGCGATGAGGGTTGCCTGTCGTTTCCGGGAATTTTTACGCCTGTGGAGCGTGGCCTGCGCGCAGTAGTTCGGACCCATGACATTAACGGGAATCAGTTTGAGTTAGACGGAATGGAGCTCACGGCTCGCTGTATGTTGCACGAAACAGACCATTGCGACGGCATAGTCTTTCTGGACAAGATGAGTCCGATCAAAAGGGAGATTGTGAAACGCAAAATCAAGAAACTTCAGAAAGCCGGTCAGTGGTTCTGACAGAAGCCAGAGATACATGAAACGCAGTTACTCAAGCCTCAAGATCTAAAATTCGCAATCCGCAATCCGAAATTCACAATAGAAATCTGGAGACTCGATATGCCAACAGAATTTCGCAACGAACCGCTCACTGACTTCAGCAAGGAAGAGAATGCGCAGGCTATGCGGGCTGCGCTTAAGAAAGTGGCGAGTGAACTGGGCCGGGAGTATCCACTGGTAATTGGCGGCGAACGTATTACTACTGGGAGCAAACTCGACAGCATCAACCCCTCCAATCGTACACAGGTGGTCGGCAGTTTTCATAAAGCCACGAAGGAACTGGCGGACCGCGCAGTGGAGACGGCAGCGAAGAGATTCGAGAGTTGGAAAAAGTCCGGCGTCCAGGAGCGTACCGATTTGCTGTTTCGCATTGCGGCGCTTTTGCGCGCCCGCAAGCATGAGATGTCGGCCTGGATGGTCTACGAGGTGGGGAAATCATGGGCTGAAGCGGATGGTGATACGGCGGAGGCGATCGATTTCTGTGAGTTTTACGGTCGTGAAATGGTTCGCTACGCCACCGGCCAGCCTCTGACAAAGATTCCCGGCGAAGATAATCGGCTCGAGTACATCCCCCTTGGTGTCGGCGCCGTGATCCCGCCCTGGAACTTTCCGCTGGCTATCATGGCTGGATTGACGCTCGCTTCTTTTGTCACCGGAAACACCGTAATACTAAAACCGTCATCTGATGCTCCAACAATTGCGTACAAGTTTTTCGAGATCCTTGAGCAAGCGGGGCTGCCGGCCGGAGTGCTCAACTTTCTGACTGGATCCGGCGCGGAAGTGGGAGATGTATTGGTAGACCACCCTAAAACACGATACATCGCTTTTACAGGATCCAAAGAGGTTGGGCTGAGGATTAATGAGCGCGCCGCAAAGGTTCACGATGGTCAACTCTGGATCAAACGCGTGCTTGCCGAGATGGGTGGCAAGGATGCCATTATCGTTGCCGACGACGCGAATCTCGACGATGCAGCGACGGGCATAGTGCAGTCGGCGTTCGGTTTTCAGGGCCAAAAGTGCTCCGCGTGCTCGAGGGCAATTATTGATACGCGCGTGTACGATTCGCTGCTCGCAAAAGTCGTTGAGCGTACAGAAAAGATTAGGGTGGGCGATCCAACAGACAGCTCTACAACGATGGCGGCGGTAATCAATGAGAAGGCCTTTAGGACCATTAACGACTATATCGAAAAGGGAAAGGCTGAGGGCGGTCGAGTTTTGACGGGCGGTGGCTCAGACGGCGAAAAGGGCTTTTTCATCGAGCCCACTGTTATTGCGGATGTGAAGCCCGGAGCCACTATTGAACAGCAAGAGATTTTTGGCCCAGTGCTCGCCGCGATCCGGGCTAACGATTTCGAGGACGCTTTGAGGATCGCCAATGACACACAGTATGGTTTAACGGGTGCTGTCTACAGCAGCGACGAAGAGAAGTTGGCCCGTGCCCGAAAGGAATTTCACGTAGGCAATCTGTATTTGAATCGTAAATGCACCGGGGCATTGGTGGGGGTGCATCCGTTTGGTGGTTTCAACATGTCGGGGACCGATTCGAAAGCCGGTGGTCGCGACTACCTTGGACTATTTCTACAGGCGAAAGTTTCAGCAGAGAAAGTAGGCGCAACAACCAAGCGTGTCGAGGTTGGAACGGCCATCTGAGGAGTCTTTTCCCAAGTTTATTTTTGTTTCGGAGCCCGCAATCAGGTGACAGAGCCTTAAACGCAACTGTCACCTGTTGCTATTTTGGAAGCATTCTATGCGCATAGTTTTTATGGGCACACCCGAAGCCGCGGTTCCCTCATTGCGGCGCTTGCTCGCAGCAGGACACGAGATAGTCGCAGTTTGGACCCAGCCCGATAAACCATCAGGCCGCGGCAACAAGATAGCCGTGTCTCCTGTGAAGCAATTCGCCACCTCGCAGGGTTTGGAGGTCCATCAGCCATCCAGAATTAAGACCGACGAAGCAAAGCGTTTGTTTGCCTCGCATGCGGCGGAACTGGCGGTCGTTGTCGCTTATGGTCGAATCCTGCCGGCGGAATTTTTACGGGCGCCGCTCCGCGGTTGTCTGAACGTCCATTTTTCACTGCTACCACTCTATCGCGGAGCAGCCCCCGTAAACTGGGCAATTGTAAACGGCGAAAGAAGCACGGGCGTCACTACCATGTTCATCGAGGAGCAACTCGACGTTGGTCCGATTCTGCTCCAGCAGAAACTGCAAATAAAGGAAGATGAGACAGCGCCCGACCTTTCCGAGCGACTGGCCCTGATCGGGGCGGATCTCTTGATCGCAACGCTTGCCCAGATTAATTCAATAACGCCTCGGCCCCAACGAGAACGAGATGCAACCTTTGCACCAATGCTCAAGCGGGAAGATGGACTGATTAGGTGGACCGACAGCGCCGTGGAGATTGAGCGTTGTGTTAGAGGCTTTCAACCCTGGCCCACCGCGTATACGTTTTATCGTTCGCGGCGGCTGATAGTTTGGCGAGCTAAGCCTGAACCGTCTCCCGAAGATGGAGCCGCAGCAGGGCAAATCGTTGCCGCACATGGCGATGCACTGGTGGTGAAATGCGGCAAAGGCACGGCGCTCAATTTGCTGGAAATACAACCTGAGGCGAAACGCAGGATGTATGTTCGCGATTTTATGAACGGTACGGAGTTGAAGGTTGGCGATCGTTTTGGCGAAATTTAGCGCGGTCTCGCCAGCGCGGCTGGCGGCATTCGAAATCCTGCGGCGCGTCGAAGACACCGGCTCATTCGCGTCAATTCTTCTGGCTGATAGGGCGACGGAACTGAGCGCTCCTGATCGTGCTCTAGCTCACGAGCTGGTGTTGGGTGTGTTGCGCTGGCAATTGTGGCTGGGTCGACTCATAGAGCACTATGCAAACCGAAAACTTTCCAGCGTGGATCCGACAATTCAGACGATCCTGAATCTCGGACTCTATCAACTGCGTCTTCTCTCACGCATCCCCGCGTCAGCGGCAGTTAATGAATCGGTCAATCTGGTACGCCGCGCACGGCTCAGGTCGGCTGAAGGATTTGTCAATGCAGTTTTGCGCCGCGCAAAACGTGAGCCAGATTACGATCCCGTGGCAGAAGTTCTGGATCCGGTTGAGCGTCTGGCGGTGAAAACTTCACACCCTCCGTGGCTCATTCAGCGTTGGACCAAAAATTTCGGCACCGAGGAAACCGAGAGACTTGCTGTAGCAAACAATCAACCAGCTCCGGTCGCTTTTAGGGTGGTGAACGCGAGGTCCAACCGGCTGGAAGTAGTCAACCGACTGCGGGCAGCCGGGGCGAATGTGCAAGCTTCACGCGTCGCGAAGGAAGGTTGGCGAGTTGCGGGAGCGCCGGATGTGGTCTGGGAGTTGGCCCGTGAAGCTCGTATTTACCTCCAGGATGAGGCATCGCAATTGGTTGTCGAGGTTGTGGGAGCGAGACCTGAAGACCGAATTCTCGACCTTTGCGCGGCACCCGGGAGTAAGGCGACACAGATTGCCGAACAACTAACGCAGGGTAGAATTATTGCCGCAGACCTGTATGGCCATCGACTGAAAATTGTGGAGCAAACGTCCCGGCAGCAACAACTTGCGCGGATAAGCTGCCTATTGCTGGATGCCTCTCAATCCTTACCTTTTCCGGAGGAGTCGTTTGATAGAGTCCTCCTGGACGCGCCATGCTCGGGGACGGGGACCTTAAGGCGCAACCCCGAGATCAAGTGGCGCATCTCACCCCATGATATTGGCGATTTGGCGACGCGCCAGAAACTGTTCCTTGCAAAAGCCGCACGTGTTGTGAAACCCGGTGGGTGGTTGGTGTATTCAACCTGTTCAGTCGAGCCGGAGGAGAACGAACACCTGATCACAGACTTTCTCGGGCGCGAGAGCGGATTTCAAATGGCCAAACCGCCGGTTGATGCCTCGCTGATTACAACGTTTGGCGCAATACGCACCTGGCCACATCGTCAGGGTACGGATGGGTTTTTTATCGCTGCCTTTTCCCGCCAAAGGTTATAGCTTTAAGAAATAGGCTTGCTTGCGGCAGGTGATAGTGGGTGCTAGACTTCGGAACTTGGCGCCTGCAGTCGGTATTCAACCGGAGGTGACCAGTAAGTCGGTGAGTGTGGCTGCCCGCATAATTGCCGTTTTTCGCAGACTTGGTATTGCCATCTCGATTGCCATCGCATTCCTGTTTGGTCTTGCTACAACCGTCTACCTGTCCCTGCGTAGCCCCGAAGTCACTGTGCCTAATGTTGTCGGAATAGACCGTTTTGCAGCAGAACGCATTTTGGAAGACGCTGGCCTGAACTTTCGGGTACGAGCATCGCGGCCAAGTCGAGAATTGAAGGCTGACACGGTATTATTTCAGTTGCCCCGGTCTGGTCAGGTGGTCAAGGCCGGTCAGACAGTAGCCATGGACATCAGCCGTGCCGCCAAAGAAGGAGAGTCGACAGATGGAGCGATTCCGGATCAACCAACTGAGGAGAAACCGGTCGAGAATCGCAACATCCAGGCGTCAGCCAACACGAATGAAAGTAAACCCAGGCGTCAGAAGCTTGTGAATAAAAACGCTAACGAGAACGACAACGTAAACCGAGTTGCTACGAATGCCAACAGCAACACGAGCACACCGAACGTGAATGCTGGCCGGAATCTCAATAGCGCGAACAATGCAGATTCCGCCCGCGTCGCTGCCAATGCAAACTTGATCGGAAATACAAACCGAAACGTGAACAGGCTCTCGCCCGCGGCGAAGCCTTCCCCCGGGAAGCAAAGCAATCGCCCGGATTGAAGTTTTGAAATGATGGCGGACAGAAGCATCGATATTGCACCGTCGATCTTGTCAGCAGACTTTTCGTGTCTGGGTGCGGAGATTGAGCGGGTCGAGCGTGGTGGGGCTGCGATCCTGCACGTGGATGTGATGGACGGACATTTCGTGCCTAACATCACCGTGGGCTTGCCAGTGGTTAAGTCGCTCTCCGCCGTTACGCGCCTGCCTATCGATACACACTTGATGATCTCCGAACCGGGTCGTTACGCTGAACAGTTTGTCCGGGCAGGAGCGTCGATGGTTTCCGTTCATGTTGAAGCAGACGCGCACCTGCATAGAACCCTGATGGCGATTAAGGCGGCCGGAGCCAAAGCCGGTGTGGTTCTGAATCCGGCAACTCCGGCTGAGTCGCTGGAAGAAGCGCTAAACTTTGCCGACTATGTGCTCGTGATGTCGGTCAATCCAGGGTTCGGGGGCCAGCAGTTCATACCAAAAGCGCTGGATAAAGTTCGCCGGTTGCGGCGGATGATCGAAGAGCGGCAGCTGAACGTGCGTATCGAGATCGACGGCGGCATTGACCGCCACAATATTGGCCAAGTGGTTGCTGCCGGAGCGGAGATAATCGTCGCTGGTTCAGCAGTGTTTCACGCGAAAGATGCGGAGGCAGCTGTTCGGGAATTGCGCGCCGCTACGGTTGAATGGGTGTAATCGGCAATCTGTTTTGGAGGTTTCTTATCATGGATTTTCGCCTGTTGGTTCGCCTGCTAGCCAGACCGGCACTCTGCCTCACGCTGTTGTTTAGTTTATTTAGCGTTGCTTGGGCGCAGAGCCAAGGCAAGCAGCAGAGCGATCTATCAGCCATCCAGCGTCTCGACGTAATGCGATCGAAACTCGAATCGATGCGCCGGTCACTGACGAGCGCCATATCTTCGATGGCCCAGAGCAGCCCGGATAAGAAGGACGAGAAGCCGAACCTCGATGACCCGCGTGAAAGACTGCGTGGTCTGGAAAAGGAAGTGGCTTCTATTCTTTCCGAGGTCAATGATGTGCGGGTTAAGCAGGAGCGTTCCGAACGTTACGACACTACGGTGCTTGAGCGCCTGGAAGCGTCAGTCGCGGAAATTGACACAAGAGTACAGTCGGGATTACAGGCCTCGGCCAGCGCGCGTACGGCCCCGGTGACCGCGGCAAACGTGAAGAAGAAGAAGAAAGGGAAGTTTCTGGGGCTGTTCGGCGGTAGCGATGATGAGAAGTATTCGGAGTTAACCGGCGGAGTGGCGCCCGGACGTGACCGAGTGCTTTTTGAAGAGGCAGCCAAAGAAGTGCGCAAAGGCCGCCACGAAACGGGCCGGCTTCTCTTCACAACAATCATCAATACGTATCCCGACTCGCCCTTTCTCCCCCTGGCAAAGCTTGCGATCGCCGACTCTTTCTATTTGGAAGGGACAACAAGCGCGCTGATTCAGGCGGCCCAGGCTTACCAGGACTGGCTAACCTTCTTTCCAACAGATCCCTTGGCGGACGACGCGATGCTCAAGGTCGCGGAATCTGAAATGCGTCAGATGGGGCTTTCTGATCGCGATATCACGCACGCGCGAAAGGCTGAACAGCGGCTGAAAGTGTTGTTGCAGCAATTTCCGCAAACATCGCTGCGGCCAGAGGTACAGGACAGGCTAAACGAGGTTCAGGAAAATCTGGCGATGCACAATTTCCAGGTCGGCACATTCTACCTGGGCGCGCGGTATAAGGCGGGGAAAGGTGGCTTGAAGGGCGCCCAATCGCGTTTTAAGGAGATCATCGAGAAATATCCTAACTTCTCTCTGCGAGACGAGGTGCTATTCCGTCTTGCGTACACCTATCAACAAGAAGAAGAGCCCGATGAAGCTGCGAAATACTATCAGGAGATTGTGCGAAACTTTCCAAACAGCGATTTCGCGGAAAAGGCCCGTGAGCAATTGAATATCATTGGGGCACCAATTCCTGAACCCGATGCAGCGAGAAAAGATCTTCAGCGGCCGGAGCGTCCGGGTTTTATGGGTAACCTGATGCTACAGGTTACCGGGCGCGCCGATGTTACGGTGCGCAAGGATGGAATCCTGATTAGTAAGGAAAGTAAGGAAGGTAGCGATTTGATTGACGAGGCCCTGAAGTATAACGGCCAGCTACCTGAAAATACCACGCCCCTTGCGCCGGTTCAGCGCAGCACGCCCGCGCCAGTGAACTCAAACTCACGTCGTGCTGTCCAGACCTCCACCCAGGGCGGCACAATGATTCCAGTTGCTACTCCGGCGCCCGGCATCAAACCGCGCTGAGGTCGGACGGAAGATCTCAGAATTGCGGACTGTGTTTTGTTCTGCCCATAAAGGAAGCGACGTGTCGTCTAATCAACTGGCCGGAATACAAGCTGAACTGTTCCGCCGCCACCGCGCAACAGCGACAACAGTGGCTGGTCTCCTTATTGCCGTGGTGCTCCTTTCGGTAGTGGCTCGTCTCGGCAAAGGGTTCTTACGACACCAAAACAACCCGCCATTAGATATCGCCCTCAGGATAACAATCCTGGTGTTTGGGCTAGGGTCGGTAGCATTGCGCCGCACAAAGTTTGCGGCAATGAGGTTACAAGACATCGCCGCCCTGCAAGGTGCTACTGGTCTCCTGCAAACACTGGAGAAAACAACCTTGCAGGTGGCGCTACTCGGTGCTGTGATAGCGGCAATGGGTTTTGTAGCCACGCTGCTCACGGGAAACGACTTTTACACCTACGGCGCCGGACTGGTAGCCGTGGCAGTACTACTTTACTGCTACCCATTTCGCACCTCGTGGCAACGCACCCTCCAACAATTCACGCCTGAAACCATCGAATAGTTTAAAAGATGTTGATCCTGCGGCCTATCCTCTGCTACGCTGTCAGTTGATTGTTTTGGCCTCGCCTCGTCCAGCAGGTTTTTTGTAAAGATCCTCACAGGTGCCAACTAACTTCGGCTATTAACGCAATCCTAAGCTCCCTGCCATGAATGATTCGACCCCCACCTTAGCCAGAGCGTTACTTCTCAAAAACGGTCGTCTGGCATTGGCGGTTATCACGGTTCTTCTTCTCTCCGGTTCTGCAAAAGAGCTCTATGCTCAGGAGATTCCGGCTCACCGAGTAGCGCGCTTGATGACTGCGCCTGCAAATGGAGCGAAACCAAGAGTTCGCAGAGGCGAGATTCTGGACGTGCCTGCCGAAGGTGAATCCTTTCCCAGTTCGTTTCCCGCAAAAGAGGATGCCAACGCAATTGAGCGGATAGCATTCGACCGGACAAACGAGCAGCGCGTACATGAAGGACTAGCTCCCCTTGGGTGGGATCCGGCGCTTTGCGTTATGGCGCGCCAGCACTCCGAAGAGATGGCGCGTCTCGGGTACTTCTCGCACGAATCGCCCAGTGGATTGCGTCTCAAGGATCGCGCGCGCCAAGTGGGCATTATCCGGTTCCGACTTATTGCCGAGAACATCGCGTATAATCAAGGCTTTGATGATCCGGGCGCCTTGGCCGTGGAGCGATGGATGCTATCACCGGGGCACCGCGAGAATATCCTTTCTGGTGATTTTCAAGACTCGGCGGTCGGCAGTTTTGTTTCTCGGGACGGAAGTGTTTTCTTAACCCAGGTTTTCATACAGCGTTAGCACTCCAACTAGCTTCTGACGTGGCGGCTGGCGCTATCAAGAGAGGTCAGTCGAGCGTGGCTATTTCTGCCTTTGTGCTGCCTTCCTTCGCCAAGATCAACTGGAATTTGCGAGTATTGGGCCAGCGCCCCGACGGCTATCACGAAGTGAGAACAGTGTTGCAAACCGTCTCCTTGCATGACGAAATCGAACTCGCATCGCGGGTTGACGACAGGATAGTACTCTCCTGCGATGATCCCGGGATTGAGACCGGCCACGCAAATCTAATTACTCGTGCCGGCCGAGCGTTGCAGGATCGCTTTCGGACCAGTCAAGGCGCCACCATTTCGCTGAAAAAACGTATCCCGATTAAGGCGGGATTAGGAGGAGGCTCATCAAACGCGGCCATCACCGTCCTTGGCTTGGCCCATCTGTGGGGGTTGGCGGCGGGGCTTGATGAATTGATGGCAATTGGGGCGACAATTGGAACAGACGTTCCATTCTTCTTTGTTGGCGGCAGGGCTCTGGCTACGGGAACCGGCTCAACGGTCAGACAACAGTCTTCCTCTCCGCCGAAGCACCTTCTAATCATCAAACCAAAGGCTGCTGTCTCCACCCTCGAAGCATATTCAGCACTCAGATCCAGTCGCTTGACAACAGAGAATGCCGCCTCTATTCTTTCTAGTCCTCGTGAGAACGGGGGTCCGGTCGATTCAGATCTAACCCTTCTCGACGAGCAACTGGTCAATGACTTTGAAAAGGTGATCTTTGATATTGAGCCGGAAATTGGGCGGGCCAGAGACGCCCTGCTTCAGGCTGGTGCCCGTGGCGCTTTGCTTGCTGGAAGTGGCTCGAGTGTCTTTGGTATCTTTGACAGCCCGCAGGCGCAGCAGCGCGCCGTTCGGGAGCTGCAAGCGGAAGTTGGCTGGCTCAGTTTGCCGTGTGTTACCCTGTCGCGCGAAGAGTATCTCGTCGCGTTGAGTTCGTTGAGACTCTTACGCTCTTTTGATCCGGGAATTGATACTGGGGCGTAGCCAAGTGGTAAGGCACCGGTCTTTGGAACCGGCATTCGTAGGTTCGAATCCTCCCGCCCCAGCCATTCTTCAATGACTGAGTTGTGGGCGCGCAGGAATAAATAGTGGCCTTCTCGCCAATCCTTAGCACCAGTTATCACTTATCGCTGATTGTATGAGTACAACCGGAGGCATCAAAGTCTTTTCCGGAAACGCGAACCCCAGATTGGCCGAAGAGATTTGCCGTCATCTGGGCTGTGACATGGGGCGGGCATTTGCGGAACGCTTTTCGGATGGGGAATTCAATTTTCAGATTGATGAAAATGTTCGTGGTGGGGATGTTTTCCTGGTGCAACCTACCTGCCCGCCCACGGACGCCAATCTGATGGAGCTACTGGTGATGCTCGATGCCTTTCGGCGATCATCCGCTGAACGCATCACCGCCGTCATTCCCTATTATGGTTACGCGCGTTCGGACAAGAAGGATCGGCCGCGTGTTCCGATTTCTGCCAAGCTGGTAGCAAATCTAATCACCGTCGCCGGCGCTGATCGCTTGCTGACAATGGATTTGCACGCTGCGCAGATCCAGGGCTTCTTTGATATCCCGGTCGACCACCTCTACGCCGCTCCCGTGATTATTGGTTACTACCAGGATAACCCGCTGACGAACCTGACAGTGGTGGCCCCCGATACAGGTGGGGCAGAGCGCGCACGCGCTTACGCCAAAAGGTTGGATGCGGAACTGGCTTTGTGTGATAAGCGGCGTGAGAAAGCGAATGTCGCCGAAGTGATGAACGTAGTTGGTGACGTGGACGGCCGCAGTTGTTTGATTGTAGATGATATGTGCGATACGGGTGGCTCGCTAACCAAGGTCGCTAGGGCCTTAAGAGAAGCGGGGGCCAGCAGAATACACGCCTGCTTCACCCACCCGGTGTTTTCAGGAAAAGCCGTGACGCAGCTGGACGAATCGGAGATTGAACAGATCATCGTCACGAATACGATTCCGTTACGCGATCACGCGTGCGAGTTGAAAAAGATCAAGGTATTGAGTATCGCGCCGCTTCTGGCGAAAGCGATCAAGTCGATCCATGAGGAAACCAGCGTTTCCTCGCTCTTCGTTTAAGGAAGGGCAAACACTGATGGCTTGAAGAGAAGACCATCAGCGATCAGCAAGGATATTGCCGATTGCCGATTTGCGATTGCCTATTGACGCAAAGGCTGAACACCTCTGGTCTAATGGCCATAGTTAAATCGGAAATCGGAATGGCAACCGGCAATGTCCTTGCTGATCGCTGATAGTTTGTAGGGAGGAGCAAACATGGCAGAACACAAAGATATAACCGTGCGTGCGCAGTTGCGGGCAGGGCGCGGCAAGAATGACGCCCGCCGTGCCCGTCGCACGGGGATGATACCCGTAACAGTTTACGGTGGAGATGGGGAAACAGTGGCTGCCCTGGCTCCCTTGAGCGAGTTGGCGGCAATCCTACGTTCCGAAGCAGGACGTAATACGATCTTCATTTTAGATGTCGAAGGCGTCGGCTCCAGCGAAGTGATGTTTCATGAGAGACAAATCGACCCTGTGCGAGGTCGTTTAATCCATGCGGATTTTCAGCGCCTCGTGAAGGGGCAGAAGATTGAGGTAACGGTGCCTTTGCACCTCGTTGGCGAGCCTGTGGGTGTGCGTGAACAGCACGGAATTCTTGAACAGGTTGTCAGGGAGATCGAGATCCGCTGCGAGCCGCGTGAAATTCCTGACGCCATAGATGTGGATGTTTCTAATCTTGCAGTGCACGATGTCCTGCACGTTAGCGACATCCCCCGAGACGAGCGCATTGAGATTTTGGAAGATTCTGAAATGGTTATCGCGACGGTCGGCGTTGTGAAGGAAGAGCCAGTTGCGGTGCCAGTTGTTGAGGGCGAAGCACCTGCAGAACCCGAGGTGATCGGCAAGGGCAAGAAGGAAGAAGAAGAAGGCGAAGAAGCGGGCAAGAAAGAGTGAGGTGGTGACGATTGCGGATTTCGGATTTCGGATTTGCAATCCCCAATCCGCAATCCGCAATCCGCAATCCGAAATTTCTCATGCGTCTCATTGTAGGGCTTGGCAATCCGGGCGCAGAATATGAGTGGTCGCGTCACAACCTGGGGTTCATGGTAATCGACAGGCTGGCCATTGAGTGTAGAATCAAAGTAGATAGACGCGAGTGTTACGCACTGGTGGGTCGTGGTGAGCTTGAAAATTCAGAAGTCAAACTAGTTAAGCCTCAGACTTTTATGAATCTGAGTGGTGAGGCAGTCGCTTGCGTCTGCGCGAAGCACAAGCTTCAGAAGCCCGGAGAAAACCTCGTCGTTATATCAGACGACCTGGCTTTGCCTTTTGGAAAAATTCGCATTCGGGCCCGGGGTTCTGCTGGTGGGCACAATGGCCTGAAGTCCATTATTTCAGTGTTGGGAACCGCAGAATTCGCCAGACTGCGCATAGGGATAATGCCCGAACATCCGATCGCCAATGCGAGGCGCTTTGTTCTTGAGACATTTCCCCGAAGCGCTCGCGCAGAAGTTGAAGAGATATTACAGCGAGGTGTCGACGCCGTTCGAACCATCGTTCGAGAGGGAGCGTTGAAGGCAATGAGCGAGCATAACTAATTGCGGATTGCGAATTTCAATCCGCAATTCGAAATAAGTATTGCTAATCTCAAGGAGGAAACCTTTGAATTCAAACAGACAATACGAAGTTGTATTTATCGTTGACCCGGCTGCCGAAGACGATGAGGTCACACGTCTTACTGATAGTCTGAAGCAGATTGCGACGGATCAGGGAGGAACAGTGACGAAGGCCGAGAATATGGGCAGGCGTCCTCTGGCCTACGAAATTCTTCATAAAACCGAGGGCAGCTTCGTGTTATTGGAGATTGAGGGTAGCGGGCGTGAGATTGGCGAACTCGAGCGCCGCATGCGCGTCAATGACCGCATCATTCGCTATCTGACGGTGCGCGTGGATGAAGATCGCCAACGAGCCGAGAAGTTGAAAGGACGGCGCGCGCGCAAGGTGGCCAGGCGGCCTGAACGTGGTCAGCGACGTGGAGCTGCCCCACCGGCGACGGAATTTGCCGCTGAAGAGAATTACGAAAATCAGTAATGGTAGCTGGACACTGCCGCAGCACCATACCGGCTACCATTGACTAATGACTATTTACTATTTACCAGCACTCGAGGATAAAAATGTCAGCAAACTATGAAGACCGCTCACGAGGCTATAATGGGGATGAGGATCTTGACCGTGGACGGCCAATGCCAGGTGGTCGTGGTGGACGCCGCATGCACCGGCGTAGAATCTGCCGGTTTTGCATCGAGAAGGTAGACTTGATTGATTTCAAGGACGTGAGGCTGCTCCAGAATTACATACCCGAACGAGGGAAGATTTTGCCGCGTCGCATCTCCGGAAACTGCGCCACTCATCAACGCATGCTGGCCGAAGCAATCAAACGGGCGCGCAATATCGCGTTGCTTCCGTACAGTACCGACTAGTAAAAAGAGGAACAGAGGAAATGGCACACACGAAGATATTGCTGCGCGAAGACGTCGACGATTTGGGTGCTCGCGGCGAAATTGTCAGAGTCAAGGCAGGGTACGCCCGCAACTACCTGCTGCCGCGCAAACTGGCCGTGGAAGCCACCGCAAGCAATGTGAAGCAGATCGAGCAGGAACGGGCAGCACTGTTGAAGAAAGAGGCAAAGGAGCGGGCGACCGCCGAAGGACAAGCCGATAATATGCGCTCGCTTGTTCTGGAATTTAAACGCAAAGCGGGCGAACAAGGCGCGCTTTACGGCTCAGTAACTTCAATGGACATTGCTGAAAGCCTGCAAGAGCGGGGCTATGAGATCGACAGGCACAGGATTCATCTGCGTGAACCACTCAAGCGCCTGGGCGATTTCAGTGTGCCGGTGCGGTTGCATCGCGAGGTGACGATAGATCTACAGGTGAAGGTGTTGCCGGAAGGGGAAGTTATTGTGGGTCATCTCACGCCCGAGCAGGAAGCCGAACTCACAAAACAAGCTGGGCACGCTGAGACAGAACAAACCCAGTCCGCGGAGTAGTTCTCAACTGTAAAATTAAAAAACGTCGGTCCGAATGCCCCTGACAAAAGACATGTAGTATATTCGCCGACGCTGCGAATGTTGGTGCTCATTCGCAGCGTCTCATTTTGGTAACAGAGTTAGCGACAACCAACCTGCATTTCTCATGGCCACCCCTGATCCAATCCGCGAACCCGCTCTTGAGCGTTCGTTACCGCATAGTGCCGAAAGCGAGCGGGCAATACTTGGCGGCATAACCCTCGACAATGGTCTTATCAGCCAGGCTATTGAGCTGTTAAGGCCGGAAGATTTTTACATTCCTTCGCACCGCCGCGTCTTTTCGGCAATGATTGCCTTGTTTGAGCGAGGCGCCGAGATCAATCCGATTTTAGTCGGCGAAGAACTTAAAAAAGAGAATGCGCTCGAATCTGTTGGTGGCATTAGTTACATCACCAACCTAACCTACGGCCTGCCACATTCAACCAACATCGCGCACTACGCTAAGGTTGTGCGGGGCAAATCGATGCTGCGCCAGCTCGTAAGCGCCGCAAATAAGATCAGTCAGGAGGCACTGGAACAGGAAGACGAGCCAGAGATCATTCTGGATCATGCTGAGCAGGCCATTTTTGAATTGGCGGATGAACGCATTCGCCAGGGTTTCGTACACGTAAAACCTGTTGCCGAACAACTTCTCGAAAAGATCCAGGAGATGGAGGGCCGGGCCGCTGTATTAACTGGCTTGACTACCGGCTTCGCTGATCTTGATCAACTAACGTCGGGCCTGCAGCGTTCTGATCTGATCATTGTGGCGGCGCGACCTTCGATGGGCAAAACGAGCTTCGCGATGATGCTTGCTGAAAATTCCGCAATTCATGCGGGAGCAGTCGTAGGAATTTTTTCGTTGGAAATGTCGAAAGAAGCCTTGGTGATGCGCATGCTATGTTCTCAAGGAAACATCGATTTCCAGCGATTCCGTAACGGATTCCTCTCGCGACCCGAGTGGGCCCAAATTGCAAAATCGTTGGGCACGCTCGCGGATGCAAAAATATTCCTCGATGACACGCCTGGGATTACGGTCCTGGAAATGCGCGCGAAAGCGCGCCGGCTCGCGGCAGAACAGAAGCGGCTCGACCTGCTGATAGTTGACTACTTGCAGTTAATGACGGGTTCTGCCAGGCGTTTTGAATCGCGGCAGCAGGAAGTCTCCCAGATCTCGCGAGAGTTGAAAAGCCTGGCTAAGGAACTTAATGTGCCGCTCGTAGCTCTCTCGCAGCTTTCGCGGGCGCCGGAGTCGCGGTCCGATCACCGCCCACAGCTTGCGGATCTGCGCGAGTCGGGCGCCCTCGAGCAGGATGCCGACGTCGTCGCTTTCATCTATCGTGCCGAGCAGTACAAGACACCGGAAGAGCGCGATAGTCTACCCGACGATCAACGGAACGTAGCGGAGATTATTCTTGCTAAACAACGAAACGGCCCGACTGATACAATCAGGCTGCGGTTTACACCTTCGAGCATGCGTTTCGATAACCTTTACCGCGAATAGAATCTTATCTCTGATTTCTGCGCTCACGGCGAGGGAGCAACTGATGAAGCCACACTTCTTGCTGTTGTTGATATTGCTGATCACCCCATCGTTCCAACTAAGATCCCAGAGTGTTCAGAACAAGAGTTCTGACTCGCTCATTGTTTCCACTACCTGGCTGGCGGAACACCTTAACGATCCGGCCTTGGTCCTTTTGCAGGTTGGCGAGAAGGAGGAATACCTGGCTGGCCATATTCCCAGGGCTCAGTTCATAACCGTGGCTGAGATCTCCACGCCCCGCGGAGAAGGCCTGACGATGGAGATCCCTCCTCTTGCTCAACTCAAAGCCGCCTTTGAGAAGGCTGGTATTACCGATAACTCGCGTATCGTGGTCTACTTCGGCAAGGATTGGGTAACACCGACAGCGCGTCTTTTCCTGACACTCGACTACCTGGGTCTGGGCGAACGGACCTCGATTCTTGATGGCGGTCTAATGGCGTGGAAGGCCGAAGGCAAGCCCATTACTAAGGAGTTAATTGCAGCTGGAGCAGGGAATATTACTCCCAGGCCAAGAAAAGAGATTGTTGTTGATGCCGCCTGGGTCAATGCGAATTTGAATAAGGAAGGCGTGAAAATCCTGGACGCGCGAGCACCTCAATTCTATAGCGGCGCGGACCTGGGGCAAATGCCACGCGGTGGCCATATACCAAACGCGAGAAACATTCCGTTCTCCTCACTGGTCGATGAGGCGACAAACAAATTCAAGAGTGCCGCGCTGTTGCGGCAATTATTCGAAGATGCGCAGGTTCAAGAGGGCGATAGTGTGACTACTTATTGCCATAGAGGCCAACAGGCAAGTCTGTTGTATTTCGTCGCGCGCTACCTGGGCTATGACGCCCATCTCTATGATGGATCCTTTGAAGATTGGAGTCGCCGCGCGGAATTTTCGGTAGTGAAGTCGGACGCGGTTGATACAAAGACGAAACCCTGAAACGCGCCGTTTACCGTTGCTAAGAAGACGTAGATTCTTTCGCCCACCGAGCGACTTCGTCCATCACCGCCTCATAAACCTCCTGTTGTGACACCGCCTTTTGTCCGGCCGTTGCAGATTTGGGGACCTTCAAGGAATGATCGCCACCAGGGATTACATAAAGTGTCGCCTTTAGTCCGCGTTTCTTAATCACGGCACGAATTTCCTCTTCGCTCCCAAAAGCGTCGCGAGAACCCTGCACGAAAAGCATTGGCCTTTTGACATCCCTCAGGTGGGCGTCACGCAGTTGTTCGGGTTTTCCCGGTGGGTGAAGGGGATAGCCGAGAAACACGAGCCCGGCAATGTTATCGCAATCAACTGCGGCAATCTGCGACGCAATCCTTCCACCCATGGATTTCCCGCCGACTATGAGTCGATTGTTCTTAAGTGTCTTCTCGGAGAGAGCAGTCTCGACGACAGCACCGTAACAGGCTTCGAGTCTGGCCTTCGGATCGGGAACGCGCCGGCCTTGCTCTGTGTAGAGGAAGTTAAAAGTCAGCGCGTCAAGACCGCGGGCAGCCAAACCGCTGCCAAAGAGACGCATGAAAGGGCTTAACTGGTTGGCCCCCGCTCCGTGTCCAAGTACAAGGGTCACATTCGCTGCAATCTTTTTGGAGGCTCGGTATAACAACGCCGTTACGCTCTCCCGTTCATTTACCTTGATCAGGAGCTTTTGGGGTTCCATACACTATCTAAACCATAGCTTTTTGTTTTTTGACAAGTTTCTTAGATCTGAAAAGAGTTTTAGCCAAAGGATGTGGTTCAAGGGTTTCCACCGCGGTAGGAGTCTGATGGAAAAAGAACTTTTTCTGCGCGACCTCTGCGTCCTCTGCGGCTCAGCGTTGAATTTCCCCGCAAAAAACCAACCTTTTCAGTTCTCCTATTAACGATTTAGTTTTTCGATCAGTATTCCATTAGATTGCTGCCTAGGCACTCGGTGGGTCTCCTAAGTGTAAACTCTGGGAACTCTTTCACTGATACCGCAGGTCACTTCATAGGAGAGCGTGCCCGCTACTCGAGCAAGGTCCTCGGCCGGAATTTCCAGAACATTGTTTGCTTGGTCCCTTACCTGTCCCATCAGAACGACATCATCGCCTAATGAGACATCTGGAACATTCGTTACATCAATGAGTGTCAGGTCCATCGAGATCCGGCCGACAACGGGTGCATAAGTATGTCGCACCAGCACATGCCCGCGATTGGAAAGACCGCGGAGATATCCATCTTCGTAGCCAACAGGTATAGTCGCCACAAGCGTCCTTCGCGAAGCTTCAAAAGTGCAGCCGTATCCGAGCGTCTCGCCCGCCGGAACCCACTTCAGCAAAACAATCTGCGAGTGCAGCGACATCACTGGTTTCAGATTGACCGCTTCCTTTGCCGGCGGAAGTATGTCGCGCCAGAGGCCGTAGAGTATGCCGCCAGGCCGTACCATGTTTTCCCAGGCGCCAGGTTCCCCAAAGATTGCGGCGGAGTTTGCCAAGTGTCGATAAGTCGGCTCATTACCATTCGCTCGCACTAAATCGAGTACTTCATCAAAGCGTTGCAGTTGTTGTTCTGTCAGGGGTCTGCAAGAGGGATCATCCGCCGCGGCAAAATGAGTCATCACTCCATCCAGGTGAAGGTGCTCAAATTTAGCAAGCACCTTTATAAACTCCGGCACCTGATCAAACCGTACGCCCAGACGACCCATGCCGGTATCTACTTTTAGATGCACGTTGGCCGGGGTTCCGCTTTCTTTGGCCGCGCTATCCAGTTCCTCAAGTAAATCCAGACGAAAGACTGCCGGAACGAGTTTATGTTGAATGCAGAGAGGCGCCTGTCCCTCCCAAAATCCTCCGAGGCACAGAATTGGCTGGGTGATCCCCGCTGATCTCAGTTGAACCCCCTCTTCAGGTAACGCCACGCCAAACCAGTCTGCGCCTTCATCTGCCAGTCGCCGCGCACAGTGGATTGCACCATGTCCATAAGCATTAGCTTTGACCACGGCCATTACCTTAATGTCTGGCCCTACCCGATCCTTGATAGCGCGAAAATTGGCCGCAAGCGCGGTCAGGTTGATTTCCGCCCAGGTGGGTCGGCCGTCGCCGCGAGATCTTAAACTCCCTTGTCCTTCAGCCATCCGTGGACTCCCATGTCCGCCTCAAGCTCATTCAGGTGAGTGACGATGAAGATACAACATTTTGAATGAGCTCGACAGCCGACTCTCAACTAGCCCTATGGTATTCGGAGAAGTAACGTACGACTTCGCCACATGGAACCAGACGATTAACGGTCGGCTCTTCTAACGGAGAGCCCTAAGTGGTAAAGTATGGCTCAATTCTTCTCGCGTATATCGTCTGCCTTAACTGGACGGACTATCACCTGAGTTCTACATCGTCTGCAGTAGGAACCGAGTAGTCTTTCCATATTTCCGTTCGCGAAGGGACATAAGCGCGCTGAGACCTCGCACATCGTTTGGCCATGTCTTGTAATCATAGATTCATGTTTGCAGGAGGCAAAAGTTTCCTCACAGTGATATGCATTTTTGCATTCACGCTCGGCGGATTTTCGGCATTCGGCAATGTGCGGCCTGGGCTCGGAACTGGCAAGGCGAGACAGTTGAGCTGTGTTGAGCGAGGGGAAGGCCAGAATGCAGCGCATTCCTCCTTGTTGCGCAGCAAGTTTCTTAAGGACGACGCGGTGGCCAACCGGATTGTTTCCGGTGAATTGACCAACTACAGCATTAACGATTTTGCCCTGGTGCCGGGGCAAGGATTTGTCAGCACGGAATCATTTGCCTATCGAGTGCTGTCTGCGATTAGACAGCTTGGTTACACACCGTCACTCCAGAGTAGTAACCGGCCGGGTCTGGATCTTTTGAATAAGTTCCAGAGATTGAATCGACTTCCGCTAACTGACCTCCTAACAGCCGGCACGCTGCTCGCGCTCGACGCACAGTTGATTGAAAGCGAAGCGCTGGATGCTCAGGAGGGCCCCGGATTTCCGCTCTACTCATTCTTAACAAAAATCGTTCCTCCAAATGAGCCTTCGCGAGAGCACTTTGCCCGGCTCCTGGCGGTGACTTTCAAAGGTCTGCCAGCCAAACTGGCTCCTTACACGCAGGAGAACTTTCTAAACTTCTACCGTCAGCAGCTTCCCTACTTTGTTCTGAAAACAGCAATGACTGAAACGGTGTCGCCGGGGCCCGTATGTGACATCAACTATTATCCGGAATATGGAAATGACTGCCGGTTGCGTGCGAATACTGTGACAACTCTGAGCGCGGGAGAATTTGAGGTCGTAGGAACGCTATTTCACGAATACGCTCATTGGTTGGATGCCAATCTATTCCCGGTCCTGGCGGGAACAGCACGCGGCAGCATTCAGACCATAGGGTTTTACAGCATCAGCTACGATACTTCACAGGGTTCGCGTCAGGCTGACTATCGTACCTACTATCCGTTAAGGCGCGGCGAGTCTGTGGTCGCTACTGAGTTTGTGGGAGCGTATGCCAGAGGCGCGGAGGTAATCGTTGATGGGATTCCGAAATACACGCCCTTTGAAGATTTCGCTGAATCATTTGGACTCTATATAAACGGCGGCAGGATTTTTCGGCAGCTCGCGGCGAATAACTCATACCTGAAGCAAAAGTATGACTGGTTGAGATTGAACGTTTTTGCCGGCGTCGAATATGACACTGGCGAGACCGAGAGCATAGCGTTAATGCGAGCCCGTCCGACCGCGCGCGCGAATATGGCTTTCAACGTTAATGACTTTGGTCGCGTAAATAATGATCACGTCTTCACCTATCAATTTCCACGCGTTACGTTTGCGCGCAGATAAGTGTTTCACCTCACAGTACGGCAGTTTCGTGCAACAGTCTCCCAGTCTCAAATCGTTCGATGCTGAGTTGGGAACTGTCGATCAGCTCCGAGTGGCCGTGCAGGATCAGATCGGCAGCGACGCACCCTGAAGCCGGGGAATGCATAACTCCGTGACCGCTAAAACCATTCACAAAATAGAGACCTTTCACCTGCGGCGCCGGACCGATTACGGCATGATGATCAGGCGTCATCTCGTACAGTCCTGCCCAGGCCCGCCGCGGATTGATGCTGGCATCCGCGAGGCAAGGAACGCGTGCGGCAGCTCTCGTCAGAATCTTCTCAATAAAGGCCGGATCGAAATCGGTATTGAAACCGGGCTTCTCTTCAGGGTCGTTCCAGGCGAGAAGAATGCCAATTCCCTCACGGCGAAAGTGGAAGCCAGTTGACATGTCGATGACCATGGGAAAGCGCGCTGGTAGCTCGGCGAACGCCTCGGTAGGGACCAGTTGGCGACGGAGCGGTTCCACAGGTAAATCAGCCCCGGCCATTGCCGCCACCTGCGCGGCCCAAGGACCGGCAGCGTTGACCACAATCCTGGTGGAGACAGAGCCTCGCGACGTTATCACACTAGAAACACTACCGTTGGCAGGTTCCACTTGAATGCCTGTCACTGCGGTATCCAACCAGAGCCTTACCCCGAGCTCGCGCGCTCGCAACATGAAGCCCATCATCACGCTGTGTGGATCGACGAAGCCATCGCTGGCGCAGAATGTGCCCCCGATGATGTCATCGACCCGCAACTGGGGCACAAAGTCGGAAATCTCTTGTTGTGTTACCAGCTGGACATTTCTGACTCCGAGAGACATCTGCAGTTCACGATTTGTTTTCAGATGCTGTAGGTGGCGCTCATTGGTGGCGCAGAAGAGATAACCGTGGGGTCGGTAGTCAGCCGGGTGGCCCATCACTTCATCGAAGCGAGAGAAGAAATCTATTGAGTACCGTGACATCCGTATATTCACAGCCGTTGAGAACTGGACGCGTACGCCCCCCATGCTTTTCCCGGTGGAGCCCTTTCCCTGATGCGCTTCGCGTTCAATAACCAGCACATTCGTGCAGCCTTGTTCAGCCAGGTGATAGGCCACACTCGAGCCAACAATCCCACCCCCGATAATCACGATGTCCGCTGTCTCAGTCATTTCGGCCAAGGGTCCAGAATCGCCAGAAGAATAAGTCGAAGAGTAGTCGTAGACAAGCATGTTATTCCGATTTCCATTTTGCTCGTCCCACATTCCCGCAATTGTGTGCACTCTTTGCGGGCCCTAAGAATCCGGTTTACGCTATTCAGTCGAGCAAATTGTTCGTACCCCCCTTTTTACTTCAGTCGAATCGGAGGAAATATGGATCTACGTTACCCTATCGGCGCTTTTAAATTCCCCGCAACAATTTCCAATGACGAGCGGCAAAAGCTGATTGATCAAATTGCCGAAACTCCTGAAAGGCTGCGCACTGCGGTTAAAGGCTTGGACGACGAGCAACTAAATACGCCTTATCGACCCGAGGGTTGGACCGTCCGACAGGTTGTGCACCATGTACCTGACAGCCATCTGAACAGTTACATCCGTTTTAAGCTGGCGTTGACTGAGGATCAGCCGGAAATTCGTACCTATTTCGAAGATCGCTGGGCCGAACTTGATGACGCCCGTACTGCGCCGATCGAATTATCCCTCAATCTGTTGGAGACGTTGCATCATCGGTGGGTCTTGTTCCTGAGATCGCTCAAGGGGCAAGACCATCAAAGAACTTTTCGTCATCCTGACTGGGGAGTCGTGACCGTGGAGAAAAACATTGCCCTTTACGCCTGGCATGGCCGGCACCACGTCGCGCATATAACTTCATTGCGTGACCGGCTGGGGTGGTGAAACGAAGAAGGCAGGGGCAGGAGGCAGACGGCAGGAGATTTCTCCAAGGATTCCAGAATGACCCAATGCTTGGCTGATAACTACCGTCGCTGGTTTGATTATGAAAGAGACAGTCATGCGAAGGTGCTCTCTTCGCTTGCGACGGTTCCTGATGATACTCGCTCATCCGAACAGTTTCAGAGAGCAGTTGATCTGCTTGCGCATATCGCTGCGGCCAGACTGATGTGGCTCTATCGCTTTGGTGTTGCGAGCGAGAACGCAGACCTGTTTCCACGTAATGTCGCCTGGCAGGAGCTACCGGCCTTAGTCGGAAAGATGGAAGCTGCCTGGTTGAATTATCTGACCAAACTCGATGATTCAGAGCTTGGACGCATCTTTGAGTATCAGAGTTACGAGGGAGCGAGATTTCGCGGCCGAGTTGAGGACATATTGACGCAGTTGTTTGGACATTCCTGGTATCACCGCGGACAGATTGCAGCTCTGGTGCGAGCCATGGGCGGTGAACCTGCGGTAACGGATTTTGTCTTTTGGAGTCGTGAACCCGTTTAGCTAACGTTGGTAATGAGTGGCGTATTTAGTCAGCCGTGATTAATTAGAGTGTGCTGAAGCGCCATCGTCGGCAAGAGGCCTGAGCCCGCGCTTTATCTAATCGAAGTCAACCTGTGAGTTAGCTGGCAACGAAGGTTGCGTCAGACCGCGGGTTGCCAATCCTGGTCATCAAATTTTCCAGCAGACCAAGTTGGGTCTTCAACAATTCTTTATATTCGTGTGTATCGGTATGGTGAAGCTCGTGAAGCATTGAATCGCGTTTCGAAGTCAGAAGCTCTATCAAAAACTCTCGTTCCCGTTCGTCTATGCTTAGGGTCATGAGAGTACCTCCTTTTACCGTTGAGTTTTTCAATATTTTATCCAAGGAACATCTTCTTAAAAAATTTCGGCATACCAGTGTGACCATCTTACACGTTACGCCCATGCCAAACACAAGAGGAAGTCTGTCAGGTTCGGAAGAAGGGCAGGGATTCAGGGCAAGAAATCTCTCAGGGTCTGGAAGGGGGCAAGGCAGCTTCAGGGCAGGAAAAAGCCTTTTAAATAATTGCAGGTCGGAAGGGGGGCAAGGCAGGCTTCTGGGCAGGAAGGAGCACTCTTAAACAATTGCAGGTCGGGAAGGGGGCAAGGTAGGCTTCTAGACAGGAAGGAAGCTAGTTTCAGTCTGCCGCCGCCCCCGCTTACAGTTGATGCCACTGAACATTGAATTTACCACTCAGATTGATCTTCATGTCTTAAATCCCGTTCATCATATGATCTGACTTCAATCCAGGAGGTGTTTTGTTAGCTAGCAGAATTTGCCGCAGTTGAGTGGTTCATTCAATGCTGAATGGCATCAACTGTAAGCGGGGGCGGCGGCAGACTGAAACTAGCTTCCTTCCTGTCTAGAAGCCTGCCTTGCCCCCTTCCCGACCTGCAATTGTTTAAGAGTGCTCCTTCCTGCCCAGAAGCCTGCCTTGCCCCCCTTCCGAC
>Ga0209341_10001331_pt1 | contig 24578 bp, 14 predicted proteins | sample RifCSP13_2_FD_184020 | JGI IMG/M metagenome (GOLD analysis project Ga0209341, IMG submission 184020) | Soil microbial communities from Rifle, Colorado - Rifle CSP2_sed 13_2 (SPAdes) (version 2) | ecosystem: Environmental > Terrestrial > Deep subsurface > Rock core/Sediment | place: Rifle... | reverse complement strand
AGCCGCATTGGCGTGGCTGATCACCACGAAACGTGCCCAATCTGAGCTTGTAAGCAAAGTAGGAGAAGCGGACCGTAAAATTGCTGCTGCGGAAACTAAGGCCGCTTCCGCTGAGGCGACTGGGACCGAGGTTCGCAGGCAGTACGAAGAAGTGCGCCGAAAAGCGGAGACCGACTTTCAGGAGCTGAGAGCGCAACTGTCATCTGAAAGCGAGGCCAGAGTTAGAGCAGAAACCGAGAAGGAAGAACTCACCCAACGGCTGGAAGATGAAAAGCGGCTTCTTGCGGAGGCCAGGGAAAAATTGACCGATACCTTCAAGGCCTTGGCAAGTACCACCCTTGAAGACAGCAACAAGGCTTTTTTGTCCCTTGCTAAGGAAACCTTCGATAAGGTACTTGCGGAAGCGAAGGGCGACCTCGGCAAACGAGAGGAGGCGATCCACGGCTTGGTGAAGCCGCTTGCCGAATCGTTGAAGACGTTCGATGAACACGTCCGTAACCTCGAAACCACCCGCCAACAGGCCTATACAAGTCTCGAATCGAATTTGAGAGGACTGACCGAGAGCCAGGAAAAGCTTCAAAAGGAAACCGCGAATCTGGTCACAGCGCTGAGAACGCCGCAAATCCGCGGCAGGTGGGGTGAAATGACTTTGAAGCGGGTCGTTGAGCTGGCCGGAATGTCCGAGCACTGCGACTTTACCGAGCAGCTAAGCGTTTCAACCGACGAAGGGCGTATTCGCCCTGATCTTATAGTTCACCTCCCCGCCGGACGCGAAATCGTGGTTGATGCCAAGGTCTCGCTTGAAGCGTATCTCGATGCCCTTTCAGCAGAGTCTGAGCAAGGAAGAAAGGAAGCTTTGACACGCCACGCCGCACAGATTCGATCGCATATGTCGGCCTTATCTGCCAAGAGCTACTGGGAGCAGTTCGACAAAGCGCCGGAGTTCGTCGTGATGTTCATTCCCGGCGAGTCATTCTTTGCCGCAGCAGCGGATGCTGACCATCAGCTGATAGAAGACGGCATGAAAAAACGCGTTGTATTAGCGACTCCCACCACGCTCATTGCGCTTCTCCATGCGGTTGCTTACGGTTGGAAACAGGAACAAATTGCCGAGAACGCTCAGGCCATAAGCGAATTGGGCAAGCAACTTTACGAGCGAATGAGAACGCTGGCCGGACATATTTCCGACATCGGGAACGGCCTCGAAAAAGCCAGCGGTGCGTACAACAGCGCTGTTGGCTCTCTGGAAAATAGGGTCCTGCCCGCTGCTAGGCGATTCAAGGAACTCGGTGCAGCGTCCGGTGATGAGATCGCAATCATTGAACCGGTCGATACTCAACCACGGCAACTAACCGTTCTCGAACCTAAGAAAGAAAGTCGGTGATTGCTTTGAGTAACAGATTGGGGTCGCGTCTTGCATTGCAACAATGTGTGAGTGCAAGACCTGATCCTTACCGCGGTGATCGCGTAAAATCCGCGGAAACGTGAAAAGGCCATGCGAATTAAGTCAGTGCGAATCCAGAACCTGCGAGCATTCAAAGACGAGACCATTCACCTTGATCGCTACACTCCTCTCGTGGGCGCAAATGGGTCAGGCAAGTCGACCATACTCTGCGCTCTAAACATCTTCTTCCGCGAAACTGCGGAGTCCCCTCTCAACCTTCTGGAGTTACAGGAGGAGGACTTCCATGGAGGCAATACTTCCCAGCCGATAGAAGTTACAATAACGTTCTGCGATCTTGGCGAAGATGCTCAGAAAGATTTCGTCGACTACTATAGACAGGACCAACTCGTGGTCTCCGCTGTTGCTCGCTTCGATCCTGGGACGAGACGTGCACCTGTGTTGCAATTTGGTCAGCGCAAGGGCATTCGCGATTTCGCAAAGTTCTTCGAGGGCGACAAGAATAAGGCCAGCGTTGATGAACTCAAGAAGATCTATGAAAACCTGCGAGCTTCGCGCGGGGATCTGCCGCCGCCCGCCACCAAGGCCCGTATGATCGAAGCATTGCGAAATTACGAGGAGGCAAAGGCAGACGAGAGCGAATTGATTCCCAGCGAAGACCAGTTTTATGGCTTCTCAAAGGGCGCCAACCGCTTGGTTCGGCACATCCAGTGGGTTTTCGTCCCAGCAGTAAAGGACGCCTCAACCGAGCAGGCAGAAGCCAAGGACACCGCCCTCGGTAAGCTTCTGGCCCGAACCGTCCGAGCACGGATCACGTTTGATGACGAGCTTCGCAAGATCCGAACGGACGCTCAGGTCAAATACGATGAAATGCTCAAGGCGCAGCAAGGAGCGCTCGATCAGATCTCCGGAAGCCTGAAGGATCGGTTGGCTGAATGGGCGCATCCCGATGCACATGTTCAGTTGAAATGGCAACAAGATCCCGACAAGTCAGTGCGGATCGACGAGCCGTTCGCTCAGATCGTAGCCGGGGAGGGGAGTTTCTCCGGGAACCTCGCTCGATTCGGGCACGGGCTGCAGCGGGCCTATCTTTTGGCTCTCCTACAGGAGTTGTCTCGTACGGGAGCTGAAACCGAGCCCACGCTGCTTCTTGCCGTGGAGGAGCCGGAACTCTATCAGCATCCGCTTCAATGCCGTCACATGTCCAAGGTATTGCACGATCTAGCAAGTGGCAACTCGCAGGTTATTATTACGACACACAGCCCGCTCTTCATCTCCGGGCAGACGTTTGCCAGCGTAAGGCTCGTTCGCAAGAGCGCTGTCAGTTCCGAAGCTGTTGTCTCCTTCGTGCCAGTCCGCCGCCTAGCCGAGAGGCTCTCTGAGGCTCGGGAAGAAGATTCTCCGAGTGCCCCTACTGGCATCCTGGCGAAGATTCACCAAGCACTGCAACCCGCACTGAACGAGATCTTCTTCACCCCATTTCTCGTTCTAGTCGAGGGTCGCGAGGACGCAGCTTACATCCATGCGTACATTAACTTGATGGATAAGGCCGGCGATCTTCGGCGCGTGGGCTGTCACATCGTACCGGCCGACCGTAAAAGCTCCCTATTAATACCCTTGGCCATCGTCACAGAGCTTGGCATGCCTACCTTCTTGGTATTCGACGCAGACACTCATGCGCCAGACAGGAATGGCGCTCGCGAGATGCACCGAAAAGACAACCTGGCGCTTCTTCGTCTCGCCGGAATACCCGCGCCGGATCCACTTCCCAGCAGGACGCTGTGGACAGACCGGGTCGTAATGTGGGCTACTGAGTTCGGTCGCGAGATCGAGGGGGATTTTCCAGCTGAAGACTGGGCGAGGCTCTCCGAAGAGATCGAGGCGCGCTTCGGTCATGTTGGGGGGCTCTCAAAAAACCCTCTCTTCATCGCTGAGCGTCTGGAGGCAGCATGGAGTCGAGGCCTTCGGTCACGGCAACTGGAGGACCTGTGCAATCGTGTGTTAGCCTTCTGCGGGGCAGTTTAGCATTGTAATCGGAGGGGGGCCATCCAACAGAGAATAAAAGGCGTGTTCGCGGGAAGCTAGCGCGGGTCCAGCTCAGGTCTGTTGATTCTTAATCTCGCATGCTTCCTTGAAGCCGACCTGAGGCTCAGGGTCGGGTCGTGATCCTCGCAAAAGGCTGGTGGGCCAACGAAGGGAAAAGCCGTTGCGGCTCCATTCTAACCGGGCCGGAATATCTAAAGGATTTTTGGGGTCTAGCTGCCTATTGACTTATGGAGCGTGCGAACTCACTCTAGCTCGCCTTCCTCATCTCCTCCGCCAGGATCTCATTGACAAGCGACTGATAGGGCAATCCCTTCTTTTCGGCTGTCCTGCGCAACCAACCCAGGACCTTCGGATCGAGCCGTATGGCGATCAGCTTTCTCGGCTCATCTCCCAAGGTCGGCCGCCCTACGCGGCGCATACGGGAGAGCTGCTTCTCGGAAAGCTCCGGGATGTCCGAGAAGTCAATCTTTTTTGACCTTGTATCTTTGCCTTTCTTCCCGGCTCGCCCGCCTTGCGCTGATAATCCGCGTGATCTCTTCATGACCTCGTCTCCTTACAGTGTAGGCTATGACCAGTATTCTCCCCAAACCGCTTTTGGCCAAGCGCAATCGGCGAGGCTCGCTCAGTGAATGTTCCAGATCCTCGCCATCCAATCCCTCCGGGTCAAGAAACGCCGTGGCCGCTTCTTCGAATGGGACCCCGTGCTTGAGCTGGTTGGCTCTAGCTTTTTGCGGGTCCCAATCGAACATAGATTATGTATATACTAAATAGGGAGCAGTCGCAAGAGCGTTTTTCCCTTCCCGCGACTCCACGGAGAAGAAACGGGACCGAAGGTTAGAAGAGGAACCAACCCAGGCTGAGGGCGCCGCCGCCGAGGAGGCCCAAGGCGATCAGCGAGTAAATGGGTAGGGTCAGACCTTTCACTCTGTACAATCTTAGTCAGGGCTCTCCTGCCGTGCATTGGCGGGCTTGTAACGCTTGACCTTAATCTGGTCGCCATGCATGCGGGCCTGGGCGGCATCGTAACCGGCCTGCATTTTCAAGAGCAGATCCATGCTGACGCCGAATGCCTTTTCCAGGCGAAGGGCCATCTCAGCCGAGACAGAGGCCTTGCCGTTGGTTACATCGGACAGCGTTGCGCGGCGAACGCCGAGAATTTCGGCCGCACTGGTTACGGTCAAACCGAGAGCTTTGATGATCTGCTCCCGGATAATTTCGCCCGGATGGGGCGGGTTCTTCATAGCCATGGCTTATACCTCCTAATGATAATCCTCAAAGTTCACTTCGGTGACGGTATTGCCCTGAAGCCTGAAGGTAATCCGCCGGTTGCCTGACAGGGTGGGCAGGCACGCCCCTTGGGTTGTCATCTTCGTAAAGGCGTCTGAGGCCCTTGTGCCGGAACTTCCCGACGATCACGATGGATTGTACGGCATTACCGTACATCCGTTAAGTGATTTTCAGAACCGCAAAGCGGCCACATGGAGGACCTTTATCTTCTGCGCGTCGGTTAGGCCGACGCGGGTTGCCAACGGCTTGTGGGGAATTGGGGGTCAGAGGACAAATTTGATCGGGTAATCCAAAAATGCACTCTGCCCCCGGCTTTTGCGCTGGGGAGACGCCACAAACCGGTAAGCAAGACCTAGACCATTACGGTTGGCTTTCAAGGCTGAGGAACCTGATAGTGAGCGTCGGGAACCGTTTGCTACTAACGAAGTCGCCTTATCGCCTCGACGTACGCTTTGATCCCCTTCTCGAGGTCATATTCGGGATTGTAACCCAGATGTTCCCTTGCCCGAGAAATATCAAAGATACAGTAAGTGTTTTTCCTCATCTCTTTCATCCCCGGGACTTCTAATCCAGGCCCTATTTTAATGCGAGCCCGGAGGAACATGCTCTTCAGCACCCGTTCGAAGTCTCCCAGTGTGACACCTTTTCCGGTTCCGATATTGAAGGTCCACTGGTGGAGAGGATCGGTCTTCAGTGCCAGAAAAATGGCCTGGGCTACATCTCCGACATACATCGTGTCATTCCGCTGGTCTCCACCTCCGGCTATCGATACTTCTTTATTATCCATGACATCTTCAATAATTTGCCCATGGAGCGAAAGGGCTCCATGCCGGGCCTGCTTCCCCGGTCCATAGATGGAGACAAACCTGAGCACAACGCACTCCACTCCGTATCGTTCCCTGTAGTAGTTGCCGATCGTTTCACAGCAGACCTTGATGACGCCGTAGAGATCCAGGGGGTTACACGGGTGGTCCTCCTTAACCGGCAGATATTCTGGATAAGCATGCTTTCCTGTGATTGCACCGAAGGCTGCTTTGGAGCTCGTATAAACAACACGGCGGATATTATGAGCTCGGGCCGCTTCAAGGACATTGACCGTCCCGTCTACGCCAACCTTCATCGCAAGGCGTGGGTCCGCTTCTGCAGGTCCGGGCATGAGAGCTGCAAGGTGGGCAATATGAGTGATCCTGTAATCAGTGATAATCTTCTCAAGGCTCTGAGGGTCAAGGATGTCCCCCGCTACCAGCTCTACGTCATTTTTGATATCGGAGATCAGCGAAAGATCCATCCGGTTATCCATCAGCACCGGCCGTATCCCATGCGAGAGGAGTAGCCTGGCGGTTACTGCTCCGTTCACTCCCATTCCGCCTGTTATAAGAACATTCATGTGATCAGTCTCCTTCACGGACTTCCAAGGCCTCGCCGAGGCGCAGAAAGATCAACTTGAATCCCGCCACCTCGCGCTTGAGGGCTCGTTGGACGGCCCCGGAGTAGATTTGAATCTGATGGCGATAGATCTCGGCGGACTTTTCGAGATCGCTTTTCTCGATCCGATCGGTTTTGTAATCGGCCAGGTAAAGTTGCCCGTCGCGCTCGTAGAGTAAGTCGATGACCCCCTCCATGACCTGGCCATTCCATGGAGTGAGAAAAGGAATCTCACGGCCAAGAATCTGAACTGAGGCGAGCTCCCGGTAGGCGGCCGAAGAAAAGAACGCTCCGAAGATCTCTTCGAGCTCGCTCGCGACTTTGAGGCGGGAGTCTGAGGGCCGGTGCTGTAACCGGCTTGCGAGAAAAACGCGGAGCTTTTCGTGAAAAGTGTCGGTAGGGTCCCGGAAGTCCCACCTCTGAAGAAAGCCGTGGGCCAGGTCGCCGATCAGCAAGGCATCCGTGGATCCAGAGAATTGCCGCCGCAGCTCCTCGCTCCCCTCGCTGAGTTCGATTTCCCGCTTTTTGAGTTTTGTCGGCGTGAGAAACACCGGCTTCTGGATAGCCGCCTGATAGTCGTTTTCTCTCCGCTTCCAGAGATCGGCATAGGCCGTCCAGTCCTTTGGCTCTTTCTTCTCTTTCTTTCTTTCCCGCCGCCGGGAGGGCACAGCGAGATTTTCAGTTACGGCTAGAAACTCGACGGTCCCGTCTCCCGCTTGTAGAGATCCTGGCGAGTCACAAGCGCTCAGATCTCCGAGGCACTCCTCCAGCATCGCCAGGAAACTTGTCGGAGCGCCTCTTTCGGTTTTGGCGCAGGAGATCGTCAGATGTTCCCGGGCGCGCGTCATGGCCACGTAAAGGACCCGCTTTTGCTCTTCGCGCTCTCGGCGCCTTCTTTTCTCGCCGAGATACACGGCGGGTAGATTGAGATACTCGCCCAGGCGGAGGCCTGCGAGTTCGGTAGACCAGTCGTACTCGGCTGATGGCTCGTCGCCGCGCCCTTCGATGAGGGCATGGCAGCCGGCGAGGATCACGATCGGGAACTCGAGACCCTTGGCCTTGTGGACGCTCAGGATGCGCACCGCGTCCACGTTCTCCTCCGCCAGCGCGCTCTCGCTCTCTTCCTTCACCTCCAGGACCCGTCCTTCCAGTCTCGCGATGATCTCCTTTAGAGTTCCCGCTCCTTCACGCGCGAGGAGTTCTGCCTGGTCGCGAACCTTGTCCAGGTTGGCCACGGCCTGCTCGCCGTTAAAAGAGATCGCCGCTAGAAGCTTTATGGGGATACGGCTGAAGATGCGGAAGACCGCCTGGCCGACAGGCAGTCTGCGTGCTTCTTCGTGGAGCTCGAGGAGGGCTTCATAGAGTTCCTTAACCGGAGAGAGAAGTCTCTTCCGGTCGTTTCCCACCCTTCTGACGGCGCGGCAGTCCAAAAGCCCCGCGCGGTGAAGCTCATAGATCCGCGTATCTTCAAGGCCGCCGACGGCAGAGCGCAGCAGGCCGACCAGGGCGGACCTGTCCGATGGATTTTCGACTACTCGCAGGAGGTTTACCGCATCGATAACCTCCTGCGCGGCATAGAAGTGCCTTTCTCCTTCTACAACGTATCGGACCCCCCGTCTGCGCAGCGGCTCCAGGTACTGATGGACATCGGTCAATTTCCTCAAAAGGATGGCGACATCCTTGGGCTCAGCCAGGACTTTCTCTCCGTTGCGGTTCAGTATTTCGGCTCTTCCCAAAACCTCCTCGGAAAGCCAGCGAGCCAGGCTTTCGGCCTCGAGCCGGCGCGCTCGGTCGGAGTCCAGCGGTCCGGCTTCACTCTCTACCCGTCGAATCTGGACTTTGCGGTAGGGCAGGGAATGGGTCTCTCTCGGTTCCGTGTCGGTCCGACTCTCGGGGGGACGGATGGCGACATAGGGCGGTTGGAGCCCTTCAACCGGGTGGATTAACCGCTCGAACACGCCGTTGACGACGTTCAGAATCCCGGCGTGGCTTCGGAAGTTGTTGGTGAGCCTGCACTCCAGTCCGCCTTGTGCCTGGATGACCTCCTGGACGACCTCCAGGTAGGCTTCGATGTCCGCCCGCCTGAAGGCGTAAATGGATTGCTTTGGATCGCCCACGACAAAAATCTTCCCGGGTGTGAGCTCCACCTGGCGCCAGTACCCGGCTTGCCGTCCGGTTCTCTCCGCTAGATAAAGAAGGATCTCGTACTGGAGTGGGTCCGTATCCTGAAACTCGTCGACCAAAATCGCCTGGAATTGCCGCTTGAGTTCCTCGCGCGCGTGCAGGTGATCGCGCAGCAGATTACGGGCGCGAACGAGAAGCCCGTCGAAGGATATCCAACCCTCCTGCAGGAAGCGCTCCCGCAAGCCCTTCGCGAACGGCACGAGGAGTGCCGTGACAAGGCGTGCAAGGTCGCCATCGACCTGGCAAAGGTTTTTCGCCACGCGGATGAGATCTCTGGCAGCCTCGAAGTCTTCCTCGCTCCAGGCCTTGACCCTGCCAGGGGAAGACCCGGCGAGCAGATCCCTTTCTTCCTGGAGGACTCCTGCGGCAAGCTCGCCCCGGGCCAGAAACTCCCGGATGACCGCGAGCGCGGCGTGAGCAAACTCATCGATCTTGTAATTTTTGCCGGGATGGCGCTGGATCAGCTCCGCGGCCCTTTCCTCGTTTTTTTTAAGCCACAGAGCCACGGGTTTCGCGGTGCCATCCTCCCGCGACTGTGTCTTGAGGCTTTCGAGTTGGATCGTTTCCGAGCAAAGCGAAAAGGCCAGCGAGCGAACCTCTTCGAGGCGGATTTTCCTCAGCACCCGCTTCCAGTCCTCTTTCCGGGCGCCCGCCAGAGAGAGCTCCTGATCCAGGTAGAGCTGCCAGCTCTCTTCGAACTGTCGCTCCAGACGGGGTCCCTCGTCTTCCGCAAACTGCGGATCGACTCCCGCCTCCAGGGGATAAAGGCGCAGCAGCGAGGCGGCGAAGCTGTGGATGGTTCCGATATAGCTTCTTTCGAGCTGGTGCAGGGCCTCCCTTGATCTCCGATCGACTTCGGCCTTGGAGAGGTGGTACCTCTCCATCAGGGATCGAAGCTCTCGAAAAAGCTCCTTTTCAGCCCTCGATCCCGGCTCTCTATCCAGTCGGACGTTCGGATAGGATTCCAGCCGCTCCCTCAGTCGAACCTTCATCTCGGTCGCCGCCTTGTTGGTAAAGGTGAGCGCGACAATCTCCTTGATGTCCAGAGGGCTCGGGTTGCGCAGCAAAAGATGTACGAGCCGGTCCACGAGCAGGGTCGTTTTCCCCGTGCCCGCGCCGGCCGTGACCACGATATTCCGGTCGAACGTGGCCGCCGCGCGCTCGCGCTCTTCGCGGTCCGATAGATCGAGGTAAATCATCACGCCTTCGTACGCCTCCGCGCCGGCAGTTCTCGCTCGACCTGCTCGTGGCTCAGTTTGATCCCCTTGAGGTTCTTATGGGCCTGAGATACGGGATCCTTTTCGGCGCGCCAGCGGGTGGGCAGGTGGTTTTTACGACAGACCTCGGAGACCTCGCACAGGCGACAGTGCTCGCCGGGCTGAATGACGAATCGGCCGTTCGTGATGCCCTCGACCAGAAACGACAGGGTCTGCTTGAGCCGGGCGCCGACGTCACCCTCCCAGGCGCTGTCGGAGAAGGTCCGGATCACCAGGGGTCCTTCTTTCCATCGGGGGGCCACATAATAGAATGAGGCCTCGACTGACGCCGCAGGCCCTCTTTCCCCGGCGCCCGCCGCAAAGCGCTTGGCCAGCAGGACATAGAAAGGAGGCTGCAGGCGCTGGCCCCGTGCCGCCGCCAGCACGAGATTGTTATCTACGGCGGAAGCGGCGGCGGTCGTTTTGAGCTTATAGTCGACCACGCGGTATTTTCGCTCCTGCGGCTGAAAATCGATCCTATCCATACGACCGTGGAGCAAAAGCCCTTTTAGGTTTTTTGGCTTCTCCCAGGGCAGGTAGTTCTCCAGCTCGGTCTCGAAGCTTTCTGGTCGGTAACCCGACGACGAAAGCTCAGCGAGGTCCCGCGCGACCACCTCTTTGAGCAGATCGATCAAAGTCTCTCTCAGAACCTCCCAGACAAGGGGGTACCCCGGCGGGTTTTCGAGCTCGTAGCGCGTAAAAGTTTCCTCAGCCGCCTGTTCCACGACGGCGCCGACATTCACGCTTTCCTTTTTGCCTGTGAAGTAGCCGTTTTCGGCGAGCTTCTCGAATACGCTTCTCAGGATCGAATGGCAGAGCCGGCCCATCGCAGAGGCTTCTGGAGTTTCGATTTCCTCGGGGCGTTCGAGCCGGCCAAGTCCTAGGAACGAGACCGCGAAAAACTGAAAGGGGCATTGGGCGTAGCGCTCCAACGAGGTTGGAGAGACCCCGTATCGGTACAGCCGATCATTGAAATCGGAAAGCGGTCCCAAGTAGCCGTCGAATTCGGTAACGTCGCCACCGGGCTCCTCCAGGGCCTTCATGGCGCGGCGTCCGCGGCGGTAGAGGGTCGCCGACGGGGAGAAAAACTCCAGCAGAGCCGAAGGATCGAGGGAGTCAAGCTCCCATTGGATCGCCAGCTCCTCAGGAGGAAGCGCCTCCATTCGGTTGTAAGGCTGGACCCGGCGCTTTTCCACCACGGCGCGCGGGATCGGAGTCTCAGGGACGCGAACGGGCGGGTCGGCCCGGGATAGAGCCTGGCGCAGCTCAGAGAGGTACCACGAGGGAGTCAGTGCCCTTCCGTTGTCATCGGCCCGCTGATAGAGGCAATAGAGCCGCTCCCTTGAAGCTCCCACGAGCAGGGCGAACAACAGCTTTTCTTCGTCGAAGGCCGCGACCTTCTCGCTCACCTTGTAGCCGAGATCGGCTTCGAGAACGCGTCGGTCCCGATCTCTCAGAAAGGCGTCCTCGCGGATCGTTCGGGGAAAGAGCCCTTCGTTCATGCCCAGGATGAAGAGTGCTCTAAAGGGAATCCCGCGGGCGGTCATCGCGTCGAGTACGGACACCCCCTCGATGTCGGATTCTGAAACCGGGATGGATGAGTGTTCGAGCCAGTGGTGGAAGGTTTCCAGGAACCTTCTAAGGTCGATATTGGGCTCCACCGCGTCGAGGCCGGAAAGCCGATCGAGGAGGCTTGAGATCGCGGCCCCGGTCCTTTCGGCTTCGGGCGGCGGATTTCCGTCCTGGTCGGCGATCCCCAGGTATTTTCGCAGCAATGCCTTCCAAGCCTCCGCATACTGGCTCCAGGAGCCTTCGCTGGGCAGAACGCTTAGGTCGTGATGGATGGTTTTGTAAATCTGCCACAGGATGCGAAGCTGATCGGCCGAGCCGCCAAAAGCCACGGTGCCCTCATCTCCGTTCTCCCGCGGCTCGACGACCCGATCCTTGATAGAGTGCCTTTCGAGCCGCTGCCATTCCTCGAATCCGCTCGTGATGCCGAGCCGGCGGGTGAGATAATCCCAAAGGTCGGCGCGCGGGGCGGCTCCGGGAGGGCAATAGGGTCTGGCATCGAAAAAGGGAGAGGAAACGAGATCAATGAAGGAAGAGCGAAGGTAATCCTTCAAGGGTTGCTCAACGAGAAGCCACGCAGCCTTGGCGAGAGGGAATTTGAAGAGTGGCTCTTCGGCGAAAATCGCGGCGGGGATCCGGTGCTCGGAAAAGACCTCCTGGATCCACCCCACGTAGGGCTCGAGCGTCCGGGCCACGACGCCCATCTCGCGAAATTCGATCCCGTCCTCGGCGTTGAGCCGAAGTATCTCTTTGGCTGCGGTCAGGAGCTCGTCGCGTGCACCAAAGCAAGTAAAAATCTCGCAGCGGAAATCCGCTGGAAAGAGGTTGGTCCCCTCGCCGGGCTCGTCGCGAAAGAGGGAGGGAAGCGGATTGCGAACAGGCTTCTTTTCCGGCTCCGAAGCGAGTTCGCGAATCCCGGCTTCGTTATGAGCCAGGCCCGTGACATGCCTTTCGTAAAAGCGCCGGGAAAACTCCCAGGCCGGATGTTTCGGCGTTGTCCGGAAGAGGGGGAAGAACAAGGTAGAGGGGCGTTCGCGGGCGAGGAGGTGGAAGAAATCGGTCTGAACCTGGGTAAGATCATAGAAGCCGTAAAAGAAGACGTGCTTAAAATGGCGGAGAAATTCGGATTCCGAGGGCTGTCCCATGACTGCTACGCCCAGATCGGCATAATCCCAAAGCTCCCTCTCCTTGCAGTACGAGCGGAAGGCATGGAAAAGGGAAAAGAGGCTCGCGATCCTGTCCGTTTTTTCACCTCCGAAGTACCCTTCGCGCACGGCCTCCAGGGCTCGCAGCGGATCGACCATTCCGTCCTTCAAGTCCCGAAGCGTTTGCCAGAGAGCCATGCATCCCCCGGCCTTTTCCTCCAATCCCGAGTAGCCTTCACCTTCTCGTTGTCCGGTTCGGATTAACCGCTTCAGGACCTCTTCGAAGAAGAGATCGTCGCGGAGCTCCAAGGTATTTGTGCCGTAAGCGTCTTCGAAAATACGCAGCGAGAGCTGATGAAAAGTCAAAAGATGGAGGTCCAGAAGATCGAGACCGCGCTCCCGGACCAGAAGGAGTTTGAGGCGACGGCGCAACGAATTAGAGGGGACCAGGATCAGCAGTGGTGAAAACGGATCGGGCTTTTTATGTTCGCGGACCTTCTCGATCAGGGCGTCTTCCAGGTAGGGGTGGAATGGTCCTAACAAGATCTCCATGGAAAACCAACACTTGGACCTTAACACATTAGGGGCATCGGGCAAAGATTTTTAAGTTGCAAATCCAACCCCAAAGATTTAAACAGAGGACGGTATCCACCCCCTATGCTTTGGGCGCGTAAAACCTCGCTCTTATTTCTTCTCCTTTTATTGTTGTGGCCGGCTGCCTTGCATGCCCAAAGGGCCGGCCAGGGGATCGTCGTCTCTGACGACAAGCTCGCCACGGAGGCAGGGATGGAAATCCTCAAGGCCGGCGGCAATGCGGTCGATGCCGCGGTGGCCACGGCCTTTGCCCTGGGAGTGGTCGACCCTGCGTCCTCCGGTGTGGGAGGCGGCGGTTTTATGGTGATCTACCAGGCTCGGGAGCGGAAGGCTCATGTCTTGGACTTCCGCGAGACCGCGCCCGCGGCGGCCCATAAGGACCTCTATATGAAGGGGGGGCGCGTCGTCTCCAATCTGAGCCTGACCGGCTCGCTTGCCGCGGCCGTGCCGGGCCAGATTGCAGGCCTCTCAGAGGCGCTGAAGCGCTTTGGCCGTCTTCCGCTGTCGGCGGCGATGGCTCCTGCGATCCGCTACGCCGCCGAAGGCTTCCCGCTTCGTGCTTATCTCCGCCACGCGATCGAGCGGCAGCTTTCGCTCATACGGAAGTCTCCGGATCTGGCCCGGATCTTTCTCAAGGGGGACGAAGTCCCCGCAGAGGGCGAACGCATCCGTCAGCCGGAATTGGCGGCGGCCCTGAAGGCGGTGGCGGAAAAGGGCCCGCGGGTTTTTTATGAGGGGTGGATTGCTGAGGCGATCGCGGGAAGGCTTAAGAAAGAGGGCGGGATTTTAACCCTCGAAGACCTGAAAAACTATAAGCCCGTCTGGCGGGAGCCGATCATTGGCAATTATCGCAAGTGGGTGGTCATCACGATGCCACCGCCGAGCTCCGGCGGGATTGCCCTGATTCAAATGCTCAATGTCCTGAGTGGCTATCAGCTCAGTCTGATTTCCCGCGATTCGACCACGTATCTACATCTCCTCACCGAGACGATGAAGCAGGCCTTTGCCGACCGGGCTCAATACCTCGGGGATCCGGACTTCGTCCAGGTCCCGAGCGAGAAACTCATCTCCAAGGATTATGCGACGTGGACGCGCAACCGGTTCTCCCCCGTGCGCACGCATCTTCCTAAATTTTACGGTTTCGGCGCGTTCAAGGCGGAGCAGGGCGGGACGACCCACTTCGGGGTCCTGGATCAATTCGGCAACGCCGTCTCAAGCAGCCTGACGATCAATACCCAGTTTGGCTCAAAAGTACTCGTTCCCGGAACCGGTGTTATCTTGAACAACGAGATGGATGATTTCTCGCTGCATCCCGGCGTTCCCAATGTCTACGCCTTGGTCGGGAATGGAGCCAATTCCATCCAGCCCAAGAAAAGGCCCCTGAGCAGCATGACCCCTACGATTATCCTCCAGGGAGATCGTCCGGTTTTGATCGTCGGAGGCTCGGGGGGACCGCGCATCATTACCGCCACGCTGCAGGCGATTCTTAATGTCTTGGACTTTCACATGCCGCTAAAAAAGGCGGTGGAAGCGGCGCGGATCCATCACCAGTGGCTGCCGGACGAACTGGCGGTGGAAAGCAAGATCCCTGAGAGTTTGCGCCATTCCCTGGAGCGCAGGGGGCACGTGGTCAAAGAAAAGGACTCCTTGGGCGTGGTGCAGGCGATTCTGGTCCGGCGGGGGAAGGCCGTGGCGGAGGCCGATCCAAGAAAAGAGGATTGGCTCAAAGCAGAGAAAGCCTCGAAGTAGCACGTGGCACCATGGGCCAGGTCGTCTCTCCGGCCCCTAGTGGAAGGGGTTGCGGAGCATGATCGTCTGTTCCCTCGAAGGCCCGACGGAAACCAAAATCAAGTCAGTCTCGAGGATCTCCTCCAGCCGGCGCACATAGCGTTGAGCGTGCTTCGGGAGGTCCGCGAGTTTGCGCGCGGCGGAAATCGGTGTAGCCCAACCTTCCATCTCCTCCCACACGGGCTTGGCTTCCTCCAGGATCCTCAGGCTCGCGGGGAACTCGCGGTAGAGCTTGCCGGAGTGCCGGTAAGCGGTGCAGACCCGGATTTTTTTAAACCCGGTCAGTACATCCAGCTTCGTCAGCGCGATCCCCGTCATCCCGTTGATGCGCACGGCGTAGCGCACCCCGACAGCGTCGAACCAGCCACAGCGGCGCGGCCTGCCGGTGGTGGCGCCGAACTCGTCTCCGTCGTGCTTGAGCTTCTCCCCTTCGGCTCCCTTGAGCTCGGTGGGAAACGGACCGCCGCCCACGCGGGTCGTGTAGGCCTTGGAAATCCCGATGATCTGATGGATGTTCTGCGGCCCGATTCCGGCCCCGCTGCAAACTCCGCCGATCACGGCATTGGAAGAGGTGACGAACGGGTAGGTCCCGTGATCGACATCCAGAAGCGTTCCCTGGGCGCCCTCAAAGAGGACCTTCTTTCCGGCTTTGATTTCCCGGTCCAAAAGCAGCGCGGTATCCGCGACATACTCTCTGAGTTTTTCCCGGTAGCCGCAATAGGTCTTGTAAATCTCTTGGAAATTGAGTGTCTTCTCCTTGAGGATCGCCTTCAGGTAGATGTTTTTCTCCTCGATATTGTATTTAAGCTTCTCCCGGAAGGTTTTTTCGTCGAGCAGGTCCACGAACCGGATTCCGATCCGACCCACCTTGTCTTCGTAGGTCGGGCCGATGCCGCGACCGGTGGTGCCGATCTTGCCCTTTCCCCTGAGCCGCTCCCGCGCCTGATCCACGGATTTGTGATAAGGCATGATCAGATGCGCCTGTTCGCTGATCTTGAGCAGGGAGTTGTCCTGGAAGCAACCCTTCCGTTTTAGGCCGTGGATCTCCTCAAGCAGGACCTCCGGATCGACCACGACTCCGTTTCCAATGATGCAGAGTTTGCCCGGGTGGAGAGCGCCGGAAGGGATGAGGTGCAGGACGGTCTTTTGTCCGTCCACGACGAGCGTGTGGCCGGCGTTGTTGCCGCCCTGAAAGCGTACGACGATGTCGGCATCCCGGGTGAAGAGATCGACGATCTTGCCTTTCCCTTCATCCCCCCACTGAGCCCCGATGACGGCGACGTTAGCCACGTGGATCTATGACCGAAGACCGACGACGGCTGACCGGGCTCCGGTCGGCGGTCTTCCGTCTTGCTTGCTCACAGTTTTACCAGGTCCGCGCTCACAATGTCGGGCAGGCTGCGCAGGGCCTCCAGGGTTTCTTTGGGAACCGGTTCGTCTACATGAATCAGCGAGATGGCCATGCCGCCCACCTTCTCGCGTCCGAGCTCAAGCCCTGCGATGTTGATCCCTTTTTTCCCCAGCAGGGTCCCGACGGCCCCGACCACGCCGGGAACGTCCCGGTTATGGAGCATGAGAATATAGCCCTCGGGCACGGCTTCGAGATAGAAGTTGTTGATCTTGACGATGCGCGGGTTGTTGCTACCGAATATCGCTCCTTCGACCTCAATCTCTTGGTCCCCAGTCTTGGCGCGCACCGTGATGGAGCTGGTGAAGTCGGTGGGCCGGCTGCTTTTCGATTCAACGACCTTGACGCCGCGCTCGCGCGCTACGACCGGGGCGTTGACATAGTTGACGCTGGACTCCATGACCGGCGTTAAAATCCCTTTCAGCACGGCCAGGGTCAAGGGCGCCACGTCATATTGGGTGACCACGCCGCTGTACTCGATATAGACCTCCCGGGGGAGCTTGGCGAGCATCTGGACCTGGAGGCTTCCCAGTTTTTCTCCGAGGGTGAGATAGGGACGCAGGGCGATGAGCAGCTCGGCGCTGACCGCAGGAACATTGACCGCGTACCGGATGACGCCGCGGGTCAAGAAATCGACCATCTGCTCGGCTACCGCGATGGCCACGTTGAGCTGCGCCTCGTCCGTGGAGGCTCCCAGGTGGGGAGTCGTGACGACCTGATCCATCGAGATCAGGGGATGATTCCGCGGTGGGGGCTCCTCGACAAAGACATCCAGGGCCGCCCCCGCCACTTTCCCTTCCCGCAGCGCCGCCTCGAGATCCTTTTCATCGACGATGCCGCCACGGGCGCAGTTGATGATCCTGACCCCCGGCTTCATCTTGGCAAAGGTCTTCCGGTTGATCAGGCCGCGGGTCTCGCTGGTCAGCGGGACATGCACGGTGATGAAGTCCGATTTTTCAAACACCTCTTCCAGCCGGACCATCTCCACGCCGAGTTGGGCGGCATTCTCGGGCGGCACGAAGGGATCGTGCGCCAGGACCTTCATTCTCAGGCCGAGCGCTCGCTCGGCGACGATGCGCCCGACGTTGCCGAGGCCGATGATCCCCAGCGTCTTATTGCACAGCTCTACTCCGACAAACCTGTCGCGATTCCACTGCCCGGCCTTGAGCGAGGCGACCGCTTGAGGGATATGTCGGGCAAGGGCGAGCATGAGGGAGATCGTGTGCTCGGCCGTCGTGACGTTGTTTCCTCCGGGCGTGTTCATCACCACGATGCCTTTTTTGCTTGCGGCCTCGACGTCGACGTTATCGACGCCGATCCCGGCCCGCCCGATGACCTTGAGGTTACGCGCGGCTTCGATCACTTCGGCTGTCACTTTGGTCCCGCTGCGAATCACCCAGCCGTGATAATCGGCGATGATCTTCCTGATCTCCTCGGACTTAAGCCCGAGGCGCTCGTCCACCTCAAAATCTGGGTTGCGCTTGAACACCTCCAGCCCCTGGGGGGCTAAGGAATCGGTGATCAGGATTTTCATCAAAGGATAGCCTCCATAAGAATCTCCTGGGCCGCGGCCACTCCTTGGCCCAGCTTGACCGGGTGGTTGAATTTTTTGAGTGCCATCTCCAGCGCGCCTACGGCCACGAGCACATCGAAGGCCCCCATGTAGCCCACGTGGGCGATGCGGATGATTCTGCCTTTAAGGTCATCCTGCCCCTCGGCGAACGTGACGCCCATTTGATCGCGCAGCACGTCCAGGAGGTTTTCGCCATCGATACCGTCGGGCAGCACAATACCTGTAGCCGCCGGACTGGGGTTTTCGGGCGCCAGGAGCTTTAGCCCCAATGCGGTTGCGGCGGCGCGGGTCGCGCGCGCCAGGCGGTCATGCCGGGCGTAAACTCGCTCCAACCCTTCTGTCTCTAGCATCTCCAGGGCTGCGTGGAGACCGAAGATGAGCGAGACCGCCGGTGTGAACGCCGTACTGTTCTTTTGCTGATTCTTGCGCTCGAGTCGCAGATCGAAGTAAAAGCGAGGAAGCTTCGCGGTCTCCGTCCGCTGCCATGCCCGGTCATTGAGCGCGATGAACCCCAGTCCCGGCGGCAGCATCAGGGCTTTTTGGGAGCCTGTGACCAGGACATCGATCCCCCACTCCTCCATGAGCACCGGCAGTACCCCAACCGCGGTGATTCCGTCGACCAGCAGCAGCGGCCCATTTCGCGTGAGTTCGGCGATCTCGCGCACCGGATGCAAAACCGTGGTGGAGGTCTCGCTGGCCTGAATCAGCACGCCGCGTATTTCCGGATACACCTTCAGGTGCTTCTCCACGACATCGACCCTGACGGCCTTTCCCCACTCGACCTTGAGCTGAATGGCCTCAAGGCCGTAGGCCTGGGAGATCTTTACCCAGCGCTCGCCAAACTTTCCCCCGTTGACCACCAGAACCTTTTCACCCGGTGAAAACAGGTTGGAGACTGCCGCCTCCATGGCCCCGGTGCCGGAGGAAGCCAGGATCAGGACGTCGTTTTGGGTCGCAAACAGATGCTTCAGCCGTTCTCTCGCCTCGCTGAAGATCTTGCTGAACTGCGGGGTCCGGTGGTGGATCATGGTCGTGGCCATCGCCCTGTCGACCTCGTTGGGGACGGGTGTCGGACCAGGCGCGAGCAAATACTGTTTAATCATCTTAAAGCCCTTTAGCTGTCAGCCCTCGGCTATCAGCCAGATAAAGAAGCTGAAAGCTGATGGCTCTTCGTCTAGAAAATAAAAAAGCCTGAACCTCTTTCCTTAAGAGACCCAGGCGTTCGGCCGTCTTAACGCTTTGCGCTCCCTCGTGGTTAATTCCACGCAGACGCCAGTTGCGCAAACCGAAAGATGTAACATTTACTATCTCCCCGCATACGATTTGTCAATGGCCCTTATACCTGGGGTGGCGGTCGTGGGCAGGGTTTTCGCTTCGAGGGTGACAATCACGCTTATGCACTCCCGGATGTCGGCTCCGGATTGGAGGATAAGGAGCAGATCCTCATGGTTCGACGAGACTTCGGCGAGCTCAGTCGAGCCGTTCGCCACCCTGAGTTCATCGAAGGGTAGGCGCAGGTCGCTTCTGACCCTACTCTTCTTGAGCGTCGATCCAGGCTCCTGCGAGCGCGAGGGCATGGATCTCGGCCTCAGCCGCGTTGGGGAAAACGCCCCCTTTCTGGTCATAGACCGGGGTCTCGTTTATCGGGCTGCCTTGACCGCGATAAATGAGGACCTGCGCTTCCCACAACCCACTACGCAACCGTAAGGCGTTTGCTCGGATGAGGCACCCCTTATAGCGGACTTCTTTCATAAATGCTCAGTCGGTTTTGTTCTTCAGAGGGGCGGGGACTATGCTTCCGGCAGAAACCGTGTCTACGCTTTTGTGACTCGTACGGGTGCGCAAGCGTCTAAGTGACCCGACAGGGTGTCGATCCAGTCCATACTGTGAGGCAGCAGGGTGTTATAGTGGACGCCCTTACCGCGGGCAACGGGCTGCCCGCGACTCCAGCGGCCGAAGCAAGCTCCTACTCCTATCACCTCGGGACGAATCCCTTGGGTGAGTTTGACCTTACCGGTGACCTTTTCCCCATCGCAAGCCTCCACCGTCACGATATCCCCGTCGCCGATCCCTTTTTGCCGCGCGGTTTCGCCGTTCATGATCAGGTTATAGCCCCAAGGGTGATGCATGGTCAGCTCGTCTAGCCACGGGTTGTGTTGCGTGGTCGAGAAAGCGTGAAAGCCGAACTTGTAATTCACCGCCAACAGGTCGTACCCTCTCTCTCGTTGTGAAGAGGCGGGACACGGTTTCCAGAAGGGCATGGCCTGGAAACCGGTCAGGTCCCAATCCAACCCTGCTTCTTTGATCAGCGCCTCAATTTGAGGACGGACTTCCAGGAAGTGTTCGAAATAGATCGGTAGACGAGGGAGGTTGAGCAGCCCGCGCGGGTAGCGTTCGCCGAGGCCTCGGCGCCAGGCTACGAAGCCGTTCTTCTTTAGCCAACGCAGGTCATGATCGGGCCCGAAGCTGGATTTGGCGCTCTGGTCCAGAATCTCTTCCCACCGGTAGCGCCTTTGTTCTTCCAACCGGTAGGGATCCTTCAGGCGAAGTTTGGTGTTTAACCTGTCATTCACCTTGCCTCCAAGTCCCAACTTCGCTCCGAGTTCCATAATTACCTCGGCCAGGTGCTTCACGTTCGGATGTGATTTGACACCGGGTTGGCGCAAGGTGAAATACCAGTGATCCCCGGTGACCCATCCCCGTAGGCTGTTTACCGGGAAATCAAATCGCTCCAGGGAATGCTGCACCGGCAGGACGACGTCGGCGAGTTCCACGGTCTCATCTATCGTGTGGGCAAGAGAGACCATGAAGGAAACTTGGCTAAGGGCTTCGGCGAGCAATTTGGGGTTGGCGCCCACCACTAGCGCGTTAGACGAGCAATGAAGCACCACCTCTGGCTTGTACGGCAGCAGGTGAGCATAGTCTAAAAGGCCCAACGCCAAAAGGGGGCGCGGGGCTCTTCCCACCGGAAACAGCTCCCCAAGCTCGACCGTTTGAGGAACAGTGGGTGTGCTGGCTGGGTAGGGGCGGCGGATCCCCAACTCAGGGCCAGACGTCACCAGGCCCTCAGGCCCTTCGCCGACGCGGAATTTACCATACGGCCCTACGACGTTGGTGCTGAGGTTGCCTCCGGGGACATCAGCAGCTCCTACCACCACATTGAGAAGCTGCACGGCCGTGCTGGTCCACAACCCATACATGTGGGCCGCTAGGCCGCGGCTGTCGGGAAAGGCGCACACCGGCCTGAAAGGCATCTCTTGTCCTTCGATAACGATGGTGCTGCCGATGGACGCTGTTTGGCCAAACTCTCGAGCCAACCTTCGGATCGTCGAGGCGGGCACGGCGGTGATGGGCTCCGCCTGCTCTGGCGGATACTGGCGCAGGTGCTGCTTCAGGGCCTGGAAGGCAGGCTGGCAAGTCTTGCCGTCCACATCGTAATCGCCGAGAAGAGCGGGCTGCTGGGGGTTGCCGTCGTAGGCAGAGGCCCGGGCCCGTGCTTGGTCCCATACCAAGGGCTTCCCGGTGGCGGCCTCCCTCACATAGCGCCCGTCTTTACCTACAAGATAGCAGGCATTTGTCTGTGCTTTCAGGAACTCGGCGTCATAGATGTTCAATTCATTCAGCAACACATGAAGCATGGAAAGCACCAGGGCGCGATCGGTGCTCGGTCTGATGGGGATCCACTGATTGGCCTTGGATGCCATGGGCGTGCAGATGGGGTCGCAAACGATGAGCTTCATCCCGCGCTCGCGGGCCTCGGCCATGGCTTTGGCAGTTTTGATAGTGTCATGGCCAATCATCGCCCCCTTCTGCGAGCCGAAGAGCATCAGGTAGCGACACAAACGGAAATCAGGCTCAGTATGCATTGAGCCCGTATTGAGATAGTTGGCCCAAGTTTTTGCGCCGAACGGGGTACCGACGCCGGAGTTGGGCGTGCCGAAGGACTCCGCAAAGCACGCGATGGCCGCGCTCACTGACTCTGGGTCCCCGGTGCCGGCCAGGATGATCAATTTCCGGGGATCCTCCTCCAGCACACGCCGCAGATGCCCGACCACAATGTCCCATGCTTCCTGCGGGTCAATGGCCTCCCACTGAGGATCTATACCTATTCCTTTCACGGAGTTGGTACGCCTGAGTGGGGTTGTCACGCGATGGGGATCGTACAGACCCATGACCGCCGCCAATCCCTTGGCGCAGAGCCTGCCGTAGTTGTGAGGATTGTCAGGGTTTCCCTCAATCCCCACGACGATCCCATTTTCCACTTTGATGATGATGCCACATGTGTTCACGCACATCTGGCACACACTGGGGATTCGCTGTGTGGCTGAACTGGCTTGCGGCTGTGGCACGACCTTTCCTGGGCTGGAGGTCCTGGAGACTCGGATGGACTGTAAAACTCTCTCTAGCATCGCCTGTTACGCCGGCTTTTACAGTACTGCCCACCTATAGTGAAGGAAAAAAGAAAATTACCATAATCCCCCCATCCCCCCTTTACAAAAGGGGGGTAAGGGGGGATTTGATGTCAATTTATTTAATTCCGTCACTATAGCTTCGAGCAAAGACGCACCTGGCGCTGCCCGTTTGTGCTGAGCCTAACCGAGAGTCCTTTACGGTGTCAACTAGAAAAGGCTTCCAGGCAAACTGGCACAGCTCCGTGCACTTCATTAGGACGAACCGAATTCCAGAAACATGCGACCTCAAAGAGGCCCCGCCTGGCATTGCCGTTGACAACCGCAGCGTCTCTATTTGCCAACGCATCTTGGCTGTGCCAATATTCGCAGAGAAATACCCCTGGGGAAGATCAAGTGAAACAATACGGGCTCGTACTATTCGATATCGACGGGACGCTTACCCGCACGCAGAACGGCTTTATTCCTTTCAACGAGGCCTTTCTAATGACGTTCGGGTTTCCCGGGGACATCCGCACGGTGATTCCCGATGGCAATACCGATCCGCTGATCGTCGATGAGATCTTCGCCAAGGCCGGGCAAAAACCGGGAGGGGGAGAGGCGTGGGAGCAAACCTTCGCCATCAATCTCCGCGACAGTTATGCGCGCGCGATTCGGGACGGAAAAACGACCGTTAGCGCGCTTCCGGGAGCCTTGGACCTTGTTCAAGCTTTGGGAAGCTTCCCCGGCGTCTACCCTGGCATCGTCACGGGAAACTTCGAGGCCACTGCGCGAATCAAGCTCGAGGCGGCGGGGCTCGGCGCTTATTTTCGCCTGGGGGCCTACGGGAACGATGCGCGAGAGCGCACAGACCTTCTGCAAATCGCAAAGAAAAGATGGGACGCAAGCGCCGGAGAGCCGTTTGCCCCGGAGCGCTGCATCGTCGTCGGCGACACGCCGAAAGACCTCGACGCAGCACGGGGAAAGCGGATGAAGTGTGTTTTGGTCGGGACGGGCAGGTACGCCGTGGACGTACTTTTATCGTGCGGTCCCGACGCCTGCTTGCCTGACTTCAAGAACACGGCGGCAACGGTAGAGACGTTGCTTGGACTACTGGAATCCGCTGCGCATTGATCTTTCATGCAGTATCGGACGCTCGGCAGAACAGGAATCAGGGTTTCGGAGATCGGCTTTGGCTGCGGCAACAATGCCGTGCTGATGGTTCGGGCCGGCTACGAGGAGCAACTGCGGGCGGTTCGACGCGCCTTGGAGCTTGGGATCAATTACTTTGACACGGCTTTTGCCTACGGCTTGGGAAAATCAGAGGAGAATCTGGGAAATATCCTGAAAGAGCTCGGAGCTTCGCCGGTCGTTTCCACGAAGATCCGGCTCGAGCCCGAGGCTGTGGCCGACCTTAAATCCGCCACAATACGCGCCGTGGAGGAGGGCCTTAGTCGTCTGAAAAGAAAATATGTTGATCTGATCCAGTTGCATAACAGAGTCACCGTGGAAAGAAATCCGGGCAAGCGCTTCAGTTTGGCTCCTGGAGACGTTGTTGGACCCGGAGGAGTCCTCGAAGGGTTTAAGGAACTCCAGGACAAAGGCAAGGTCGGCTACTTCGGCTTCAGCGGATTGGGTGATCCGAAGGCTCTGCATGAAGTTATAGAGAGCGGAGAGTTTCATTCGGTTCAGGCCTATTACAATCTTCTAAACCCAAGTGCCGGCCAGCCAATCCCCCGGAATTTTAGCGCTCTGGATTATGGCCGGCTTATAGATCGGGCCGCTGGGAAAGGTATGGGAGTTGCGGTCATTCGTGTCTTAGCCGCGGGTGCCCTTACGGCGAATTCGGAGGCAGGAGGCGGCAGCAGCCCAGAACCGCTCTCGCCCGGCTCCGACTATGCCTTGGATCTTGGCGGCGATATCAGAAGCCTCACTCAGGCCGCCATTCGCTTTGCTTTGATGAAACCGGAGGTTTCCACTGTCCTCGTCGGGTTCTCTAACACGGCTCACATTGATGAAGCCTTCGCTTGCTCCGGAGCCGGCGGCTTGTCTCAGGATGCGATGGCGCGCTTGAGAAAGCTTTGGGACAACGATTTCGGCAGGATAAGTGCTACATAATTGCGGGCCTTTACCATAAGAGCCATTTTCTCTTTGTGGACTTTCCTAAAGCCGTTAAAAAGAAATTACTGGCACTGGATAGTCCTACCTTTTTGACCAATCTGAAAAGAGGGTTTTTCAACGCCCTGTTGATTCGCGCCATTGTGGATTCGAGAGCGATCCCTCGAGGGGGATTCTTTCAGATCGTCTTAAAGGCGGGCAGGACTTCCCTGGCGAAGCGCTCGATTTGCTCCATCCGCTCGGGATAGTGGGGCACCATGAATTGAGGCGCGATGTGGTCCACGCCAATCTTCTGGTACCTCGCTAGCGCTTCGCCGAGCTGTTGCGGCATGCCGCGCAAGCGGTCCTCCTCTTGCGAAACGGGCTTCGCGCTGACCTCGATGGGAGGACAGCAG
>Ga0209341_10001329_pt1 | contig 24600 bp, 26 predicted proteins | sample RifCSP13_2_FD_184020 | JGI IMG/M metagenome (GOLD analysis project Ga0209341, IMG submission 184020) | Soil microbial communities from Rifle, Colorado - Rifle CSP2_sed 13_2 (SPAdes) (version 2) | ecosystem: Environmental > Terrestrial > Deep subsurface > Rock core/Sediment | place: Rifle... | reverse complement strand
AAAAGGCATACCCGCCAATCCATGTCCAGGTGCAATCTCCGGAGGTGGGGGGTATCGAACCAGCAACCCACTCCGCGGCGATCGGTGAGAAGAGTTCGGCGAGGTATCGCGTCCAGGCGTCCAAGGCTTCCTTCCGGACTGTGTCAGACGCCCTTGCCGGTATCCCGACCGCCACTACGATTATCTGGGTGTCTTTGTGGTCCTCCACCCAAAAGACGATTCCGTTGGCGTCTCGTGGCGTGTCGTACTCCCAACCTACCTGGTTACCATTCTCGTCCAGAAATCCCCCTACATATTTGAAGCCATGTGCGGCGGCCCACTCCTCCAGAATAACAGGCGTTGAGGTGGGTGTTGGCGAAGGCATTTCGGTCGAGATCGCCGTCGGTTCCGTTGTCGGAGTCGGGGAGGGAATCGTGGTCGAAGGAACCTCCGTCGGAATCCCCGTGGCGGGTTCAGCCGTAACCGATGGAACCGTCCCGTTGTCTACCTGCGTAGGTAGGCAGCCCGTCAACGCAAACGCAAGAACCAGGGCAAACATCAGCTTGGCGTTCATCGAAATCTCTCCTTTGTCGCCTCAGGCGACGGTGATTTTCCCCTTAAGGGATATGGATTTGTTAATGATTATAGGATAACAGAAAGCAGTTGAGAAGTCAAAGAATTTAAGCCGGTCCTACACCCTATTCGCTATACCCTAGACCCTAATTCACTCCTCTACGAGAATGGTCCGGTTCAACTGGCAGGATCGGTTGATTTCGGTGCATTCCGCATCTGCACAGTAGCCGAAGAGCGTGTCTTCGGATTGGGCTTCGGCGACGATGTCAATCCCGCTTTGGAGAAGTTTCGTTTCCAGCGGTTCGGGGTTTTGTAGGTCTTTAGGAACACGGACGGCATACAAGTCGCTCTCCTCTTTCGGACAGGTGATTTTGATGGTTTTTTCCGGCACCGGCCGCTCATTTCCGAACAGCGTGTTGATCATTCCAGGCGGCCAGACAAACGAAACCGTGAGTGTTCCTTTTTCCAGATCGGTGCCGATAACGTTGGCGGTGATGAGATCGGTGGTGTAGTCCCAATCTTTGACGGTTTGATTTTTCAAGGCCTCATCGAGCGTTGATTCTTTGCCAAATTGACGATTGAGTTGGAGTTGGATCTGATCGACCAAATTGCTGACTGTTCCGGGAAAGTAAAGATAAACTCCTGCAGCCGTTAATAAAAAGATTACCCAGAACCACTTACTTTTGAGAATTCTTCTAAGCATCTTTATTCTGTTGCTGATATCACTTGATACAGTCTGCAAGACCGATTTATCTCCTTACAATCTTGGTCGACGCAGAGTCCGGTAATCGATTCGCCGTCTCGGGCTTCCGCAAAGATATCAATATCGATATCCTGCAACTTCGCTTCCAACAGATCCCCGGCTTGATAGTCCTTAGGAACACTGGTTACGTATAATGAACTCTCCTTCTTAGTGCAGCTGATTTTGACGGTAAGAGTCGGTTCCTTATCGCCAAATCTTTCGGTAATGAACCCGGTAGGTCGCATAAAGGCTAGATTCATCGTTTTACCCGCGGGGTCGGTACTGATTATGTTTGCAATAACCGGATCGCTTCCGAACTTCCAGTCGATAACGTCCCCGTATTGGATCACGTCGGTAACGTCAAAATTTTCGGGAAGATTTGGCGAGGGACTTGGCGGAGAAATGATGTCTTGGACAAACGACGGGTTGCGGTAGAAATAAAAATAAGCGGCGGCGGTCAAGATAAGAACGACTAGCCAAAATTTCCAGCTTTTGAGAATTCTTTTCAGCATTCAATTTGATGGTAACAAAAAAGAAAAAGCCGATCGGCGTTTGGCGCGCGATCGGCTTGTGCGGTGCTCCTCACAACACCTCTTCCCAGGGGACAGTGACTGCCATAACCGCTATCCCCAGCGTCCCGCCGATCACCAGCCAGGGATTGACCTGCAGGTACGCCAGGTACAGATCCGGCCGGGCTACCTCGGCGATCCAGAGGAGTGTCGTGAAGGCTTCAAAGGCGAGGTAGATCAAGGTCCCGTACAGGATCGACTTCCAACTTATCTTCATACCACCTCCTTTCCCCCTTAGGGAATACGATTTTCGATTATACCTATAGTATAACAGAGCAGATAAGAAAATACTACGGGCTTGACTTGTGTATTTCGATTTTGCTAGGGTTTCTGTAGAGGAAGGAGTTGATTCTTCGGTAGCACGTTTCATAAGTTAATAGTTTTGCGACGCTCGTTTCCCGTCCTATGTCGGGGGGTTGCCTGTCGCTGATCAGAATCTGCCCAGCTCGTTCGTTTCTGCCCTCAAGGCCTCGAATGCGGAACTCCGCCCGTTCGAGGCCTTTTCCTTTATGCGTAGGAATTTTGGATAAGCGGTTCGGGTCGTAATCAAGTCTTTATTACTTTCTCAAAATATCTGGATGCTTTCGCATAACCATCCCAGGTTCCTATGTCAAAACCTTTACCAGTGAGTTCTAGAGCGAAGGAATTTTCTTTCTGAACCAGGCCGTTTAGTATTGGGTTGAAGAAAATTTCACCATTCTTCCTTCTTTTCACGTAGGACTTCACTAAGGGGAAAATATTTTTTGAAAGTATGAAACCTGGGTGGGTAACCAGCCAGTTACCACGTCTTCTCGCTGGCTTTCTTTCAACGATTTTTCCTATCTTAGAGAGTTTTGGCGCAACTTTTTTTCCTTCGATAACTCCGAAGTAGGGCTCGTCAGCTTTAACTCTCTTTGCTGAGATTATATTCGACCCGAGCTTTTCGTATGTGTCGACCAGCGCCTTTGTCCTAGATGCTGAGGGGATCCAAATATCATCTCCGTATAGAACAGCAAAAGCATTTCCGTCGATGCTTTTTTCTGCGCTTAGCAATGCATGAGCAGGACCGCGGGGGCTAATCTGGTAGACAAACTCTATGGTGCAACCATTAAATGGGTAGGAGAGTAGGAGATTTTTAATTCCTATTTTTCTTGGCGATATTACTACAACGAACTTTCGGATGCCTGCGTCTGCGGCCTCCTTAACAATCCAGTAGATGGCGGGGTAGCGATTGAGAGGTAGCAACTCCTTGGCTGCTGTCTTTGTGTAGGGGTAAAGTCTGCTGCCTTTTCCTGCTGCTAGTATGACTGCAGTAGTTATCTTTTCGTCGGATCTCATCGTCGACGGCTTAGTTTATCATTGTAAGTGATGGTTGACAGAAAAATATTTATCTGTTCCCCGGCTTATAACGAGGAAAATAACCTTCGTTCGTTCGTTGCATCGCTAAAAAAATCGTGCGAGTCAGCAACGAAGAAACTTAGTTCAGAGTTTGGGTTGCTCCCTTGGTTTGAAGTGCTTATATGCGCGAATGGATGTACGGACAATACTGAGGATGTTGCGAAAATTCTTATTCAGCAATTATCTTCGCAAAATTTTAGGATCCAACTTTTGAGGAGTGCAAAAGGTGTTGTTAACGCCCAACGGAAGTGCGTTCGGTGGCTGCTATCCAGGGTTTACAAAAAGAACCTGGTCTTCTTTATTGACGCCGATGTTATCGCTGGGGAGGATACCATTTATAAGTTGCTGCGCCAAATGATTTTGCACCCATCGTTGAAGGCTACAGGGGCGCATCCAGTGCCGGTCCAGCTTAGGACTAGAAGCATTTACAGGAATCTACTGCGTAGGGTTTTGAATTGCAGGTCTTATTTTCCTAAATCTGAGATCGCAATCAAATACGCCCCAGAATTCCATCCCTTTGCCAGATCGGATCCCCAACTTGTTGGCCCCAACTTCGAGGAGAAATCTAAGATTTATTTTCACGGCCGCTGTTTTGTGTTGAGAGATGTATTCATATGGGATGCAGATAGTGAAGCGATAGGGGAAGATACCTATCTGGATAGAAGTATCCATTTCCGGTTTGGTCCGGGAATGGTGCGGGTCCTGTACGACGCCAATGTCTATTTTGTTCCGTTAACTTCCCTGCGCGATTATTTCGGTACCTACTTTAGGATCTACGTTGATCTTAAACGCCTTAAAATTCGGCATCCGGAGTTCAATATCTGTAGAGAGTACTCCAAAACAAAATTGGATTGGCATTATATTAAATCATTACCTTTACCTGACCAACTTGCTTTTGTTGCGTATGCTGCTGTCCGGTACAGTTTTTGGAAACTCTTCAGATTGCTGTACGGAATTAACCCGAACTCAGCCCCTCCGTGGGAATACGACTCCAAGCCAAAGACAGCGTCGGTGCCACAAAATGTGGGATAATTTAACCGACGTGTATAAAATGCAAGTCGAGTTGGTAGAACCTATCACTAAACTTTTTCCTATATCCCGTGTTAAGGACCATCTCCGGGTAATGATGGTTACCCCTGAGGTTGCTCCTTACGCATTGGTCGGTGGACTTTCTCGGGTTGCAGCCCATCTGGCCAAAGAACTGGTCAAAATGGGCCACGACGTGCGCCTTTTCATGCCCAAGTACGGTTTCATTGATGAAGAGAAGTATCCTCTAGAGATGGTGGTGGAGGGGCTCAAAGTCTACACCGACGCCGAAGGAGACGGACCCAAAGAGCTGGTCTGCAACGTTAAAACCCACCTCAGCGAGGACGGCGTCCGGACCTATTTCCTGGAGAACATGGAGTACTACGAGCAGCGCGCCAACGTCTACGGCTATTCCGACGACCCGATCCGCTTTACTCTTCTCTCTCGCGCCGCGTTAGAGTTTCTCCGCCACTTCGAATGGAAACCGCAGGTAATCCACTCTAGTGAATGGCAAACGGGGTTAACCTCCAATTTCCTTAAAACTACTTACGCCAAAAGCTCCGACTTGTCGGGGATCGCTAGCGTTTTTACGATCCACAACCTCTTTTATCAGGGGATGTTCGACCACCGCCAAGTTTCCGAACTGGATTTTGACGATGGGAAATCCCGGATCGCTTCACTTTTTTCCGACCAGCTCAGGAAACAAAACTTTATGAAGCGGGGTATTATTTACGCCGACGCGGTCAACACCGTTTCCGAAACGTATGCTCGCGAGATTCTCACCCCCGAATACGGGGAAGGATTGGACCGTCTCCTGATGGAGGTGCGTTCGAAGCTGTTCGGAATCACCAACGGGTTGGACTACGAGGACTTCGATCCCGAAAACGACCCGCTCGTTCCCAAACCCTACAATTCCCATACGATAGACCATAGAATCATCAACAAGAGAGCTCTGCAGAAGGAGTTCGGTCTTCCGGAGGGGGAGCAGCACTTTGTGATCGGAATGGTTTCGCGGCTGACCGAGCAGAAGGGTCTTGATATTCTTTTGGAGGCTCTGCCTTCCTTTCTTTTGGAACTCGATGTCCAGTTCATCGTCGTGGGCGGAGGCGAGGAAAAGTACGTGTCGGGTTTTCGCGATCTGCAGAAGCGTTTTCCGAAACAGGTCGGAACCCATCTGATGCCTAACTTTACTCTGCCGAGGCTGGTTTTCGCGGGAGCGGATGTCTTAACGGTTCCTTCCCGCTTCGAGCCTGCGGGCCTGACTCAGCTGGAGGCGATGCGCTACGGTTGTTTGCCGATCGTCCGCAAGACCGGCGGTCTCGCAGACAGCGTTACCGATCTGGATATCTCCGGAGAGACTGGGACCGGATTCGTCTTTGGGGAGTACACCCCCTGGGCGCTTTACGGGGCACTGGTCCGGGCCTACGAGAACTTCCATCACCCCAAGGTTTGGGAGGGATTGGTCAAGCGGGCGATGCAGGCGGACTTTTCCTGGAAAGCCGCCGCCCGCCATTACGCCGATCTCTATCGCCGCGCGATCCAACTGAAAGAGAGAGAGTCGAAAGGGCCGGTTCGTTTGGCATCGCTCGAGGAATGATCTGGGCTCCTTTCCTCCATCTCTACCAACCCCCGACCCAGCTCCCGGCGGTCCTTCGGAAAATTGCCGAGGAATCCTACGTGCCGCTAGTCTCCTTCCTGGAACGCAATCCCCACGCCAAAACCACCATCAATATCAACGCCTCTCTCACCGCCCAGCTGGCGGAGCACGGTTACGAGGACGTTCTCGCCGGCCTCCGCCGCCTGGCGGAGAAAGGGCAGGTTGAGCTGGTCGGTTCGGCGGCCTATCACCCGCTTCTCTCCCGGATTCCCTTCTCCGAGATCAGCCGGCAGGTGCAGCTGAACGAGGAGATTAATCGGGAATTTTTCGGCGGGGTCTACAAGCCCCGGGGTTTCTTTCCTCCAGAGATGGCCTACTCCAAGAAGGTCGGCGACGCCGTCGCCGAGCTGGGATACGAGTGGATTCTGGTGGAGGACGCCTGTTCCTCGGTTCAGCCCCTGAGCTTTGACAAGATCTACCGATTGGACAAGCTGAACCTGGCGGTTATTTTCCGCAATCGAAAACTCTCGTTGGCGATCGCTTTCAACCAGGTTCAGAACGCCGACGAGTTCGAAACGCTGGCGAAAAAGGAGATTAAAGAGGGCGATTTCATCCTCACCGCCCTGGACGGGGAGACCTTTGGCCACCACCACAAGGACGGTTTTGAGATTATGGAGGGAATGTATGGCAAGTTTGAGAGCGCCACGATTTCCGAGCTGGTCTCCCGGTACCCCAAGGGAGAGGAGAACGACCCGATGGAATCCACCTGGGCGGCGAACCACGCCGAGTGCAAGAAGGGGGCGATCTATCCTCGCTGGGATCACCCCGGTAGCCCACTTCATCCTAAGCAGTGGGAGCTCTACCGCCTCGCCCTAACCGTGGTGGAGGGTTACGTGCACCAGATTCCCCCGAAGATGTTGAGAGGAAAGGTCAGGGACCATCTCACCGCCGATCAGAAAAAATGGCTCAAGGCGCGGGATCTTCTGGATAAGGGTCTGCACTCCGACCAGTTCTGGTGGGCCTCTCACAACCCCCACTGGCACCCGGCGATGGTCGAGCGGGGAGCCGATCTCCTGCTGAAAGCGATTTTGGCCACGCCCGAAATTTCGGAATCGGAGGCTACCCGCGCCAAAGAGCTTTATCAGGAAATTACGACGGAAGGAATCAAGCTCTACGGCACCGAGCCGATTATTGGGTAAGGCTTGAAATGAAACCTATAATGGTATATTCTGGGCGGTAGTGGCTTTTCCCGAACTCAAGAATAAGTTAGGAACCAAAAATTTCCGAGACGTCGCCGATATCGCCCGGGCTTTCTATCGGACGGTTGTTTACTCTTTCAAACACGCCCCTTACTACACGTCCGGATTCCTCGTGACCAAGATTTTGAACTCGGTTACCCCACTCTTGTCCTTGTTTATCATCGGAAAACTAATTGATGAGTTGATTCTGACTGTCGGCACCGGTATTACGGTTCAATCCGAAAACCTAATTCGACTCTTAATTCTCTATCTGGTGATCAGGTTTTTCATCTTGGTCCTAAACGAGCTGGGAGCTTACTTTGAGGTAAACCTGTCGTTTGATTTCAACAGGGAATTCGACATGGATGTGGCCCGAAAGTTCGCCTATCTCGATGAGGAATACTACGACAATCCCGAAACCAACACGCTTTTGCAAAAGGTCCGGGAGAACTCCCACCGGTCGGCGAATTTTATGTGGGATGCTTTTGACGTTCTCGGCCAACTTTTTGATGTTACCTCAGCTTTGGTAGTTCTAGTTGCCTTTTCTCCGGTTTTCATTATCCTAATCCTTCTGGCGACTGTACCGTCGTTCATTAATGATCTTCTGATCGGGAAAAGAAGGTGGTCAATCTGGGATACGAAGGGCGATACGAGAAAAGACTATGGGTACACTCGGGGTTATTTGTCCAGTAGCAATTCCCTGCCGGAAGTCAGGATATTCAGGGTGAGGGAATATCTTCTGGGTAGGGTCAACAACCTCTACAAAGAATTCCAGAATGTTCAAAGAGCAGTTGAGAACAAGAGGATTAAACGGGCAGTTTTTCTCGATATCGTTCGAGTTTTGGGGTTTTTCGCCGCGATCACCATTCTAATCAGAGATGTGCTGGTTGCTTTCGTCACCGTCGGCTCCTTCAGCTTTTATTTCTCCACCATTAGGCAAGCCGAGGGCGCTATGGACCGGTTATTTCGGTTCTTGTCCCGAACCTACGAAGACGGGCTGTTTATGGTTGATGTTTACAAATTTATGGACCTAGAGAAAAAGATCGTACCGGGGCAAGTTTGCTTGACCGATAAGAACCAAACGCCAAGAGTTGAGATCGAGGGGCTAAGATTCAAATATCCAGGGAGAGAGGAGTATGTCTTGGATGGGATTAATCTCGTAATCAATCCGGGCGACCATCTTGCGATCGTCGGGGAAAATGGAGCGGGAAAGACCACTCTGATCAAGCTCCTGATGCGGTTCTATGACACGGTCGAAGGAAAAATAATGATCGATGGGAAATCAATCAAAGACATCGATCTCGATAGCTGGTATCGGAAGGTTGGCACTCTATTCCAGGATTTCAACAACTACCACTTCGACGTTAGAACCAATATCGGGGTAGGAGACATTGCCAAGGCGTTTGATATCCAAAAAGTGATAGGAGCTGCTAAGAAAGCGGGAGCCAATGAATTTGTTCAAAAGTACGAAAATAAGTACGACCAGGTCCTAAACCGAGCTTTTAAAGGAGGGATCAAGCCTTCTGTCGGCCAGTGGCAGAGAATCGCGCTGGCCCGGGCGTTTTTCAAAGACGCACCAATCCTCATTTTGGACGAGCCGACCTCAGCGATCGATCCCAAAGCGGAATACGAGTTGTTCCAGAAAATCTTTGAGTTTACCAAGGGAAAGACGGTGATTATTATCTCCCACCGGTTCTCGACCGTGCGCAACGCCCAGAAGATCATTGTGTTGGATAAAGGGAAGATTATAGAACAGGGAAGTCACGAGGAGCTGATGGCAATTGAGGGGGGAAAGTACCGGACCGCGTTCGAATTACAGAAGAGGGGGTACGAATAAAATATTGATATAACCATGGCGAACGAGAACTACGGCCATGTTCAAATTGAACTGAGCCCAGTAACCAAAAAATATCTGCATTGGGCAGTATCAAAAGCGGTCCCGAAAGATTTTCTCTATAAATCGAGTGTTGTTTCCTACATAAACGGTGACGTTACAAACGTCGCTCACATCACTGTTTGTTGGGGGGTAGAAAATGCGGATTTGGATGAAAAGTTTAGGAATTCAGGGATGCGATTAACGAGTCCTGAACGGGCAAAAATCGTCAAAGTTGGTTTCTTCGAAGGGGACCGCGGTGAGTATTTTCCAATTTATGCCGCCCCGGAGTTGGGGCCTGAAGTTAACAAGCTGAACGACTGGATCAGAAAAAATAATAAAATTTCCCCAATCTCCCTAGATTTTGTGTCGCATATTACCCTGTGTTACGTGAAAAACGTTCCTAAAGTTAATATCAAAGAATTGGTCAATAAAATAAGCAAGGTTCTTGTGGGATCAGAAATTGAATTTGACAGGATATATTTTTATAAACCCGAAACAGAGGAGAGAGTGTTGTTAGGAAAGTAGTTGGGCGGGGGACCATTCCAGGTGCATTAAGTTTTACGCCCCGTAAACAGGTATATTATCGTTAAAAGAGATGAAACATATTTTCCTTGCGGGTGGGGGGTCCGAAAAAGAATCCAGAAAGATCGACGAGAAGTTTGTCGAAACAATCGATCTGGCCAAGCCGCTGGCCTACATCCCAAACGCCGCCCAGGATAGCAAGTATCGGGGTTGCCTGAATTGGTTTATGTCGGTTATGGACCAGCTTAAAGTTAAAAACATTGAAATGTGGGAAAGTCTTGTCCCCCAACATCCGGAAGATCAGATTGGTGGTATTTACTTGGGAGGAGGAGATACCCAAAAGCTCCTGAAGGAGCTAAGGAAATCGGGCTTCACTGATTATTTGATTCTGGCAGTCGAGGCGGGTGTCCCCATTTATGGAGGGAGTGCGGGAGCGATCGTTCTTGGGAAAGATATTAGAACGTACGGAGCGCTGTACGATAGCGACTCCCAGAACCTTAAAGGACTTGATATTGCATTTGGTTACTCTATCGCATGTCATTACAAGGTAGGGCGATCTCCTCAAATCAGTAAATTGGTGGAGAAATTAGATTGCAAGATTATCGCTATCCCGGAGAAATCGGGTGTGTATCTGCGCGGGAAGGAACTCTCGGTATTTGGTGAGGAGCCTACTTATATCTTCAACGGAGAGAAAGCTAGTGTACTTAATCCAAGGGAAACCTACAGATTTTAATGGACATCTTTACCCGAGTTAAAAAATTCAAATTGCCGGTCGGACAGTATGCCGTGTTTGGCAGCTCTCTCCTGGACGCCTGGGGACTCCGGAAAGCCGTCGATCTGGATATCATCGTTACCCCCGAGCTCTACCAGAAACTTAAGGAGGAAGGTTGGGAAGAGCACCAGGCCCACGGTTTTCCGATGCTGGTCAAAAACGACGCCAACGTCACCACCGTCCAAGACAAACCGACGGACGGGGACTACAATCCGGATCGGATGCAACTGATAAAAGAGGCGAACAAAATAAAGGGGATCCCTTTTGTGAGAGTAGAAGAGGTAATCGCCTGCAAGAAAGCTTACAACCGTCCTAAAGACTGGCAGGATATCAAGCTTTTGGAGGATTATCTTTCGGTTCGGAGGAGCCGTGAGAAGACCCGTATTTCTTCTTGAATTCCAAGAATTTTTCTTGAAGCTCCTCGATTGAGTGTAACCCGACATCCCAGGCGTCTAGTCCAGTGGCGTATATTTCGAAGACTTGGTAGGGATTGCTCGCGACATAGATCGTCCTTCTCTGGGGGTCGACGACGTACCACTTGTTTTTGAGATATATCTCGGCAAAAACGTGGCCGTGGATTCTACCCTTTTCATATTTATCTTCTAACCAGTCCCTTCCGATGGTTTCCACATATTTTGTCGGGATAGATCTTGTCCGGCAGAGGGCCACAAATGCCAGAGCGGTGTCCGTACAGCCGGTGGAGAACTCATCTTCAATAATCTGGGATGCGGTTCGGCGGTTGAACAAACTGTTCCGATCGGGTCGATCTCTCTCAACTTTGAGATTTTTCCCGATCCAATCGAGTGCTTCAACGACAAAATCGAAACCGTCACCGGAGATTGTCTTTACTAGTTTGATAACTTTGTCCGAGGGTACTGTCTGTTCTCCGTGTTTTAGATACTTTTTGCTATCCTCCATAAAAATAAGAGCCTTGAAACTTTACTTCCCTATTTAATCATTCCTAACTTCAGAAAGTAATTTATTGAAGATTTTATAGCTCAAAGACACACCGTACACTTCTTTAAAGGCCTTAGGGGATTTTTTATTTTTTAACAAGCGCAGGAAGTCGATTAACTTCTGTTTCCCATAGCTATTAACCAAAAGTTCAACGGCGTATCCCGACTCCCGGTAGAGATTCTTATCCTTATCGTCAAAGAATCCTTCAAACCCCTCTGGTTTTTGGTAATTAGAAAGTTGGTTGGCAGCGTACAGTGAAACCCCTTCCGATATCCACCTGGGGTGGAATGAGCCGGCCACTATGTTGGTAAAGCAGTGGCAAAGTTCATGCTTTATCAGCTGGTAGAAATTCTTTTCGGTGTGGATGTTATTTCCTTTTTCCTTCAGAGCGGTTTCGTATGCTAGAAGGACCACGACTGGGCTTCCCATCAGTTTCATTCCGATCCACCAGTTGGGTGTCTCTTTCCCCACGATTTTATCTAGGGCTGCCCGTGTAGGGGCGATAACAATGCTCGGGCGATTGCGTTCCCATCTGATTTCAAAGAACTTGTTCAACTCCTGCATCGCCTGCTCGTACATTTCCTGAATCTCTTTATCTTTCGAGGTGGTTAGATCGAAAACGGGAGTACTCACTGGATAAATTGTAACACGGATGTTGTTTGAACGAAAAAGCTCGCAGAAATTTCGGTTTCTGCGAGCTACACAACGAACGTTACTTATCGATAAGGATGCACTCGGTTGCGCAGTCGCAATCGCACTCCGTGCCGCAGTCCGTTTCGCAGTCGCAATCGCACTGGACGTCGCACTGACTGTCAGCGAAGCTGGCTGTGCCAGTTTCGCACAGGATGCCGAGTTCTTCAGCGCCCACGACGACCCTCCTTTCTTGCCTCTAGTATCTCACGTCCCTTTAGCGTGAGCAAGAGAGGCAGGATTCGTTTGTTCGCAGCGCAATGGAGTGAGGGAAGAGCCTCTTTGCCAGCTTGTTTCGCCATCACTTCACATCCGCCGGCGCAGGCGAATCTCCATACGCATTTCCCGCAGATGCTGGGTCGAATCCTAGGATGGAAATTAGCCATTGCAGTTTTCATGCTCCTGGCATCACTAAGAACGTTTGCCATGGGCTGACCTACTGTCATCTGGCAAGAGCTTAGATTCCCATCAGGATCCAACGCCAAGTAGCCAGTACCGCCTACGCAACATCTCTCGGTCCTACCTCTAAAGCCAAGACCGTTGAACGATATTCTGGGTGGTCGGGTAGAAAGGACTGCACCTTCTACCACTGGAACAACGGTTTTGTTGAACCTGGCTATGTCCAGTTCCAACTTGCCGTTACTGTCGAGATTTCGCGACAAGCTGAAGCTCACGGATAAGCCCATCGAACCCACAAGTTCTATTAGGGAAGAGATTCCTTCTAGATTCTCGTTGGAGATCACTGTCAACACCCGTGGACGGATGCCGTTGTTCAGCAACGTTGAAATGCCTTTCAGGACTTCCTTGAAACTGGGTGAGCCATCAAGATATGCCCTAGCGGCATTGAAATCTCCCACGCCGTCTAAGGAGACAGAAACCCAGAATTTGTTTTCCTTCAGGAAACGCGCTATCTCTGGGCTAACCAAAGTGCCGTTGGTTATTACCCCGAATGAGGTTGATACCCCAATCGGATTCAGGGAGTTGCGCAACATCGAAACGATTCTCTCGATTGTGGGTATCACCATGAGAGGTTCGCCACCGGCGAACTTCACGTTCACCTTCTTTATTTGGAACCTCCGGCAGTGCTCGAGAAGTTGATGAGAGAAAGATTCTGCCACCAACAAACTTACCGAGTTTATGCCTTTCTGCACGTAGCAGTAGGAGCACGCCAAATTGCATTTGTCGGTGGTATGTACCCAGAAGCTAATCTGGTTCGGTCCGCGCCGAGATTTAACTGGTTCACCGGGTTCGGGCGTTTCCCAACCTGATATAACCTGTTCCTTTCCTAAGAAGTTCAGTATTTGGGTAACTTCCTCTCGGTTGGGAATAAGTGCTCCCAAATCGCCAAGACTTGTTACCTCTTTTCTCAACCCCTCGAACACAACGCGCGATTTTCCGGTAAGCACAAACGGCCTCGCCGTGCCCCGTGGGCTATATAGAACCAAATCCCTACTGGGCAAAGTACTCACGGCGAAATCATTGGAGAGTTTGATGTCTCCCATCTCCCACCTCCTTTATTCAGTTCTGCCTAATATAATAACCCATAGTTTATGTTTAGGCAAGTTAGAATCGGTTTCCGCTATACTTTTGCTGATGCACTGGGCTAATTTTCTACATTTCTACCAGCCGCCGACTCAGAAAAAGATCTGGGTCGACCGGATTACCGAAGAGGCCTATCGGCCGGTGCTGAAAGGGCTGTTGGATCATCCGTCTGCGCGGATCACTTTCAACATTAACGGGGTCCTGTTGGATCTTTGGGAAGAATTTGGCCACAAAGATGTGATCGAGATGGTGGGGCAATTACTTAATAAAAAACAGATCGAACTGACCGGTTCGGCGAAATTCCACCCGCTTCTGCCTAAAATTCCCGTGGAAGAGATCAAGCGCCAGATCGAGCTCAATGCCCTGACCATTAATAAATACTTCGGCGACTATCAACCCAAAGGGTTTTTCCCTCCCGAGATGGCCTACGATGCGGTGGTCGCAAAAGCGGCCCAGGAGATGGGTTTTTCCTGGATCATCGCCGAGGAGTTGAGCTGTCCCAGCAGAGTCCAATACGATCGAATTTATCAGGAACAGGAAACCGGAATCACCCTCTTCTTCCGGGAGCGGGAGACCTCTTACAAAATTCTCTCCGGTCAGCTGGGAACGGGGAAGCTATTTTTGGACGAACTCGGAGACAGGGTTGATAAGAACGAGTACCTTTTAACCGGGATGGACGGGGAGACTTTTGGTCATCACCGCCCCGGAATGGATCGGGCTTTGATGGAGCTTCTCTCCCTTGAAGCCGTACCGACCGTTCTCATCTCCGAACTTCCGGAGAAGTTCCCGCAGGTGGAGAGGGTAGAGCCGCGGCCTTCCACTTGGGCGCTGATGGAGAAGGATCTGGAGAAAAAGATACCATTTGCGCGCTGGGACGATCCCGACAATGAGATCCACAAGATGCAATGGGAGTTGACCGAACTGGCGATCAAGACCGTTCGAGACTCGAAAGATCCGGGGAAGGCCCGGGAGATGTTGGATCGGGCGATCCATTCCGATCAATTCTGGTGGGCCTCGGCCCGGCCCTGGTGGTCGTTGGAGATGATCGAAAGGGGGGCGTTTGAACTGAAGGAGGCGGTATTAGCGACTTCCGATGCTCCCGAGGAGACCAAGAAAAAGGCGCAGGAGCTCTACTACTCCATCATCACGGCCGGTTTCGCCTGGCAGAGAAGCGGAAAAGTGGAGGAGATGGCGCAGAGCGAGGATGAGGAGGTGCGGATGCACACCGACGTTTCCCTCCCCGGTTTGCCGAAAGAAGAGATCAAGAAGATGGTTTCTCACTTGGAAGAAGAGCTAAAGGAAGTGACCGGCAACCGCGAATTTGAACGGGCCGCCCTGCTACGCGACCGCATCAAAGAGCTCGAGGGATATCTCTAACATAAACTAGACCGAAGCTGTGGATGAGTTTAAAGATCTTTTCAAAAATATAGTTTTTCAACCGCAAAAGGCCTTTCGGGAGGGTCCCCGCGTTTGGGTGGTGGGGGGAGAGTTGGATGAGAAAAAAGCGGTTTTCAAGACTCCTTTTGGGAAGGATAAGAAGCACGAACCAACCCTGCTGGACGAACACCTCCGCCGCGAAGCGGTGTTCCTAAAGGAGTCTCCCGACTACCTCTCTCTGCACCTTCCCGCCCTCTACAATTCCGGTTTTTGGGAGGGGAGGTTCTGGTATCTCATTGAATGGATAAATCCCGGTAAGCCGCAGAGTTCTGAATCCAGTGATTTCCTGATGTTGGATACATTTTTTACCCCGGGTAATTTGGAGTGGGTTTTGGGAGTTTTGGGAGGCCTGCGCCGGTTCTCTTCGGAACTATCAAACGACCTCCGCGCTGATTTTACCAAGACCGCCTACGAGCTCTCATCCTACCGTCAACTCTTGGAGCCGCAGGGCCGGAAATTTTTCGAAAAAGAGGTTTGGGAAAAGATCACCGGTTTCTTGGAGAGAGCCGAGCCGGTCTACAATCGCCTTAACAAAACGACGGTTACTCACCACGAGTTCTACGGATCACAGATACTCTCGTCTAACGCAAGTTTCAAACTGGCCGATTGGGAGAATGTGGGATGGGGTCACCCCCTGCGCGATTTTACGAATCTTTGGATCCGCGCCTTCCGGCATCCGGACTGGCAGGAAGAATTTTTGGCGGGATTTCGCGCTCGGGTTGGCCTGGAGGAGAGCGATTTCGAAACTCTCTTCGGCGTGGAAAAGATTCTGCAGAACTTCGGTAATCTGGGTTTGCCGGTTCTCAAGGGTGAGAAGTTCTTCCGCAACTGCATTTTGGAAACGATTAAAGAGTAAGGGTCTTGACTTCCGGGATTGATAGCTTTAAGATTTACTTGACTCCTGGCGCAAAGAGTCTTTTTTATTTAAATGAGAAAAATTTTTGGTTTCTTGAGAGAATCTTGGGCAGAACTGAAGAACGTCGTTTGGCCCACCAGAAAACAGGCCGTTCGCCTGACCGCGGCGGTGTTGGCGATCACCTTCGGGGTGGCCGGCTTCGCAGCTCTGTTGGACTATGTTTTTAGCCGGATGTTGAATTTCTTGGTATCAAAATAATGGTCGAACTACAGTGGTACGTCGTTCACACATACTCGGGGCACGAACAGAAGGTGGCGGATGCCCTGAAACAGCGGTTGGAGGCCTTTGGTCTCAAGGAACAGATCACCGATATTCTCGTGCCGACCCAGGAAAAGATCGTGATCGACGCCGGCAAGAAGAAAACCATCCGAGAGCGGCTTTTTCCGGGTTACGTGATGGTGCGGATGATGCTCACCGATGAAACCTGGGGAGCGGTGCGCAACACCACCGGCGTGACCGGATTTGTAGGGGCAGGGGCGAAACCGACCCCACTGCCGGCGCACGAGGTGGACGCGATCCTGAAGTTCACCAAGTTGGAGGCGCCCAAGTTTGAGCTCAAATTCAAGGTGGGCGAGACGGTCAAGGTGATCGATGGGCCGTTCACGGACTTCCTGGGCAAGGTGGACGAGATCGACGAAGAGAAGGGTAAGGTTAAGGTGCTGGTTTCCGTTTTCGGCCGCGAAACTCCCATTGAATTGGATTTCCTTCAGGTCAGCAGACTCTGATGGCTAAAAAAGTTAAAGCAACGCTAAAACTAAATCTTCAGGCCGGGGAGGCCACCCCCGCCCCGCCAGTGGGTTCTTCGCTGGGTCAGTACGGGGTGGCGATCATGGAGTTCTGCAAGGCCTACAACGAGAAGACGGTCGGTTTGAGAGGTCAGGTAATCCCGGCGGTGGTGACGATCTACGAGGATCGTACCTTCACTTTCGTGACCAAAACCTCGCCCACGGCGACCTTGATCAAGAAGGCGGCTGGGATCGAAAAGGGTTCGGGTGTCACTCCGAAAGAGAAGGCCGGAAAAATAACCCGCCAACAGGCGCGGGAGATCGCTGAGCAGAAGATGGTGGACCTGAACGCGAAAGATATCGAAACCGCCGTCAAGACAATCGAAGGCCAGGCACGCAGTATGGGGATCGACGTCGAATAAAATGGGTGGAAGAAAACCAAAAATAATTTCAGCTGAAGCCCCGACGACCTCTGGTGTCGGGGTCCCGACCAAAGCGTCGGGGAAAAACCCCGGGGTTGAAAAAGAAACCTCGAAGGCTAAGGTGTCCAAGCGGGCGAAAGCCGGTCCCAAAAAGGTTCGAGGAAAGAAGTATCGGGAAGCCAGAAAGAAGGTAGAGCCGCGCGCCTACCCGCTGACCGAGGCGGTGAGGCTGGTGAAGGGGGCCGCCACGACCGGGTTTGACGCCGCGATCGACGCCCACATCAATCTGGACCTCGAGAGGGATAAACCGGAGCACCAGCTCCGCAGTTTCCTGGCCCTTCCCCACAGCACCGGAAAGACCGTAAAGGTTTTGGTGTTCGCGGAGGGTGAGGCCGCCAAGAAGGCGCAGGAAGCGGGCGCCGATATGATCGGAGACGATGTCTTAATTGAGAGCATCGCTCAGGGAAAACTTCCCCCGGTCGACGCCGTTGTGTCCACCCCTCTTTTTATGGCTAAGCTGGCCCGAATTGCCCGTTTTCTTGGTCCGAAGGGGTTGATGCCTACTCCGAAATCGGGAACGGTCGTGGAAGACCCTTCGGCGATGGTCAAGGAGTTTAAGCAGGGGAGAATCGAGATCAGGACCGAGACCGCCCCGATCGTCCACGTTTCCATCGGAAAAGTTTCCACTCCGGACGAGGATCTCATCGCCAATCTCAAAGCGGTGGTGGCAGAGGTCAACCGCCTCAAACCGGCGAAGATCACCGGAAACTTCATTCTGTCGGTCTTTCTGGCACCGACGATGGGGCCGTCGGTTAGAGTCGATCTCACCTCACTCTAAATTTTACCTACTTTCCAGTATAGTATACTATTATAGATTTAGGGGGCTTGATTGACTATTGCCATTTGTTATAATGGGCAGGTCCGAAGACAGTGGGGGTCGCAAGACTTAATTATCCCACCGAGGAACAGCTAAGTTACATTCCTCGGGACAGCCGAGGTTTTTTTGTGGTGAGCAGAGTCGAACCATGGTCAACGAAGAAAAGATTAAACAGGTCGAAGAGTTAGCGAAGGAAGCCGCCGAGTCGGGAGCGGTGATGCTCTCCGATTACTCCGGATTAACGGTGGCGGAAATGTCCGAACTCCGCAAGAGATTGATGGCTCTTGGCGCAGATCTGCGGGTCGTCAAGAATACTCTTCTGGGTCTGGCTCTGGAAAAAGCTGGCCTCAAAGATGGAGAATTAGAGGGTCCGACCGCGGCTCTCTTCTCCCTTTCCGCCGATCCCATCGAGAGCATCCGGGTGATGGTTTCCTACCTCAAAGAAAAGGCCAAGGGGGAAGTCAAGTTCGGTTTCTTCGAGAAGAAATCGATGGTCGCCGAGGGATTCGTCGAGCTGGCAATGCTTCCCGGCAAGACCGTTCTGCAGGCTCGCTTGGTCTCCCAGCTCTCCGCCCCGATATACAAACTAGCGTATGTTTTGTCAGCATCACAGCAAAAGCTGGTTACGGTTTTGAATCAGATTTCAAAAACGAGAGGGGGTGACAGTAAGTAACAAGTTGCAAGTAACAAGTTGCAAGTTGGGGAATAGTAACCTTCCCTCTTGAAACCTGAAACTTGAAGCTTGAAACAATCATGGCTGAAGAAAATAAGGAAGAAAAGTTGAGCGAAGCGAAATCCCCCGAAGCTAAAAGCGAAGGTGGGAAGGTTAAGCTCTCCAAGAAAACCGCGGATATTCTGAAAGCGGTGGAGGAGCTCTCGGTCCTGGAGTTGAACGAGCTGGTTAAGGGACTGGAAGAGAAGTTTGGTGTCTCCTCGGCTCCGGCGGCGATGGCCCTGCCTGCGCAGGCAGGCGCTCCAGTTGACGGGGAAGCCGCTCCGGAGGAGAAGGCCGCCTACGATGTCGTTCTAGCGGATTCCGGGGCAAACAAGATCGCGGTCATCAAGGCTCTGCGCGAGATCAACCAAAATCTGGGACTGGCGGAGGCCAAGGGGCTCGCCGATAACCCCGGAAAAGCGATCCTAGAGGGAGCGAAGAAGGAGGACGCCGAATCCGCCAAGAAGAAGCTAGAGGATGCCGGTGCGAAGGTCGAGCTGAAGTAATAATTACCTAAGTTACTTGAGTTACTTTTGTTACTTGTCTTTCTATAGTGTTTCCCTTCGTTTGAGGGCCGTGATGGGTTTCTTCTTCACGCCGATCGGTAGGTTTAGGATTTCGGTCTCTTCCATCACGGCGATCTCACTACCGTCGTAGTATCCGTTCTGGTCGAATCTTTCCCAATCGAAAGAGGCAATGAGGATTTTGTATCGCCCCCGCGGCGCGACGAATTGGTAGTGGCCGACGGTATTGGTGACCCGGCGGTTGACCAACCGTCCCGAGTCGATCTCGATCAGGGACAGCGCCACCGCTTCGACGGGATTTCCGGCGTCGTCTTTGACGACTCCCCAGGTCCTTTCGATCTTGACGGTATCGGCCGTGACCAGCGAGAGGGTCACCACATAGAACCCCGCGATCAGCTGGTTGTAAACGGCGGGGGCGGCGAGGTAGGCAATGCCGGAGAGAACCAGGCCACCGATCAGGATCAGCAGGTTGAACACCGGCCCGTGCCTCCGAAAGAGTCGTTGGATGTGGGCTCCTTCGGGAACCTCCCGCGGGTCAATCGGGATGTTGGTGCCGATGACGGGCTGGTCCTCCACAACCTCAAGCACCCCTCCCCGGTAGACTCGGTCGTACTCCCCGTCCCTCTCTACAATAATTTTTTGAGAAGGGAAGAGGTATCCGGCCTTTAAGGCCTCCAGTTTGTATTTCCCGGGAGTCGGCACGAAGGAGAAGGCGCCGGCTTCCCCGGTTATCTCCATATCGATGAAATTACCGGCCTCTCCTAGCAGACGAACCAAACCACCCGTGAGGGGACTCTTGGTGAAAGAGTCATAGAGGACTCCCCAGGGTTTCTTTCTTTTCTGCCTTTTGAGCAAGAGCGGGAAGAGGGGGATTCGGATGAGGGTGAGAAGGTAGCGGTTGGAGAACGTCAACAGGTCTTCGAGAGTCGACACCCCGGCTTGGAGCAGGAGCCCCAGCAGGGAGAGAGGGATGGCAGCCTTGGAGGCGGCCGCGGCGGCGCGTTTGACCGATTCGGGAAGGTTCTGGACGAGTTGGGTGAGGTTCTCCAGGGCCCGGGAAACTCCGGAGGTCAGGGCTGCGGTAAGCAACCCGACCAGTTTGATGATGTCATCGATGATGCCGCTAGAGGGGATCTCAAAGGTAAGCTCCTGGCTCTCCTGGCTGACCGTACCAAAGAGGTCCGCCGTGGCTCGGACGGTGTAGTTCCCGCTCACGAGCGCGTCGGCGGTGATCTCCCACGATCCCGAAGTGGCGTCGGCGATGGCGATCAGGGTCTGGCTGTAGCCGCGGTCGGAGACGAGAACAACGCTGACGACCGCGCCGGGGTAGCTGAACCCGGTTAGGCGGATTGAGTCTTCCGGCAGACCTTCTTCGTCCCTGGAGATGAGCGTCGGCGGAAGGACCCCATCGCTCAGAGAGGTTCCCGCGATCTGGAGCCTGTTGGTGACCCCGGCCGCGTCGACGGCGTAGATGTAGAGGTTGCCGATGTCCGTGTCCTCCGCCTCAAAGGTGAAATTCACCCGTCCCTTTTCGTCCAGCTTGGCGACGGCTTGGATCTCTTCCGCCCCGTTTTCCACGATCACCTCCGACCAGGGAGCAGTTCTGAAATTGATAATGGAGACGGTGGTGTCCCCTTGGGTTTTGGTGAAGAGGGCGCCGACGCCTTCCCCGCGGGTCTGGGCAAAGGCCAACCCCGATAGGAACGAAATGGAGAAGAGGAGGATTAAGATTTGGGCAAGCCGATGCATTACTTTACATATAGCATTTTGCTATTGATTTTTGCTATGATTTGCCTAATGTCTGTCCCTGCCCAGGGTCCGATTACGATCTACACGCCCGCGCCGATTTCGATGGTCGGTTCTCCTCCACCCGGCCACCGGTTCAAATTCCGAGTTCGAATCAAAACTGTTCTCTCCGCTCTGGCGGTCTTCGGGATTGTCTCCGGGTTCTATCCCCTGGTTGGGGAGGTCCGGGGCGTGCTGACGCAGGGCGGCAGCGCCGTCACGCTGGACAAAGTTCTGGACGAAAATTTCAACTTTTCGCTGGCGGGGAACTTGGAAGGATCCCAACTCATCTCGACCACCACCGACTCCGATCCGCTGGTCGTCAACAGCACCGGTCTGGTGGACAATCTGAACGCCGATCTTCTGGACGGCCAGTCCGGCAGCTACTACATTGACACATTCCCTGCCACCGGTTGGACGGATACCGGTTCGATTGTGCGGTTGGTAACTTCCACCGACCTGGTGGGGATCGGCACCACCGCTCCGGAGGAACCCCTGCACGTTTTTCGCTCTGTTACCACCGGAACCGATTCTCTGGTGAAATCCGGCCTCTTCGACCTCTTCCTCTACGCCGACGACGCCACTCCCGGTACCAATATCTATATGGGGGTTCAGGGCCGTGCTCGATACTACGGTGTTTCCGGCGAGACAGCTTACGCCGTTACGGGAGTGCGGGGGAGCTTTCTCAATATGAGCTCCGGCGACGTCACCGAGGCGGTGGGGGTCTACACCACGGTCGGGAACAACAGCACGGGAACGATCGACCGCGCCATCGGTTTTTACAATCCCGGGATCGCCAACCTCTCCACCGGAACGATCAACGAGGCCTATGGCCTCTTGGTGGGAAGCCTGATCAACAGTGGGGGAGGGGTCATCACGGACAACTACGGCGTTTACATCAGTAATCAGAGCTGTGCCGGCTGTACCAACACCTGGGCGGTCTATGCGGAATCAGGGGATAGCTATCTCAACGGCAATCTGACGATCGGCGAGAACCTCAAGACCACCGCCAATGCCACCAACGCCCTCAATCTGTTGAACAACGGGGTGAGCCTCGAATCTTACTTCAGTATCCAAATGAACCTCGACAACGATGCCGACGATTCCGGTGAGCAGTTCAAGGTTGTGACGGACGGCGGCGCCACGTCGCTCTTTGTGATCAACGATGACGCCACGGTGGGGATCGGGACAGACACTCCCGATGAGGGTCAGGTGGAGGTCAAAGGCGGAACGGTGTGTATCGACGACGACTCTGATGACAGCGCCACCTCCTGTATCGCTTCGGAATCGGATGCTCGGCTGAAGACCAACGTCACTCCGATCGAAGGGGCGTTGGATAAGCTACTCTCTATTCGAGGGGTGGAGTTTGATTGGAAGTGGAATGATCCGGAAATTTTGGCCCAATATCCCTTGATATCTCGCTTCGAAAGCCAGCCCCACTCTCTGGGAGTGATCGCTCAGGAAGTGGCCACGGTCTTTCCGGAGGTGATCATGGCTGAGAAAGCGGGTGGGGAGTTTCTCCAGGTGGACTACAGCCGGTTGGTCCCTCCGATCATCGAAGCAATCAAAGAGCTCTCGGCAAAAGTTTCAGACCTCTCCGTGAATGAATCGGGGGATCTAACTTCTTCGGGAGATTTGGTTATTCCTGCTAAGTTGGAAACCACCGAAGGGGTATTTGAAAAACTCACCGCAACCGTTTTGGGAACCTTCGAGAGTTTGATTGTCAAGACAGCCGAGATTGCCTCCGCCGTCGTTGAGAATCTCAGGGTTAAGTTCCTCACGATCGGGGAGAGCTCCGCTCCTACGGGAATTACAATATACGATAGAGCAAATGGGGAGCCCTACTGCGTTGCCGTTAACGAGGGAACCGTGGTCACGGCCGCCGGTATTTGCGAGTAGCTCTTTAGCTTTTTCAGACAGGAGGCACAGAACCATTTCCCTAAATATTTTTGGAGATTGGGACGGAATTTTCGGTTCGAGCTTAGTTTGGAGTGGGCAACGGCATGCCCGGCCATAAATCCCTTGCCGCAATTTTCACATTTTCTTGCCATAACCTGAAGAGTTTATCACAATTTTTCACTAGAAAAATTGCTAGGTTTTCGAAGGAAGCCGTCCAAGTGTTTATTGCTTCAGAAGGTTCTTCTGCGCTAAGCTGTAATAATGAGTTTTTCTCCCGAAGAAATCCGCGACCTGGTCAAGGCCTGGGTGGCGGTTTCGCTGGCGATTGCGATTGCGATCTTGGGATTTGAATCCATCTCCACCTTGGGTCTGCCGATCCTGATCCGGGCCTTTGCGATTTACTCTATCACCGTCGGTTTCTCCTTCGTCGCCCACGAGGTCCTGGGCCACAAGTTCCTGGCCCAGCGCTACCACCTCTTCGCCGAATTCCGGGCCGACGACCTGTTCCTGCTCCTGGCAATTCTCCTTTCGTTCACCGGTTTTGTCTTTGCGGCTCCAGGGGCGGTGGTGATCGGAGGAGTGACGCGCGTCGACACCTACGGGAAGATCGCCGCGGCCGGAGCGGTGGTGAACATTATTCTGGCGTTGTTCTTCGGTCTCCTCTCCTACGCCGGAGTTTCCTTAGTTCTCCCGCTCTACGATACCCGGGGGATAGATCTAGTCGCCTCCAGCTACCAGATCAACGCCTGGTTGGCTCTTTTTAACCTCTTGCCGTTGGGGATTTTGGACGGAGCGAAGGTGCTGAAGTGGGACCGGAGGGTGTGGGCGATTCTTTTCGTGGTTGCCGCCGCACTCTTCTTTAGAGGCATCTGAATCCCGATAAATACCCACCGCAGATGTGCTATATTCTAATTGGCCTGCCTGGTTCGTTTGGCCGGTGAGCAATTCCGCAAACTTGCTTAGCAGGGACCCTCAATTTCCTCGGTCCTTGGGCCGGGGATGCGGGGACCCACTTTTCTTTACGTGGGATTTGCTCAGCTCAAAGAGCCGACGACCGGGTGGGCTTTCCCTTTTTCCTATTTCTTCTTAAGCTGATTTTCGAGTTGGCGTTCGATTTCTTCCTGATTGAGAGGTTCCAGCATCTGTTTGAGTTCAGGATCATGGGTGACATCCACCCCCATTTTTTCCAGTATTTCGGCCAGGATTTTGAGGATTTTTGTATTCTCCTGTTCGGTAATGGTGTCGATCTGTAATCCCATTTCCTCCCGCAGACTGTTGATCCGTTCCTGACGGTTTTGGGTAATGAGGACGAAGATGGCTAGAATGATGGCCTCGAGTGAGACTGTGGTAGTCAGAAAAATGTGGGGGAAAGGATCAAACGGGTTTACCCCGGGTATTACCCCCGAGTTGAGCACCAGCCAGGTACCAAACCAGGCGATATTAAGAAAGAGGAACTCGGTCGTTCCGAAGACCGCCGCAATCCGATCCTCCAGCTTCTCGATCCAGGAGCGGCGCGCCCGCATCTTGGTCTCGATGCTCTCGATGGCGGTTTGGATTATCTGCTGGCGAACATTTTGGTTGAGCACCTTAGAGGCATTCTAACAGTATTCCCGTGTTAAAATGTTAATATTCGCCGGTGTAGCTCAGCGGTAGAGCACCTGTTTTGTAAACAGGTTGTCACAGGTTCAATCCCTGTCACCGGCTCCAGAAGACGCTAGGGTGGCAGAGCGGTCAAATGCGCCTCGCTGTAGACGAGGTGCCCTTGTGGCTACGGGGGTTCGAATCCCTCCCCTAGCACCAACAGTGCCGACATAGCTCAGTTGGCAGAGCGCATTCTTGG
>Ga0209341_10001328_pt1 | contig 24619 bp, 37 predicted proteins | sample RifCSP13_2_FD_184020 | JGI IMG/M metagenome (GOLD analysis project Ga0209341, IMG submission 184020) | Soil microbial communities from Rifle, Colorado - Rifle CSP2_sed 13_2 (SPAdes) (version 2) | ecosystem: Environmental > Terrestrial > Deep subsurface > Rock core/Sediment | place: Rifle... | reverse complement strand
GTGCTCCTCCGGTGAGCTACACCCAGCCCCAGATTGGGCCATGTGCGGCGGGCGAGACCTACACGCTGACCCTATTGCGGACCATGTGTGACCGGCCTAAGGACACCGCTCTGCCCTGCCAGTCACGGCTCCAGCACGCCTACCACCTCGGCCTCACCCTTCGCCTGGGGGACTCGTGCCTGGGGCAGCACTGGCGGCTATCCCTTCCAGACAAGTTGGGAAGCCTGTACACCCGTCGAGTCCCCCAGGCGAAGGGCCAGACACCCGACTATCCTTCGCCCTATTCAGTTGTGCGGCGGGCTCCAGCACTAACTCGGCTTTGTCTGCCCTGTGCCGCGTAGCTGCAGCGCGGCCATCGGGGTCAAGGCACAACGGCTGACTTAGCACGTTTCCCACTCACTGAAAGCAAGTACCGAGCCCGGCCTCCAGGGATGCCTTCACCCACCGCCAGCGGCACCCGTTGCGTCAATCAGATGCCCCTGGCGAAGGGCGAGTCACGCCTTCACCTTGTTCTCTTTCCGCTTGTACTGCTCAGTTCGGACCTCGCGGAGGACCAGCGGTGTGACCCGGAAGGTCGCCGAAGCGCAGTTGCTCGTCGTGGGATAGGTGCAGGCGTGGGCCAGAGCTTCGAGATCGGCATCGTTCAATTCAGCAACCGCATCCTGAATCTCTATCACTGCTGTGCGATAGAACTCAGCGTAGGGCTCTAGCTGCTTCTTCCATGTCTCCCGTCTCACGTCGCCTTTCTCCTGTGCCGGTTACGCCTTCGCCTTCGGAAGCAGGCGCACGACATAGCTGTACTCGGCGGCCTGCCTGTTGGCCCAATCAATTGCATCGCGTAGCGTCAGGTGAACCGCCACGGCCCTGCCGATGCGGCCTGTCGCTGCGTGCTCGTCTAAGTCCACGTGGTAGACGTTGAAATCGTCAGCGTGGACCTCCCTGATGATGTGCATGTCGTTACCGCTCACGTCGCCCTCCTATGTCTGTCTCCAAGAGAGGGCTGGTCGGCTTCGGCCTTTCGGCACAATGGCATTTCAGCCACTCCCGCCCTGGTGTACCCGGTGCCGACGTGCGGGAGGCAAACTTCCCGAAGACCAAGCTGGCGCGTCGCCTTCAGTGTTGTCACCATGTTCACCCCATGCCAGCGGGCAGCCCTCTCTTGGAGACAGGAAGGTTACTACCTTGATACCCGCAACGAATGCTGGAACTTCCCGATGTTCAATCACCAGTCCTGGCCTCATGGCCTCCAGAACCCGCATCATCTGTGCCCACTCGTCCTCGCTCACAGGAAAAGGAGCTTCCAACAAGGCCCACTTTGAGGGGGAGAGGGCAAGTGTGATAACCTTAGGAGTCACGTCGCTCTCCTGTGCCGGTTACGCCTTCGCCTCCACCTCTGCCACTACGACGAGTCTTCGGAACTTGATAGGCAAACACTTCCAGCAGCAGACAAAGCTTTTCACCTTGGCGGGATGCCATGTACGGCCTGTTCCCGACCCGCTTAGCTCGGGGTTCTTGGAGAGCGTCACGTATTCGCAGGTTGCTACGGTGCCGAACTGAAGACGCACGGCCACCATCCCCGGCGATAGCTTCCGCTCGCAGAAGTCACAGTTGACTTCAGGTGTCACGCCAGTCATGCCTCGGCCCTCCTCACCCTTCCCGTGCCCCCGATGAAGTAGTTCCTGACGTGCTTGTTGCCGCATGTTGGGCAGTCGCACATCTCCGATTCTTCCTTCACCCCCATCTCCCGCCTGAAGTCGCGGACAGAGCCGCCCTGTTCCCACACCTCGTTCATGGCCGTCAGTACACCCTCCGCCCCCAGGCGCTTCGTCAGGCGGTAGCCCTCCCTGTACCAGGACCAGTCTTTGGGCGGGCCGGTGTCTTCCGCGTACAAGCGGGCGGCGCCCACGTCCTGGAAGACGGTGTTCTCCTTGACGCCGAAGAGCTTGCCTATCCTCTCGGCCCAGGAGGGTTGTTCCTTCCAGGGGCATCGCTGCCAGTATTCGTATCGGGAGAGGGCACGGGTGCGGGCACAACTGCCCTCAATTCGTCCAGCCCACTCGTCGACCCGTACGAGATCGTCATCAGGGAGATACTGAAGGAGGGCAAGCAAACCGGCCTTGTCGCCTCTGTAGTCCAAGAGTTCACCAACACGATGGATCACCTCCAGGGCCTGACTGCCCCTGTTCTCAGCCGGACGGCGGCACACCTCTTCCCCAGTTGTGGCGTCGCAAGTCACCCACATCTCGCCCACGCGATCCACCCGCCAGGGGCCGGACGGGATGAGCCAGTTCATGTTGCAATCCGCACACGCGGGCGCCGCATTTTCAGGGTGTTCCTTCAGATCCCGCAGGTCGGGCCGTCGGCCACGGGGCTCGATGTGGTGGGTGTGTGGGGCAGGAACAGCGCCACACACCGCGCAGGGCGTCGTCAGGTCGGTGATGTCAGTCGTCATGGTCTACTCGAACGGGAGCTCGTCGGGGTCTACGCCCTGGTGCTTCTGCGTGGAAGCGTTGATCAGGAGCCCGATCAGGGTGTCCTTGCCCTCACGCACCCACGCCTCCATCGTGGCCCTGGTCGCCTTCTCAACCCCCATGTACTTCGCCAGGTCCACCGGCACCACGTCCTCGGCCTCCATGCGGGCGGCGAAGGCGGGCCAGTCCGTAGAGCCGTCCGCCTTCAGGAAACCCTCGAAGGGATCGGGCGGCGAGGCTGCCTTCGGCTTGCCCGTCTTGGGCAGCGGGATCACATCCTGGATACGAGAGAAGGTGCTTGGCTCACCCTTTGAGGTCTTGTGCGCGAAGGATGCCTGCGCCTCTTTCCCGATCATGTCGTCAATGTCTATCTCGGCACCAACCTCAAGCGTCAGGCCCATCAGCGCTTCATAGCGCGCCCAGAGGTTGCTTTTGGGACCAAGGAGACGGCTAGTTAGGTCGGAGGTCTCGGTCACTCCGCCATCATCGTTAGGTAGGTCAGGCAACTCCCAATGCCACTTGTAAAGCTTATTCTTGTTGCCCTGCCACTCGCCTTCCGCATCCTCCAGATCGACCAGTTTGACACGGTAAGTCCCATCCTCAATGTCCAGGCCCCCAGCCTGGGCGATCATCTTCCGTGACATCACTGCCCCTCTTTCATCTGCTTGATGACCTGCTTCACTTCAGACTCTAGTTTGCCCAGCATGGAACCCACCTCAGCCACGTTGCCGGTCGCGCTGGAGAATCCGAACTCGAAGCCGATGCCCCCGTCCTTGCTGCTGGAGCGGGTGATCTTAGCCCAAGCGTGGTCGGTCTCAGTCTTGACTTCTTCGGTTTCGCTCATGTCCCCTCCTCGAATGTGACCTGGAGCCCTTGCTGTTCGGTAGTCCAACCCGTGTGCGCCGTCTCCACGGGGGGCAGCGCCACGCCTGCGACCTCCATCTTGTCGCATAGTTGTCGGATGGCAAGGCGGTGGGCCTTCACCACCTCCAGCAAGTACGTGACCACTAGTTTCTGCTGGGCGAGGTCCTGGCGGAGTTCCTCAATCAGCCTGTGTAGAGCCCGCGTCTCTTCCGCCGGGGTGTCAGCCAAGACCCAGAGCTCTTGTCCGTCAGTCATCGAACCACTCCGGCTTCGGCGTCAGCGCCACCATCAGCGCCAGCCCTCCGACCACCACGCCCATGCCGTTCATCCCAGGCCCAGGGGCCAGGAACGCGAGCACGGCGGCCAGGGCCAGGAAACCGGCCAGGGCGAGCCACCAGTCCATCACGTCACCTCCACGTAGTCGAAGCACATCCTCAGCACCTCGTCGTAGCTCTTGGCGGCCATTGCCTTCTGCTGGAACTCCGTTGCCTGTTCTTTGAGATCGGCCCGTTTCAACGCCCTGCTCACGCAGGCGATGATGTTGAACACGTTGCCATTCTCATCGCTCAGGTTGCACTCTGGCTTGTATTCGCTCATGCCTCCCCCTTCGCCTGCTTGATGGCGGCTTTCGCAGCAGCGATTTCGTCCTTGAATTGGGCACAAACCCAGCCGCAATGCTCGGTAGGGATCAGTCCTTCCAGCGCAGCCAGGAGGGCGGGGGCGGCGGCCATCAGGCGGGCCGGTTCCTCCTCAACCACAGTTACCAGGTGATGCCCGTCGCCGTCGCGGATGCGCCAGTCGCCTTCGGTGTCTTGGTGTAGACTCCAGACCATCGCGCCTTTGTGCTCGCTCATGCCTCCCCCTTCAGGGCTTCTCGTCGTCGCCAGCACCTTCGGCAGATATCCTGCTCCTGCTCCTGGTACTCGCCAACAACGCGGTCATCCGTCCACCAGCCACAACAGGTAAGGAAGTGGCGTCCCAGCGTTTGCGTCAGCATCAGGTGCAGCTTCTTGCCGTCACCGATAGTGAGATAGATTTCACTCACGACCTCCTCCTACAGGTTCCGCACGCCTTCATGCCCCCCGGCGAGGCCGCGAGCGTCCCGCCACCCTCGAAGACCAGCGTGCAGCCTGGGCAGGCCCACACACGGCGCCCCTGCCGCAGCCCATACTGGTCGATGAACGCCTGTGGTGGCTCCCCTGGCCCCGTGCGCTCCTTGAAGTCCGGCGCGTACATGCCCTTCCCCAGCCAGGAGAGGGGGATCGAGATGTCGCCCACGCCCCCGCGCTGGTACAGGCGGTCGTAGAAGGCCACGGTGTCGCGGTCTGTCGGGCGCTTGTAGCGGCGGCGGTACTTCACGTCGCTACCCCCTTGGGGCCAGCCTTCTTGCCGCAACTGATGCCGCACACGATCCGGCAACCGTGCCGCCGTCGGTTGAGTTCCCGCTGCTGTGTCCAAGGGAACCGACGCCCGCATACGATGCAACGTTCGATGCGTAGGATCTTTGCCCGCCAGGCACGATCAGACGCCAAGCGGGTAGGGTGAAAGAGTTCGCCGTGTGGAACCAGCCCCAGCCGCCGCCAAGAGCACAAGACTTGATGTTCGGCCAGTCCCAATTCCTCGGCGATTTGACGGTAACTCATGCCGCCCAGACTCTTCGGCACCTGAGCTTCTGGCCGGTAGCGGACGAAGAGAGCCACCAGAGAGTCCTGCTTCCTTCGGTCTTCGGCCTGCTTGTTGTACTTCCCTCCGAAGAGTTGACGTACCCGTTCGCGGCTGACGCCAATCGCATCTCCAACTTCCCTGCCGGTGTACGCAGCACAGGGGTTAGGGTGTTCCCGCAAGAACTCGCGCAGCCGGTCGCGGGCCGTCGGTTGACCCTTCCTCACCTCGCTACCCCCTGAAGCTTCAACTTCGATACAACGGCGTCCGCCTCTTTGCCCAAACCAGCCTCAACACAGTCCACGTAGGCCGCGAAGGCACAGTGGTCTAGGAGCCATAGGCCAAGGCCATTGAGCTTGTCCGCGAAGTCGATACGAAGCCGCAACTTATGTTCCAGCCGCTCAACCAGAGGATGGCTCACCTCGCTACCCCCTGAAGCTGTACCTTGCGCAACCTGAGCCCGTCGTCCGGTCGGTGCCCACACTGGAGGCAGGCCCATCCTTCGCGCTCCCTAAGCATCTGGCCTCCGATAGACCGAGGGCAGGGAGGTAGGCGCACCTTCACAGGAGCACTTCCTGCGCGAGCCGCTTGACTGCGATCTCGCAATACCTCTCCTCGATTTCGATGCCGATGGCCTTGAGGCCGCGCCGCCTCGCGGACAACAGGTAGCTACCGCTGCCCATGAAGGGATCGAGCATAGTTCCGGGCACGGGAACGGCTTCTAGCAAGAAGTCACCCAAGTCACCAGGCTTTTCAGCGGGGTGCTCACGCTTCATCGTGCGGACTGGCATGATGCCCACAATGTTTAGGCGAAAGCCGTCAGCGTACTCAGTCTGTGAACCGCTAGCATGGAGGATGAGTTCATGGGCATGACGCCAACCGCGCCCGATTCTGCCGGTCGGCTTGTACCAGACGATCATGTCCGTCTTGTGCCAACGTGTGTAGGCCAACCTGTAGAGGCTAGAATAGCTGCGATAATGACAGTTGACGTAGAGCTGGCCGCCTCTTCCAAGCAGCCTTTGAAACTGGTCGAAGAAAGGCTCGAATGTCGCCTCGAACATTGCTAGGTCGCCAAGCGAACCGCGCCACTCCTGGTCGCCTCTTGCACCGTGTCCGACAGGGGGCAGGAAAAATTGGGGGTCGGTTAGGATCACGTCTACCGGCTCCAGCAGCGGCAGGATGTCACGGCAATCGGCGTGGTAGATCACGATGCCCTTGCCGTCGTCGTAGTAAGGCTGAGGTAGCCCCGCCCTACACCCGCCTAGCGCCGTGGTGGCGGGGCCGACAGCGCCAGGCAGGGAGGGCAGGGGACAAGAGGAACCGGTCATGGCTGGCCTCTCCAGACCACAATGACGGACGGGAAGGTAGCGCTGGAGGGTGCCCCTACGAACCGCAGCCGACCTTTAAGGAAGCGGACTTCAGCGCGCTCACAACGGGCTCCGATCCACGTGTGCCACCAACGGGTATCGGTGCGGGCAGGCAGCAAGGCCACAACGAGTTTGGCTCGTCCTTGCGCCACTTCCCAGGCCGCCTTCCTCACCCAGTCCGCAAGCACCCGTCCATACGGTGGGTTCATGTAGACGCGGCCATGCCAGAATTGACGGAGACCATCCTCAGCAATAGTTCCTCCCCCAATCTCCCCTGCCAGTATGCGGAGAGACCCTGAGGGTGGGAGGCAGATCGTTCCATTGTCCATGAGTATACGCTGAGCCGTGTTATGCCAAGGCCGACAGCAAGGATCGTAGTCGAAGCCGCCGAACTCTTGCCAGAGTTCCTCAAAGAGGCGATGCGGGGTCTCCCACTCCTGAGTTTTGGCCTTGGGCATGTAGGCCCTGGAGGTTGTGCCGTCGCCCCCAGCGGAAGGTGGCGCTTCGGGCTCACGCGGGGTCATGCGGTGTCTCCGTTGTGCCACAGGGGATTTCGCTCTTTGTCCTCTCGGTAATGCGCTCGGGTGGCTGCCTCCTGCTCATCGAGAAAGTTGCGTTGCTGCTGTGCCACGCTGACCAGTCCTTTCTCTATGAGTTCCCTGCGAACCCTTACATATGTCTCCGGCTTGGGGATGGTCTCTTGAGCTACCAGGCTACAGAGTTTGTCAGCAGCATCAGTTGAGAGGGCTCCACGACTCTCAAGGAACCTGAAGTAACCCCTTGTGTTGCTCGCTGCCAGGCCCGGATTCTGTTTGAGGAACCGCAAGATTGCGTCCTTCCAGTACACCAGCTCCCGTGGGAGCGGGTAACTCATCCCCAATCGCTCTTCCTGTAGACGGTCAACAGGGTGATCCGGCGATGACCACCATATTTAGTGACAACCTGATGCTGGAGCCGCGCGCCGGCCCAAGCAGGATCGAACCAATGCTTGAAGATGAGTAGGCCGCCGGGCTCGCAGACCCGAAACATGGCCTTAAGCAGTTGACCTAGATTCTTCTCGTTCCCACCGAAATCTGTACCACTCACGCCATACTCAGCCTGGTACTTGCCGTTGTAGGGCGGGTCAGCAACCACAGTTCTGTAGATGGCTTTGCCCGTTTCAGCCAAGAAGGGGAGGATGTCGGCGCGGATTGTCGCACTGGAGGTTGCGTCTAGGTCTACGCGAACATCCCCAAGGGAGGACAGTCCGCAGAAGAGGTGCAGTGTCGAGGGTTCGCAGTATCGGCGAATGACCCCGACCTCATGCTCGGTGAATCCGCCAAGTTGGGCAGAGGACCAGACCGCCGTTACGATCTCAGACGGGAGTTGCTGAACAGCAGGGAACAAGGTCCCGCCGCCCCAGGTGTGCTTTCGCTGAGGGCCTACCGACTGTACATGTTCCGTAAAGTTGGCTGGTCTAATCGAGGGGTTTCCATCGTTCGGGGGTTCGCGGCAGGAGTCCTTCATGCGTCAGTTCCCTCACTAGGAATTCCGCGAAGAGCCGCGAGACCCTGAGTCGCCTCTGGAAGAGCGCCGCCGAGCCGAAGCCGTATTCTTCGACAAGCCACTCGGCGCGTCGGATGAGGGATTCGGTCGATTGTTGCGCCCAGCGGCCATTCCTGGCGGGGCGTTCAGAGGGTGGAAGTGGAAGCCGTGTTCCTGGAGCCAGGGCTCCAATTCTTCCCAGTCCCAGAGCAGATGTCCCCCTGGACTGCGGTATGCCTTGGGCAGGCGTCCTTCACCCTCCCAGCGGCGGATAGTGTCGCGTGAGTAGCCAAGGATGTGACCGATTTGGCCGACTCGAACCATCTGCATGCCAGGATTGTAAACGCCGCAAACGACGCATGTCAAGCGTTATTATGACAAGCTGGAGATGTTTCAGAAGAGGCTGTCATTACTTCTCAAAGGTGGCAGTTGTGGCCCAGACTTTGCACCACTGTGTCATAGCCTCTATCTCGTCCAGATGGACGAGTGGCTGTGTTGAAATGAATTCGGAAAGTTCGCTTCCAACCTTGAACCACTCCCCTGCGACTCTGAGTGTAGCAAATCTGTGGTGCAGCAAGGCCTCAAGTTTTCGGGCTTCTTCGCTATCGGAGCAGGTGATTGCGCCAAGAAAGCGAACTAGTCCGGTCGTATCTTGCCGGAGCCGTAAGAGGCGTGTAAGTGGGTCTTTCGTCCGCCCAATCTTGATCCTGTCGCTAGCCTGAATGAAGTAAACGAACTGGGGTTCAATGATGAGGGAGCGCGGTGTGGTACGATGAGGATGCATCGGGGCTACCTCCTCGGTGCCATGCAGCGGGACGGTTCCGGCCGTCGCCGCTGCACTCATTATACCACAAATGGCTTCACTTATATTCTTTATCGGCCCTCTCTCGCCCACGCCATCCCATGAGCCGTCTCCACCAGGGGGAGCCAGCAGCCGCCTCGGAGGGGCACAAGCAGTAGCACGGGCTCAGGGCACGGGTGTGGCTGTTGCGGATACGGATGCGCTCCGGCCAGGGGCCGTCCATTACGAAGTGGCGATCCTGGCGGTAGAACCCAGGCCAGGGGATTTCGATGGGGGGACTCTCCATCGTCGCTCATTCGACAGTCTTCTTTCTGTGCGGCTTCTCGCGGGCCTCGGCGAAGACTCTCACGAGGTTGTCTTGATCATCCTTTGGCAACAGCCCCCAAATGAGGGTTGCCAGCCTGTCCACGCAGCCCTCTTCAGCATCAACGGTCTCTTCTAGCCAGCGGCCCTTCAGATTCAGTTGGAAGACATCTGCGAACGGGGCCAGCAGGAGGTGCAACAGCTCGTGACACACGCCCTGTGCACACCAGCGATCATCTACGTACTTCCAACCGTTGCCGTCGCTTGGCTCGTACTCAAGGTTCCCTGTCCGGTAGGCTGCTGTGTGCTGTGTTCTGAAGCCGTCAACGTCTGAGTTACTACGCGGCGGGTTGATGAGCCAGTCGCGGAGGAAGAGTTTTACCTGCCAGAAGCCGACGGCGGTCTGGATAGCCTTAGCAAAACGCGACGGATTAAAGCGAGGATACTGCTCATGGCCTTGTAAGACGATCTCGCTCATACCTTCGGCCTCACACCCAGATACTTCGCCATGGCGTTGCTGGCGTCCTGTAGCCGTCCCTGGGCCAGCGCCTCACTCACGCCCTTGAGGACGCGCAGCACATACAATTCGATCTTGTCCGCTTCGCTCATGTCGTCTTCCCTCCAATTCAGGTCAACGCTCTGCCCGCCGAGCTGCGAGGTTCCCGCGTACTGCTTCATGGTGACGTGCCAGCCGTCCACCAGAGGCGAGGCCGAGACCAGGTCGGGGATACCATCGTAGTCGGCGACCCACGAGGGTAGATGCATGAAGTCTACAGAGCCGCCGGTCCGCCGCTGCCACCACTCACGGCGGCTGTAGATGCCCGGACGTAGCCCCTGGCTCTCACAGAAGGCGACCCCCTGGCGGATGTGAGCGACGATGGCGGCCTTCGAGAACCCGACCGCTTCGTCCTCGTAATCGAGCCACCAGATGCCATCGCGGGGGAAGCCGTAGAGAGCGTCCAGGCCGCGCTTGATGCGCGCCACGGGGTCAATGGAGAGATACATGTACTCGTAGGGCTCGAAGGCCATGCCGTGAGCCAGAGCCATATCTGCCTGCTGGCGTGCCCATTCGCCCCAAGTGTTGACGATGTTGAGGCAGGCGCCGGCCACCTTCGCAGCCTCAGCCTCGGAGTCGGTGAAGCGCTCACCCCACGAGCTCATGTCGATGGCGAGGTAGCCGTTCACTTCCGGTAGTCCTCCAGTCTCGGCCCGACCCCGCCCATTGATGATGCGATGATACGAATCAAGCTATCATAACCTTTTGGGCTGAACCGCCCCTCCAGCGGCAGGCTGTACAGGGGCGGGCACCACCTACCGTTGCAGCTTACGGACTTCGTTGAGCAGGATGGCGGCAGCCACGCGGGCAATGCCACCTCCGAGGGCGATGAGGTAGGTGCTCCAGTCATCAACCCGCTCCGTCTGGGCCACGATCTCTAGGGCGTAGACCGCGACCGCGATCCCAATAGCCCACGCCGCTTCCTCTGCCCACTTCAGGATGTACATGCCTCACCTCACGTCGTCGCCAGGATGGCCCAGATGGCGATCGCAGCCGGAGTACAAAAGCCTATGAGGGCGGCCGCCCCGAGCAGCTTGTTATGGAAGCCGTTCAGGCTATCAAGGCGCTTCAGGATGGCCGTGTGATCGTCCTTGTTCTCATTGGCAAAGGGCTGGAAGACGTGCTCCCTCCAGAGATCGAATTCCTCCGGCGTCATCGCATCCTTACCCTCCTACCCAAGTGCAACATGAGTTGGGTCATGGCTCCACCTCAGATGAGACACGTCTGCGAGCGCGCGCCGCCCGCCACACCCTCGTACACAACATACAGCTCCGGCCGCCACAGTAGGTAGTATGATCCCGTGTAGTCATCGCTGTAGAACTCCCCGCCCCTGTCCCCGTTCTCTGTGTCCAGCTTCAGCATCATGCGGGCGATACCCGACCGGCTGTCGATGGCGTCCTGGAGGAACGCCGCCAGCTCCGCGCCCGTGATAATGAGATCGCCCGCCGCAGCCGGATAGGTGAAGGCTACGCTGGGGGTCGTGAAGTCCCCGCCCGCTGTTGTCCAGTTGTTCGTGCCGTCGTACTTGTTGTACGTCATGCCCGCTTCCGTGCAGGCCGTTTGCGTGACGCGGTAGATGTGGCAGGCTTCGGGACCGCTCAGCACGCTCGTGGCGTACAGCCGCAGCTCGCTCGTGGCCTCGATGGTCTCCCCAATGAGGGCCGAGATGTCGGCCTCGATGTAGGTGCGCCAGATGTAGGTCTTGGCTGTGCCATAGTAGCCGACGGCCAGCTTGATGTTCGTCCCATAGTTGGTCGTAGGCGCGTTGGAGTTGATCATCGTGGAGAACGGGATGGGGTCGATGCTGTAGGTTAGGCTCATAGCGCATCGATGGCCTTCTCCAGCGCCCGCCGGTACTCTTCGTCAATGGGGTCAATGGTGATCCGGTAGACGTGGGGCTTCGGGCTCTGAACGACAGTAGTGCGTGGCTCTGTCCCCGCTACCGCCACCTCAAAGGCATCAACGGCCTGGAAGGTGTCCAGCAGGAGGTCGTTGGTAGCCTCCAGCATCCCCTCGCCGCGCTTGGCACCTGCCGTCGTCACGGTGTCATAGGCCCCCAGGAGCAGGGAGAGGCCGACGCCGATCCTCTCGGTACGGGGGAGCGTCCGCGCCGTCGCCATGCCGATGATCTGGGCGGTGTCCTCCGTGACCTTAGCCACCATCACGCCCAGGAGAGTCCTGCCGTCTTGCACCGTCGCAACAAAGGGCAGGGAGCCCAGTACCGCCTGCCTGAGTTGGGGCGTCCAGGCCACGGGCTGCCTGATCGTGCCCCAGAAGTCGGCCTGCGCGTTCTGACAGGTCGTCACGATGAAGCTCATGTCGGCGGCCGTGGCGCGGCGGACGGGGTAAGGGATCATGTCGTCCTCAGCCTCAGGGTCAGGGTTACAAACGTTACAGTGGTCGCCGAGTCAACATTCAGTGTGAGCGTTGAGCCAGCGGCGATAGTCGTGTCGGCCCAATCGACGCTGGTGTCCTGGTTCTTCTGAGCGGAGGATAGGGTGGGCTTTGTCCCCGTGCTGATCATCGTGTCCGCTACGGTCGGGGGCGTGTTGGCGTAGGTATCGTTCCAGACATCTATCACGATGGAGCCCGATTGGTCGGCAACCAGCGTCCAGGCTTCTACGGTACAGGCGGGCAGATCGGGGATGTGAACCTTGACCCCAGTCGTGATGGCCGAGCCGCCGCCGTCGATGTGGAAAACTAGGTAGCGAAGTTCGCCCACCAATCCCGTCAGGCTGATCTCGTCGGCCCCACCATCTTCGTGGCGCCCTGAGTGGTCGTTGAACGTCGCTAGCGGGACATAGGTGCCCGACAGGTCCGGTATCCAGCCTGCAGCCAGCGTCCCGCCCACACCGCTGATGGGGATTTTCGCGGCCGCCGGAGTCACGGTCGCGGAGGCAGGGTTGAAGTTGACCGTGGAGGCGGCAGACAGGCCCGCATACCCGCTGGCCGCGTCCTTCTCGGACTCTTTCTGGTACCCCGTGTGGGGATCGGCGGCGGCTACGTGCGCTGCCAGAAGCCCCGCCATGTTGCCCCGCGCCACCTCTTGCCAGCCGCCGTTCCCGCTATCCAGCGCCGACCGCCACATGAGAAGGATGCCGTCGTCAACGTCGTCCAGCGTCAGGTCGGCATCGTCCGAGAGGAAGAACCGCGTCCCGTCCACGCCCTCAGCCACGTCATTGTGCATGACCACAACGGTACGGGCGTCAGCCTCAGGGTTGAGGAAGACCAGTTGGCCCTCGGAGCCGCCGTAGGCTCCCGCCAGGTTGTCGGAAGCGGCGTCGCTTTCCGTGTCTACTGTATGCCAGAGCGCTGAAACGTTGACGAGGCCGCTAGCGATCGTCAGTTCGCCCCCGACCTCCAGGCCCACGCGGAGCCGGTCGGCGGTCGGCGTGTTCTGGGCCAGCGGACTCGTGACGCCGCGTACACCCGTCACATAGTCTAGTGTGCGACGGCGTCTCACACCGGTTCCTCCAGGCGCACGAGCGTGTAGCCGATGGGCGCTGTGGACGGGTCGCTGGGGTTCTCCACCTCGAAGTGCGAGACATCGACCCTGGCCGCCGTCATGATGTTGGTGATGGCCGCTTGGGGCAGCGTCGTGTCGTCACGGTGTCGGGCCAGTTCGGTAAGAAGTTGGGACATAACCTTGCTGTTGTCCCGCATCCACTTCTGGGTGTCGAGGAGGACTTCCCAGATCAGGCGGGTGGGGATTCGCTCTTTCCACCAGATTTCGAGAGCGCGCCAGAGCGGGTTGCCCGTTGAGTCGAGAACTATGTCTAGTACGTCGAACGTTTTACCGCTGGAGAAGTCATCCACGTCAACGTGGTGATAATCCTCACCACCTGCCAGATGAATAACCCGCCCCAAAGCCGTGCCGTCGAGGTAGAGTTGCATAGCAGGTTGAGAGGCACCCCATAACTCCAGTTCCTGGGAGATTCGGATGAGCGTCTTTTCGGTTCCTGGTCGCAACCCTACAAAGCTGGGCAACACGCTGTAGCAGGAATTCTGGAAGGTGTCATCCGTTCCAGGCTGACCAACCAATCCACCAGGCATCGCTAGGCTCTTGAGGATGCTGTTGCCAGCATTCACAAGAGCCGAGATGAGCAGGTGCTGTTCCCCGCGTTCGCCGATCGTCTTGGTATTGACAGCATGCGCCCCCAAACAGACCGTGTTGGGCTGGCTCTCCGTGTAAGAACCAGCCCACTTGCGCCACTGTCCGCTATCCTCATCGTAGACAGCCCACGCCTCATGCCCCTTGGTATCACCGTCGGCTAACTTGACGCCGGCTATCAGAAGAGCGCCAGCAGCGGACAGGGATTGAATTTGAGGACGGTAATTCACCGTGTCGCCAGTGGCCGTTTCCAAAACCGACGCAGGAATGCTGATCCGTTCAACTTCGTCCCCCCGCACTGTCCAGACTTCCAGTCCCCGTGCGACGGTCGGCCGCCGTTGCCACATGCAGCCACAGGTTACCCCTTGCAACTCAGGCACAGAGCGGAGTTCTGACAGGAGCGAGCCCTGAGTAGACCATACGATGTTGAAGAGTCTCCCGCCGCTGATACACCACGCACCCAATCCCGTCGGGTCATCGAACCGCGAGGCGAGCCACTGTACGCGCCCTGGTAGGAGTCGGATGGTTGTCTTAGAGGATAACTTGAGTGCGCCGGCATCTAGCGGACTCGCAGCCCATACTGTTCCGTTGCGACTGGCACCCAGAACCGCGTCATGCTTGTTGAACGGGCTGCTTTTAGTGTCTGCCCGTACCCCTTGAACAAGGCAGATAGCCTCACCGTCCACATCGGTAGTCGCCAGGCTGTTCACAGCCCCCGTACTGCTATAGTAGACCTCGATATCGGCGCTCTGCGCCGCACCGGAAACGTAGAGCCGCCGCCCTCCGGTTCCGTCCCGCGTCTCAATGATGCTGGTGATCTGGGTCGCGCTGGCGAGAGCGCCCAGGCTACAGTGCATCTCCCAGGCTTTTCCATTTCCGGGGTTTCCGCCGCCCGACCAGCCACCCGTGCCTGTGAGGACTGTGGCCGTGTTCGAGGTGACGGTCATCGTCTTGCTGTTGCAGGTGACGACGAAGCCGACCCACTGATTCGTTGTGAATTCCGCCCGAGTATCGGTCAGCGTCGTGTCGGTCGTACTAGCAGCGGCATTGGCGCTGAGATCAACCTGAAAGTCCAGATTGCCAATACCGGAGCGCCAGACTTCATTCCCCACAGCCGCGAAGACACAGGGGTCGTTGTCTTCGTCAAAGATGACAGAGGATATAGCGATAGAGGTGGGGGTGATGATCCGCGTCGTGTTGATGGCAGGACTGGGCGTGATGCGCTCGGTTCGAGCGGGCGCAGGAACGAGATAGCCCATCGCACCGTCCAGTCCTGGATAGGTTCGGTGCCACCTGTGACCTTGTCGTGGGGCGTCCAAGTCCATATTGACTTGGCCTGCTGGTCCTGAGAAGTCATCAATTCTGAACCGCCAGCACCCGTTGTACTGATCGTACTGAACCTTCCCCATCCTGAGCGCGGGCAGGGCATCGGCCATTGAGGACACGCGCCGTATCTGGGCGATGGGGTAGGAGAAGTAGAGGGTGTAGGCCACAGGCGAAGTCGGCGCACTGGTGCTCCAGGCCGCCGTACCGGTCAGGACAGTCGCGGTGTTGGAGGCGACGGTGATCGTCTTCCCGCCCGCCGTCACCACGGCCCCCGCCCATTCGTTCGTCGTCCAGGCCTTGGAAGTGTCGGTCAGAGTGCCGGGTGTGCCGGAGCCGATGGACGTACTGGTTCCCGCGTCGCCGAGGTCAAGCGTGAGGCTCCCGCTCCCCCCTTCCGAGCCTTCCAGCAGGACGTAGAAGGTGCGGGCGTACTTCTGCCGCGAGGAGCAGATGACCTTGATGTAGTCGTAGACGGCGGGCCAGCCCAGGACAGCGACGTAACCGTTGGCGTCGTCAATCTCGTCGGACTTGGGGATGATGTGCCGGACGACAGTCTGGCCCTGCACCTCCATAGTCTGGTTGAAGTAGGTGGTGCCGCCGTCCTTAGACGTAGCAACCTTGAGGAACTGGCCGTCGAGCTTGCGGGGAATAAGGAGGGCCAGGACAGAGCAGCCGGTGATGGCGAGGGTGCCCTCACGGGCTCCCGCAGCTATGGTTAGGGAAGGCGCTCCTGTAGGCGGCATCGGCTACACCCTTTCACTGTACTGTTCCAAGGTGCGCTGCACTGCGCCGTGCCGCTTATCCATCAGGACGGCCAGCAGTCGCGTCTCCTTGCGCAGCCTGGCCCACGGGTTGACAAACCCCTCGGCGCGGCCCACGTGCTCCGCCCGCTCAGCCTGGCCGTATAGGTCGTTGGCGAGTTTCAGGGAGGCGACGGCGGAGGCGTACTCCAGCGGGCAGTCGGTCGTGCCCAAGTCGCCCTGTATAGTGTAGCTGGCGGTCGAGGAAGGGGTCCCGCCGTTCCAGGCCGCGCCCGTCAGGATTGTGGCTGTGTTGGACGTGACGGTCATCCACTTGCCTTCGGCCCAGACCCGCGCCCCGACCCACTGGTTAGTAGTCCATGCCTTCTTGCTGTCCGTGAGGGTAGTGGAGGCCGAGGCCGTGGCCGTCCCGCTATCGCCGATGTCGTAGTAGGTCTTCTCAGCGTAGAAGACTGGCCCCTGGGAACCCACGGCGTAGTCGAACTTGGCAACAAGGCCAAAAGGCGTCTCATAGAGGTGAGGCTCGCCCCTAGGCCAGGGCTCGAATCGCTGCTTGCGAACGGTCGCTATCGTCTCTCGCCCGCAAGCCTTGTAGCAGCCGTACACCTGGTCAGCCGAGGTGATCCTGGCCTGGAAGGGGAGCTCGCGAGCGTTGTTGGGCCAGACGGCGGCGAGCCCGTAGTCGGCCACGTCCGACGCGCCCTCAGCGCCCAAGCGTATCTGCACCGACCGGCAGCCTGAGGGCACTTCGAAGCTGTTGATGATCCACACCCAGTCGCCCAGGTCGGTCTCTTCGGTGTCGTTCAGGGTAATGGTGGCGCTGTTCGTTACATCGTAGGCGGAGATTTCCGCCGTTCCCGTGTAGGCCCGCGCCAGCACGTCGAAGTGCCAGACTTCACCCTCGTTCACATCAATAGCTTGGTAGGCATAGCCGCCGGCGCTGCTGTTGGTGACGCGGTGTATGTAGCGCCCCAAGAAGTTCGGGAAGGAGAAGGCGACGCGGCTCTGGATCGCGTTCGTGACGGCCCACTCCGCCGTGTCGATGGTCTTCTTCCAGAAGTCACCGTCCTTGAGGAATGTCAGGACGGGGAAGGCCCATCGGGAGCACACCTTCGTGACGGCCCACTCGATAGCGTCGTTCACGGTCTGGACCGTCACGAGGTCACGGTGCCACGCTTCGCCTGTCTGCTGTGCCTTCACCTTGGCGCTGAAGGCAGGCGCGACGGTGATGATGCCGGCCGAGGTGATGGCCGTAGAGGAGATGCGCGACTCCTCGCCCCAGACGGCGGCGGTAGTGCCCGTGCTCGTGATGACGATAGGCGCGCCCTCGTCAAGGATCACGAGGTCGGCAGCGACGGCCCGCACGCTGCCGTCCACAAAGGTCGTGAAGTCGGCGGCCCCGTCCGTCGTAGCGGCCAGCAGGACACCGAGGTGGCTATCCCGCGCCACCTGTTGCCTGATCTGGAGGCGGGTTACGCTCACTTGCCCTTCCTCCGTCTCTTCATGCGGTTGATCCTATTCACTCCACCCTTTGGCTTCGGGCCTGGCTTGCTGCCCCTATAGCGCACCTTCTTCGGGAAGGAGCCGTGGTAGGTGCCGCGCCGGCCCATCTACTTCTTGAGCTTCTTCAAGGTCTTGGCGAGACGCGCCCGCCTGCCGAGCTTGCCGCCCTTCTTGGGCATGTCACGCATCATCATCTCGCCGAAGGGCATCATGTGCGGCCCCTTCGGCATCTTCTTCGGCTTACCGCCTTTTGGCTTTGCCACGCTTGCCCCCCTTCGTCCAGGCCCGCCGTTTCGCTGGGGGCGTAGCCTGAACCATCTCCTTACCCCAGGGTTCCCCTTGGGCGGCGGCCGCTCCTGCCCTTCGGTACTGCTTGGCCGTCTTGGCTGGCATCAGAAGTGTATCGGGAAGGCCGACACGCTAAACGTGACGCCTTCACCTGCTACAGGCGGCGGGCCCGGATCGCTAGGAGCAAAGGTGCCGTCGATGCGGTAGGCGACCACGAGCTGGCCGGTCCACGGCACGCCGTCTTCCTGCTGGTACTCGTCCTCAGCATCGGGTTCCGGTACAGCGTCCAACAGTTCGGGCGAAACCACCCTGTTCTCGCCGTCCCGCTTGATCTGGTAGGCCAATCGCGTCACACCTGTCTGCTGATCCCACTGAACGATACGTAGGAACCACGGCTCAAACTGGGAGTAGACCGCCACGTCGAGCGTAGGGTCAGTCCCAGAAACGGCCGTGATGTCTAAGACCAAGAGGAGCGACCGCGCCTCCTCAAGAGCCTCCAGTGAAAGGGCTTCGCCAGTGCCGCTCGTCGCGCGCATCTCGCTTGGCAGCAGGATCGTTTGGTTGCCGGCAGACGCCTTGTTTACGGACCCAGCGGTAAGCTGAACTTCCTCGGAGCGTGCCATCAGTAGAGCCTCCTCCGGCCCTCCTTGCGAGCCCTGTCGAAGTCCCGTGCATCTCTAAGCGCCTGCTTGATTTCCTCAGGAGGGAAGCGCGGCGCAGGCTTCGCGGGCTCGCTCACCCTCGCCCTCTCCTCTTGCCAGACCAGAATCTCCCGCAACTCCGATATGTCCATCGCGTTCCACCCAGGGATAGACATGACGCCCAGTTCGCCGAGACGCGCCCTGATTTGCTCGCGCTCAGAGTTGGCGCGGCGCTCGCGCACTATGCGCTGCGGGAGCCAGATACGGGCCATAGTCTGTGGCCGCTGATTCAGGGCTCAGCGGCCGAAGCCCGCTAATCGCTACTCGATCTGGAGCATGATCAGGCAGTCACCGTAGTTGCCGGATACGATGACGTGACCCGCAATCTGGTTGGAGACGCCACCGTTGTACGCCTCGTCAGCCATCTTGAACGAACCGTCCTGGTGGAAGACCACCTCGATGTCGTTGGCGGCGGCCAGCGGCCACGTGCTGGTGACGGTGCACCAGTACGGCCCTCTCGTCTGGCCCCAGAAGTAGTGCCCGCTGGTGATGAGCTTCTTCGGGCAGCAGACAAAGCCCTCGTAGGTCGATGCCGTCGAGTCGCCCATCTTCACGTTGCCCCACGGTGACGGGTAGACGTTTACGGTGTTCCCAACCGCGTCGGCGGTCACGAATGAGTCACCATCTTCCAGGGTGCAGGTGATCCCCGTGGCGTTGCCGAGCGTGCTGGACTTGATGCGGTGAACCTCAAACGGCGTCTGGAGAGTGACGATGTAGCCGTCGGCAAAGTAGTCCACCGCACGGGTGTTGGTGTCGAGGAAGTAGAAGGTCGTGTCACCTACCGCGATGGCGGTTCCTAGGGCTGCCTCGGAACTCTGGCCCGTTACACCCGTTAGGTGGCGGTTGGCGTTGATGCAGCCCCAGTTCGTGGTGATGGCCGCGCCGGCCTTGCAGTACCGATAGGTGCTGCCGTCGGGGGTCATGCCGACCGTACCCAGCGGGTGCCTCTTCGTGGTTCCAGAAGCAAACGCCTCCTGGTAGGGCATCTGTACGACGTAGGGGAAACTCATTTTTCCTCCTTCTTGGGCGCAACCTTCGGCGGCTGGGGCGGGTTTGCGTCCTCTGGCGGCTTCGGTTCTATGGCTGAAGCGGGCCAGTGCTTAGGGTTCTCTTTGACCATGTTCCCTCCTCAGTGGCCTGTCGCCCGTTTGTGGGCGTTCCTAGCCACAAGTGGCCTTTTCTTCTTGTCGAAGTCCCTACCACAGGTCTCACAGAAGACCTTGACCCCGTTGGCCTCGGCCATCTGGGCGGGCGTAAGTACCTTCGTCCCGCCCTGGCCGTCGGCGTCGTTTATCCTGACCACAGGCTTACGCTCTTCCAAGGGGTCGGATGGTTTCTCCGTGGGATTCTGCGGTGGCGCTAGGGTGAAGCCGCGCGCCAAGTACCGTTCCATTGACCACGGGTCGGCCGGGAGGTTCGGCAGGGCACGCCCATCCTGGGTGTAGTAGGTCAACTTGTGGGGCCAGCGATCCAGGACCACCCCCCAGTTGTTCAACCTGACCTGTTCCCTCAGGTTGCGCTCAATCTGTTGGCGCGTCGGCATAGATCACCTCTCCTAGTTGTTGGTCGCCAGGGCACCAATCTCGTACTGAGCGCCAGCGCCGTAGCCGTCGTCCAGTTCGAAGACGCCGTAGTCGCTTGTCAGCACCAGCTCCCACGCACGGAGAGAGGCGTCGAACTCGCGGTCGGTCTCCACGGCCTGCGACTCCACATGGCACATCGCGGACCTGGAGGCCACAACGCCGTAACCGGAGTCGTAGCTCGTGATCTTCTCGATGTTGCCGGACTCGAAGAAGGTGCACTGGTTGATGGTCAGCCGGTAGAAGTTGCCCAGGAGTTCCCTGGACAGGCCCTCCGGCATCCCATAGGTCGCCATCGTGACGGCGGCCTGGTTCCCCAGGTAGCCGATGGCGTTGGGGTGGTGAATGAAGAACACAGGCGCGGGGAACTTGTTGGCCTTCGCGTGGGCCACACAAGCCTGCGCGTTCTGCATCGTCAGGTACTTGTTGTCGGCCCCGACAACAGTCCCGCCATTGAGGGCGGAGAACAACGCGATGATGTCCGTCTCCCTCTTGCGGGCGATGGCCTCACCCATCTGCCGGCCGACGATCTTGAACACGTCCTCGTTCTCCTGGCGCAGCAGCTTCTTCGTCAGGATGACCTTCAGGCCCACCTCTGCCGTGGTGAGGTCGGTCGTGGTCATCCCAATGTCCTCGCTGTCCACCAGGTCCACGCCGTCGGTCAGAGACGAGGCCGACATCTGGCCGACTTTCGGGACGGTGATCTGCTTCTCGCCCTGACGCAACGTGAACGACTCAATGAGGTTCCAGCAGGGCGCGTTGTGCTCCGCCGTGTACCTGCACTGGGCAATCGCGATGCGCTGGGCGTTGTCCAGGTTGCCAGTTGTGGCAGTCTGGATAGCCATGTCTTACCCTCGTTTCTCGCGCTCCGCCCTTCGGCGGAGGTATTCTTGTCGCACTTCAGGGGAAGTAGGATTCCCCTGTCCGTCCGTGCCGGAGCCGTAGGCGGCCTCCAGTTCCTCATAGCTGTAGGCCGGAGGGGCCTTGCCCGCAGCGGGACTCGTGACTGGGGGCTTCGTGGCGGGGCCGAGATACTGAAGCAGCGGTGCCAGCTTCTCAGCCGCTCCCAACTGCTTCTCTACCTTCTGCTTCGCCACGCCCTCGGAGTCGATGATGCCCTGCTGGTAAGCCCGCTCCAGGTAGACGTGAACCATCCTGCGGATGGCGGCGGCTGGGTCTTTCTCCCCCTTGGCCGAGTCGATCTTCGAGCGGTCCTCATCAGTCAGCCACGCCTCAGCCTTGTGGCTCTTGAGCGCGTACTTGATCTGGTGGTCCCTGAGCTGGTTGACGTACTGCGCGCCGAGTTCGGCGAAGCTGTCCGCCACCTTCTCATCGGTGTCGCCCAGCAGCTTAGACCGCTGCTCAGCGAACCACTCGTTGGCCGTCCTTACGTCATCGTTGAGCTGGGCCTGCCAGTTGGCCCTATCCGCCCGACTCTGAGCCCGACGCTCGATCTCTGTCCCGAACCGCTTCTCAACGTAGTCGGGACCGAGGATCTCCATAAGCGCATCGACGCGCTCCTGGCCTTCAGGGGTACTCAGAATCTCGCGGAGTTGGGTAGCCGCGTCCTCAGGGGACAGTTGCGGGTTCTCCTCCTGCTGATCCTCTGGAGGCTCCGGCGTAGCGCCGTTGTCGCTGGCGGGAACCGAAGGCTCTTCGGGGGTCTCAGCAGAAGCCGGCTGTTCCTTCGTCTTGGTCGGCATCGCGTCTCCTGCGCCCAACACAAATAGGCGCACCATTTGATGCGCCTACAGAAGAGCGGGATGCGACCGCTCAGGTCGCCCTCAGTATAGCACGCGCGTCAAGGGCGACGGGAACGCCTACGCCTCCGACGCGAGCCCCCACCTCCGGTCTGAAGTTCAGGGGGCAACTCGCCGAATGCCTCCTCCAGGGTCTCCCTGGCTGTAAGGTCCGTATAGTACTTCGCCAGCAGGTTCGCCACCTCCGGCTGTTCCGTGATGTACGCCTTCCGCAGTTTGCTCCGCGCGCTCATGTAGTCCTTCGTCACCTCGCCGAGAAGCTTCTGCGCCGCTGCGTTGGCTACTGCGATCTCCAGGCCGCGAGTCTCAACAAGTTCTGTCGTGAGGCCACGCAGCATGTACCCGTACCACTCGCTATAGCTGCCAAAGTTCTGCCAGCCTTCGGGAAGGCTCTGGGCGACAGGATGAGAAGAGTTGGCCTTGAGCCACTGCCAGAAGCCAGGGTCAATATAGCGGCGGAAGTCGTGAACTAGACTAAGTTCAGCCCGAACCTGGTTCTCTGGACCGGTGCGACGGGCCACCACGTCAGCATCAAAGAGCGCACGTTCGTCTGGCGTCAGGACAGACAGCGCGGCCTCGCGGGCATCCTCGAACCGCCACCACGCTACATCGCCGTTGGCGTCTAGGAAGTCCTCAGGTTTCAGATCGTAGTAGGGCTGGAGTTTCGCGTTGAACGTGCCAAGGGGCCATTCCTGCTCAGTAAGGCCGCCCGCATCCCAAAGAGCTTCATTCCTAGCCGCCACGTCAGCATCACGTTTGTACATGCGCTCTACGTAGGTGGCCCACGGCAGAGTCCCCGCCTCAACTTGGCGATCATCGATCCCCTGCTCTTCAAGAGCGCGGGCCTTGATGTTCTCTATCTCCTCAATGGCACTCTGTTCGATGTTTGCGCCGTACATAGCAGCCGCTTCTTTGACGGCGGCCTTGGCTTCCTGCACGCGCGAGTCCTGGTCAATCTGCCTAAGAAGCGCGGAGTTGCCGCGTATATCCGCTCGCGTCACTCCCATTTCCTCCGCCACCTTTAGACGCGTCTCATAGAGGACATCCCATGGCGTTCGGTAGGTCATAACGCCGAGGCCAATGAAGGAGCCGGTAGCAGGCGCAGCAGCCTTCCAGTCTTCCTCTTGAACGGCGTTAACTATGTCCTGAATCCACATGCCGACGAACTGGTTGAACGCCTGCGTCCTTAGCGATTCTGGCTCGGTACTGATTTCCTCGCCTGTGTATGAAGAACCGCGAGCCCATCCGAGAAGGATAGACCAGGCAGGCTGTAGCTTGCTTTCTAGGTAGCGTTCTACAGTCTCCTTTCTACCCGACTCGTAGATTTCCTTTTCACCGGTGAGCAGGTTCTCCGTACCTGCCATACGCCGCTTCGTCACGGCCTGAGTGATGACCCGACCCAGTTGCTGGAAGCCAGCCCACGGGTCGATGCGCTGGTGGCCGATACGGATTTTGCCCCAGTCGGTCGATCGTGGATTCCACTCAACCTCGCCGATCCCCGCCAGTTCGGCACCCTTCAGCGTTGTCACTCCAAAGGCAAAGAAGGCCGCCAAATCTTTAGCCACCTCCCAACGCATCGGCCCCGAAGTCACTATCGGCATGAAGGGGGCGCGAAGACGGCTAAACCACAACTGAGGCGCAAAGAAGGGTTGGGCTAAGAGCCACGCTTGCTGCTGGAGGGCCTTCGGGAGCCCACGACCAGTCATCGTGTTGACCCAAGCACCTGCCTGCTGCCATTGTTCGGCGGTTAGGCCCTTGTTGATGAACTTGTCGATATAGAAGTTGGCTAGGTTCCATCGTGCCATGTTGCTGCCGACGTTGTAGCCGCGTTCGCTCATCCTGACGCCTGGAACAAGATGCAGCAACTTCCCGATCAGCGTCTCTCGGCCAGCCATGAACTCTTCAGGCCGCGTCGCAATCTCCCCACCGATCTTCGTCCAGTGAACTCCCATCACCTTCGTAACGAAATCGAACCTCGGATGGGAACGGACTGCGGCCACAAGGGCTTTCTCGTTCTTTTCGCCGAGGAGGGGCAACCATGCCTTCACGGAGTCCCTGATGGCAGGTCCCAACTGCTGCGGGTGCCGAACCGTAAGCGCGGCTTGGCGCAAAATCCAGGAAAGATCGCCCCCAGCGGCGGTCACTAGTGTTCGCGGGATGCTGAGGAAGTCCACAACATACGCACCTGCTACCTTCGGCCAGCCTCCAATCGACGCCCGAAGGGGCTTACCGAGAGCAGGCCAGATGGTCTCAATCAGTTTGATTTCGGCAGGCGTAGGCGGCACACCGAGGGCAAGCCTCTCCACAACCTTCGCCGTTCGGATCGCAGCCTCGACGGGCTCCCCGATCTCAGCAAAGCCACCATCACGCGCGAATTGCCTAATGGCGCCTTTGAGCGTGGCTACCTCCTGCTCGCTCAGCGCTCCAGGGAGCGCGAATGTAGCCAGCGGCTCCTCGCCCTTCATCTTACCCAGCGAGACCTTGAGCCATTCTTCCGGTGTGTAGCGAGGATTCCTCAGTATGCCCCAGAGAGCACCGACCTTTGCACGAGCCGCTTCCGAACGTAGTTCGGTGGTCCTGATTCTCGCCTTCTTGGCCCCGCTCCAAAGAGTGGCAAGCCTCTGTACCTCGGGCTCTAACTCCCCAATCGCCTCACGGCGCGTGGCACGGGCTGCCGCCTTGGCGGCCTGGCGCGGTAGTGAAGGCGCTACGGTAACGCCCGCCCTTTCGGCCGCGCCAGTAGCCTCACGTGCGCGTTCGGCGGCGCGGGCAGCAGCCCGCCTCTCGGCTGGGGTTAGCCCCTCCGCCGCTGCCGCTGGCTCTGTACGAGTGCCACGGCGAGCACGACCAGCAGGCGTTAGTTGGGATTCAGGCAAGTCCACCACCTGGCGCAAGCCCGTCTTCTTGTTGAAGAACTGAACCTTTGCCCTACCAGTCGCTGGGTCATAGTCTAGTACCGTGCCGATATTTCCTTTGTCTGCCGCCCGCACGCGCGTCCCAGGTATAAGCGGTTCCTCCGCTGCCCCCGCCATGCCGCGAA
>Ga0209341_10001323_pt1 | contig 24672 bp, 25 predicted proteins | sample RifCSP13_2_FD_184020 | JGI IMG/M metagenome (GOLD analysis project Ga0209341, IMG submission 184020) | Soil microbial communities from Rifle, Colorado - Rifle CSP2_sed 13_2 (SPAdes) (version 2) | ecosystem: Environmental > Terrestrial > Deep subsurface > Rock core/Sediment | place: Rifle... | reverse complement strand
GAATCGTAAACGTTGTTTTTAAATCATCTTCTGAAATCTTCTCTTTTTTCTGAATAAGAGAAGCAGCGAGTCCTACGTCAGAAAAATAGGCTAAAAAATTAACAATTGCAGAAACTATAAAAAATATTCCGAACTGACTCTCGGATAAAAACGCACCAAGAAGCCCTGTTGCAAGGAGCGAAATAAAACTTAAGATAAATGTTCTACCTGTTAAAACAGCTACACCCTTAATTGCACGAGTTTTTACAGTCTCTAGGGTAATCTCAGCTGTAGGATCTAAATGTTCATCTACAAATTTAGCCACGCTTCAATTTTAACAGAAATGACTCTTTCAAACTAAACCCATATGAACGGAGAAACAAAAAAAATGATAACACGTTCATGGCTGAAAAAAGTCGGACTGGAAGAAAGTTTAAGGATGCGAATAATTCTGCTAAAACCTGTTTCGATCTTCTGAAAAAAGCATAAAAAACATTAGCAAAAACTGCAATGTTAATAAGTACCCCGTAAACAAATAGTTTTGGTCTTGAGAACATCAAGATAATCATGGGAATAAAAGCGGCAAAAAAATAACGCTCGAGCATATTAGTTAAGAAAAGATACGCTCCGAAACCGATTATGAAAAGACTAAAGATTAAATTCTCTAACTTTAATTTTCGTCGAGAAAGAAAGATTATGACTATTATATTTACTAACACAAAACTGGCATATCCAAAAATATTCAAGGGGATCGCACCTAAAAGAAGTATATTGTCCGGATGAAAATCCATTCGCAGAAATACTGTATACAGGTTAAACGCCGAAATTGAAGCTTTGTGGGCAATCGTTGCTGTAGGCAATATTCTTTGTGTAAATAACCAGTAGCTAAAATCCATAATATCTCTTGAAAAAATCGCCGTTGTGGTGATAAATATAAGAAAAATTAATAAAGCACCTGTTATTAACTTCCCTAACTTTGGTTTAGCTACAATTAGAAGAAATATATAAAGAGGTATAAAAACTCCCCAGTTGGGTTTTATGTATAAACTGGTAAATAGAAGGGGTAAAGAAAGGACAATTTTTCCTCTATATAATGCATAAAAAGATAATAACCCCATAAAAGCTATTAAACTATCTGTTTGTCCCCAAACACTGCTGAAAAAAATACTAACTGGGTTAAAAAGGTAAAACAATAATCCCAATGTGGCTGCTTTTGTCTTTTTGCTAATCTCGAGGATAAATTTATAAATCAACAAAGACACTCCCAAGTCCGCTAAAATCCCGGGAAGTTTTAATAATACGAAGTATCCATGAGTGTAAAAGAATTTTATAATGATTGCAGGCGGGATTCTTATCAAATTATGAAGCTGGGCAAGATAATATTTTCTCTCATACATCCAAAAAGCTACCCCATAAATTAAAGATAACAAAGGAGGATAATTCGGAGGTGCATATATCCACGCAGGATAATTATAGAAATTAATAGGTTTGTAAATTATTAGTTTTTCTCCCCAATCAGCATATAGTCTTATATCGCCACTCTCGACAACAAATTGTGGTGCGTAAAATAGTCTAACTAAAAGTCCTGCAAAAATAAAAAAAGCAATTAAGAACTCTTTTTTCTTATTCTTAAAATGGTTTATCACCTTCATCAAATCGTAAGTCTTCTTTTTTTAGCAAACAAAATTAGAAATATTAAACTTGCCAATGATATATAATCGGCGATTTTTCTCAAAGTAGTTTCTTTCCAAAAAAATTCAATATTGTGATTTCCTTCTGGAACATAAAGCTCTATTTGACCGTAAGGTTTTCCGGGTTTTATCTCGGAAATCTTACTATCAATCTTTGCGAACCAACCTGGAAAGTAATAGGAATTAAGTGTGATAGTGGTTGGTTTCTCGGCATCAATCTCTGCCCGGTAATAAACTGGGGTTATTTCTTCAATATCACTTATTTTTGCAGTCTCAGCTTCAAATTTTAATAAAGGAGGATTTGGAGGTCGCTCGTCTACCCAGTTGGGCAATAATAAATAATCTTCACTATAATTTCTGCTTTCGAAAAATCTTTGTAGATAAACATCATCTCCCTTAAATACAACTTTACTCGGCCGAAAGTGTTGTATAGTTAATACCAAGCTTGCACCTATAATAAGAAGTCCAGTGCTTTTAGTAAACTTTTTTGGCAAGGTATGGACTATAACGGCAGCTAGAACCGAAGTAAAAAAAGTAGTTAGAAAAAGCAATCGCCATGGAAATTGAATGAACTGATAAAAAGGTAGAATTTTCCAAAGGAAAAGCGAGCGAATATTCATAAAAAACACGCTTACAAAAAAACCCAAAATTGCCCAGAGTGTGATAAATAAAAACTTTTTGTTTCTGAAAAGTTTACGTGCAAAAAGTAAAATCCCTAAAACCACCGTAGTTACGACCAAATTCACTATCCCTATTTGGAAAGACATCTCATCAGTCGGCCCCCAAACAGACGCTCCGTAACCCCAAGATGGAATAATTAACTGCTTTATAAAGGGAAAGTGATCTTCCATAAGAAAGGGGGTGACTGATGAAACCAGTTTATTTTCGAGGAACGCGGGCAACCACCAATAAGCCGTTAATCCTAAAGATGCCAATCCGGTAATTAGTAAGTTTCTTGATGAAAAATTTTTTTCTACCATCTTTAAAAAAAGTAGAAACAGTATCACAAACGGCAACGTCATTATCCATAAATAGTTATGAGAAATGATGAATAAACCCATAAGAATTGCACATCCTGCAACAATTTTACGATTCTTTGGTTCTTTACTAATACGGACCACTCCCCATAAGACAAAAGGTAAGAGTGATAGTGCAAGAGCCTCACCCATTGCTCCCCGAACATAAGTTTGAACAGCTCGGTATGGAGTGTAGAGAAAAAGGAAAGCACCTACGATAGATGGAAATCTATTGAAAAACTCCCGCAAAAAAAGGTACATTCCAAAAACAGACAATATTAAAGAAAGCACAAAAACAGATTCAAAACTCGTGGTTAAACTTCCAAATAATGCATATACAAAAGCACCTAAATAAAAAGGCAGTAAATAATAAAAGTTAAATAGCGGGTATCCGTAACCGAATGTAAAATCGGGTCCAAGTCTGGGAGGAATCTGACCGGAAGCAACCGCTCTTGCCATTTGATATATATCAGCTAAGTGATGTAAATCGTGGGGTTCATAAAACCCAGGTTTAATAAGATAATAAATAGCTGGTAACGTTGCCAATAAAAGTAGGAATGCAATTTTCTTACTCATAAACATAGTTTGTGAACAAGCTTTGCTTATTCATTGAACTTTCTTTCTGATAGCTGTAATAGCATAAAAAAGCTTCCAATAGAAATAACTGTAATTGCATTTGCTAAAGTTCTTATTGGAGTATTTGTAAATCTCCCTCTTATTATATGATTACCGGGAAGAACTGAGGCGGAAATTGTACCAAGATCTCCATGAATCCCGGGTATAACTTCGTTATTATCTATTATCAAAATCCAACCCGGAAAATACATAACCGGTATCTCTATTTCCGAATATTCATAAGCTTTTGCCTCAAATGAAAATCTATTAGAGGCAACTTCATATCCCGAAATTTCTCCGGCTCCGCTTATTAATTTCGGGGATTCAAAAGCCGGACCTTTAGGAGCTATCTTTGCAGATTTGGGTAGATAATCAACTATTGCCGCTCTTCTTTGTAAATCAAATGCCAGTCCGGAGAGTTTGGAAGCATCATCTACTAATCTTGAGAAGTGCAACGGTTTAAAATACGTAACGTTCAATACTACTGCGCTTATGAAAAAGAACACATACAAAAGTTTTTTACCAAATAGATTTATTTTTGCGAGAGCTCCGCCTGCAAAAGAAATAAAGAATATCGATAATCCCAAGAACCGCCAGGGAAATTGAACAAAGGACATTATTGGTATTCTCTCCCAGATAAAAATTGAGCGCGGGTGAGCTAAAAAGGAGCTAAAAAGAAAAAGAGCTATGAGTCCTGAAAGAATAATTAGATTCTGCCTTTTTTCATACTTCCTTAGCCATAAAATTCCTCCAATAATAAGTGGGGTAAGTATCCACCAATGAGGCCAACCGATTTGGAACGACATTCCGTCAACTGGCCCAAAAATCGACGGTCCGTCACCCCAAAACCTACTTAAAAATAGTTGTCTTACAGTGACAAAATGAGCCCGATAATTTGAATAGTCGTTGACTAGGTTTTCTACCTGTATTAATCTTTGTTCTGCAACTCCCGGTATTAAAAAGAACGAGGATAGTCCAACACCCAAAAGTCCTGCTAGCCCAAGACGACAAATACTCAACTTCTTTTTCTCCTTCACCAACCAAAATAATGCCCACAAAACTGAAGGTATCGCATACATCATGGTTGAGATATTGTGAGTCAAAAGGAGTAGTGCTAAAAACAATGATGTAGTTAGTGTATTTTTAATATACGGCTGTCTGATTAACTTATGGATAAATAGCCACAAAAATGGAAGCAAAGCTAAACTGAAAGACTCAGCTAAGGCACCTCTTACATAAACATCAACTGCGTGGTATGGAGCATAAGTATAAAGAACTGCCGCAAGAACTCCTCCCCATCTTCCCCAAAATTCTTTAGCTAAGAGATACATCCCGAGGGCGCTTGTCAAAATTGATATGAAAAACAAAAGTTTTACTGTTGCTATTATTGAAAGGGGGGTAATAATACGAATAAACGCTCCTAGATAATACGGAAAGGCGCTGTAAAAGTTAAACATTGCCTGGCCATATCCCCAGCCCATATCAGGCGACCACCGGCAAGGGATTTGACCATCAGATAAGCACTTTTCCATTTCAAATATACGCATTACCTGGAGATCATCGTGCATGTTAAAGTAGCCCGTTCCAAAAAGGTAATAGCTTGCAGGAAGTACAATTACTAAAATTGCAAAAATAAGTAATATTTTTTTCACTTTTTCCTCCTTAAATAAATCGGTATTGCAAGAAGCGATCCTAAAGAAACTAAATTGGAAAATGACCTAACTGGAGTATCAGAAAGCTTTGCATAAACTTCATGCATACCCTTTTCCATATTAAAGCTAAGAAGTCCCAAATCACCAAACGCTGAGACGTCTACAACCCTTCCATCTACTTTGACTACCCAATTAGGAAAATAAAAAACAGGTAAAACAACTAAAGTTTGAACTTCAGGAGTTGTCAGTCTCCATCTCTGCCAATTTGTACCTTTATCACCTGATAAAACTTTTCCTTCGAGAATAGGCTCTGAAGGTGCTTGTTCTTTCGGTGCATAACTTGCATAAACCGGTAAATAGTCAAAGATGCTAACTGTCTGTTGAAGCTTCCAAGATTCGCCTGAAAACTTTTCGCTATCGGTGATATTGAGCCAATTTTTGGGTTTAAAGAATGAAGAATAAAAAAGATATAGCAAACAAATAATCGAAAGTATTAAATAAACGAGTGTCTTTTTGTTCTTTAATAAATATACTATTGCTCCAGTGGCAAGCGACAACAAAAAGGATATTATTATCAAAAACCTCCAGGGAAATTGAAAGAATTTAAGTATTGATAAGTTTTGCCAAACGAAAGAACTTCGCGGGTGTATCATAAAAATAGCAAGAAAAGAAAGAATTATTAAAAAGAGTGCAGTATTTTTTTCTTTCCTTCTTTTTGATACCCAAAGTGATAATAATCCTAAAAGAGCAAAAAACCAGTGCAGAACTCCAATCGAAAGGTTAATTTCATCAAATCTCCCAGCCATAGATACCCCATATCCCCAGTAATTCCCAAATAATAATGTCCTAAGACCTACAAAGTGAGAAACATAGTTGAAATAACCTCCTGTAAGGCTTTCGATATGAACTAAATTCTGCTCAAACCAGGCTGGAATTATAAAAAACGAAGATATCCCCAAACCCCAAGCAAGTCCAATAAACAAATTTTTTAAAACTTCACGATAGGGGACTTTTTTGACCACATTTTTCTGTAAAAAGATAACCCAAAGTAAAAGCAGAGGAAGAACCATTATGGCCGTAATATTGTGCGACGTAAATAGGGGGGAGGCGGAGATTGCAAATCCCAGGACAGCCTTTTTTTTACCTTCGACCATACGATATGAATAAAGAAATATAAACGGAAGGATTGTAAATGCAGCCAGCTCCCCCACCGCTCCCCGAACGTACATATCGACAGCCCGATAAGGTACATAAATATAAAAAAGTGCGCTTAAAAACCCTCCTCCCCTCCCCCAAAGAGTACTTCCCAGAAGATACATTCCCCAGGCTGAAATTATCACTGTTAATACAAAAAAAGCTTTAACACTATCAAGATATGAAAATCCTAATAAGTGAATGCCTTCCATAAGATAGTAAGGAAGCGGCGAGTAATAATTAAATTGGGGATAGCCGTAACCGTAACCCATATCAGGAACCCACCTGCAGGGAATTTGTGCGTCTTTAATACACTTATCCATCTGCAGTAACCTCATAACCTGCATATCGTCATGCATAGGAAAAAAACCAGACCTAAAAAGCGTGGAAAAAGCAGGAATTGTCATTATTAGAAGTAAAATAAAAAGCGTTTTTTTTCTAAACATAGCTCTAATTATATTTCCCTAAAAAATCATTCACACTTATAGATAATAAATCCTTTAAAGACTCTATTATCACCGTTTTAAGAACAACTCTGGTATCTTCTCGATTCTTCCACTCAACTGGAATTTCGGTTAATTTATATTTAAATTTTTTTGCTAAAAAAAGAATCTCGGAGTCATACGCCCAACGGTTAATAAGGGTCTTTTTAAAAATATATTTTGCTGCATTTTTTTTAAACCCTTTGAATCCGCAGGTAAAATCTGCTAATTTTACACCAGTTACTAATTTTGTAAGATGAGTATATCCCCTTCCCATAAATTCTCGAAGTATGGGTTGATGAACAAGTATCTTGGCTCCTTGGATTCTTCTTGATCCGATAACGACATCGGATTTTTTTAGAGCATTGAGAACTTCATCAACTTTTCCTATATCAACTGACAAGTCTGCGTCACTAAAAATAATATAGTCTCCGCGAGACTTATACACTCCCTCCTTCAAAGCTCCGCCTTTCCCGCGATTTATTTCATATCTGACAACTAAAACTTTTTCTTTGTTGAATTTTTTAGCTTTAAGAGAAGTTTGATCACTACTTCCGTCATCTATGACAATTACTTCCCAACTGTATTTCTTTTTAGATAAAAACTTTAGTACTTTTTCAAGGGTGTTTTCAATTATTTTTTCCTCATTGTATGCAGGAATCAATAAACTAAGTTTAATTTTGTCAGACATGAATCAATTGTACCTCAGGCAATTATCGCAGATATAAGAGGTAGGGGTCAAAAAACCTAATCCGTCACTTCAAAAAGGTATAGAGATTCGCGGGAGCCGTCGGGTCGGAAGGCTTTGGAATAAACTGCGACAAGTTCCAATCCCAACTTTTCAGGATCAGCTTTCAATCTTGAACTATTGATAACTAAATAAGTTTTATTTCCAGCTCTTTTTGACTCAACAAGCTGACTTGGTAATTCACTAATATCAATACCAACTCCGATAATAGTAATTTCGGGTAAATCATTAAAGTATGCTTGGAGTCCGTCAGGTAGTGGACCAAAATATCCTTCTGTTCCAACAACGATTTTCTTCTCAGGCTCATGTTGATATTCTTCCCTTATTATTTCGGCAGCTTCTTTTATCCCAACCCCTGCCGTCCATTCTTCCAAATACCCGGATCGTTCACTTCTCGGTAGCGGCGCAGCTTCGACATTCGTAAGAATCAAATTGTCTATCCATAAAGATCGAAATACAAAAAATATAAATAGAATTGTAAATAAATGCGTGTATTTATGAGTAAGTAAGGGAGATGCCGCAATAATTGTCAGCGGAGGAATTATAAAAACCAGATATCTGGCTGTGAATACCTTTGCAAATTCTGCTGAAACTAAAAGGGGTATAAATGCCCAGATTAAAAGAAGTAACATCTGCTTCGGAAACTTCTTTAAATTAAGAACTATGCCTGCTATTAATAGTATAGGCAAAGGACTCGGCCCCAATTCCCAGAACCACTCCAAGCTTCTTCGAAGAAATGGAATAAAAGGACCAAATGGATTAGCCAAAACATGGCTTATCGGATAAACGTAATCCTGATTTCTCAAAGCCAGCATATGAAAACTTTCGCCCAGTCGTAAAATGTTGTACATTCCAAAAGATATTAAATAAGTAACAAGTAACAAAAAGATTAATCTTCCAAAATGATTGATTCTATACCTTTTGCCTTTTGGTAAAGAAGAAAGTAGCCAGGTGGTCGGCAATAAAATTGCAAAAAATAATGCTGGAGATTTCGTAAGCAGTGCACCCCCTAATGCAAAACCCGTAAGCATTGCAAAATCGAGCCTTTTTGATTTCGCGGTCAGCACTCCGAAATATAATGTCCAAACTCCAAACATGGTAAGCATGGAGTCAACAAGCGCCATTCTGTCGAAAAATAAAGAATAAGGAGATATCGCGTAAATGAACGAGGCAAGCAGCGCTACTTTCCTGCTCTTAAATAGATAATAGCTAAGCGCAAATATTCCCATTAGCGTTCCCATGCCATAAAATACCGAAGTCAATCTACCAATAAATAAAGGATCGGAAAAGCGTCGTACTAAAAACATTAGAACCCACATAAAAAGAGGTTGCTTTCCGTCTGATAGAGGCAAAAATCGAAGTCCGGGCTCGGCTCCCATCACCTGCGCCCACCTTATATAAATCGCTTCATCTCCGAATATCGGTAAGGCGGTTAAGTTGTACAGTCTAAGAAAAAGCGCCAAAATAAAAATTCCTAATCCTATCAGGATTGTATTTTTCCACTCTTTCCAAACTTTTAATTTATAATTGTAATTTTGCATTATTAACTTTAAACTTTTAATTAAACTTTGTATTTCCCCAATATCGCATTAATTCTCACCCTCATCAAATCCCTCAATCCTTCCCACGAGTCTTTAATTGGATTAACTTTAGTTCCTTCCTGATGCTGCCACTCAACTTTTACTTCAGCTACTTTGTAGCCTAATTTTCTTGCTATATAAAGAATCTCTAAATCAAAACCAGCTGAAACAGACGCACCTTCTGCTTTCATCTTTTCACTAAATATCATCATTGCCTTGAATATTTTTGTTGCAGCATCACTTTTGAATACCTTAAACCCACATTGAGTATCTTTATATGGAAGTCTTAGTACGATTGTTCTTACCAGCATAAAACCATATGCCATCATTTTCCTGATCAAAGGAGCCCCTTTTCTTCCGATTCTTGATCCAATTGCAACATCCCAACCACTATTAAGTCTCGGTAAAAGCTTTTCTAACTGATCCAGTGGCGTTGCCTGATCCATATCCGTGAACAATATCATTTCACCTTTGGCAGCAAGAACTCCAGCAATAACAGTACCCCCTTTCCCCCTATGTGGTTCTCTGAGTACTCGAAAACCTTCATGTTTTTTGGCAAATTTATCCGCTAAATCAGCCGTATCGTCAGATGATCCATCGTCGACTATAATCACTTCCCAGCTATATCTTTGATCACTTAAGTAATCCCATACCCAAGCTAAAACCCCCCGTTTTAAATTAGCGTGCTCATTGTATGCAGGAATCACAATAGTAAGGAATGGTTTTTTCATATTCTTTTCCTTCTTTGAACTGTTATTCCTCCAAACCTCGCTTCCTTCTCAACTATCGTACTACTCTCGTACTTTGTTAGCCAAGCAGAAAGTCGTTCCGGATGCGGTGGATCAAGCTCATACAAAACATAAACTATTGGAAGTTGGGGTTCGTAAACTAAACCACAGAGTTCAATATCACACGCCAGTTTACCCTGCTTTTGTCGAAGTGTTCCTTGCCATAAGAATAAATAATCATATGCATGAGGAATCACAGGCGGAACATACACATCTACATTGAATTGTCCTTTGGTGTAAGCATCTTCAAAAACCCAATTCACTGCGGCCAATTCATTCCCCAAAACGATTGTACTAGCGCCATCCAATTTATCGGTTAATCTCGCTTTTAGAAGCGTAGCGTTGTCAACTATAAAAATGTAAAAAAATATCACTACAAACAACTTGCCTAATCTATATCTCCAAAGGCGACCAAGAACTATCGCAAAAAGTAAAATAAAAATCAAATAATATCCGGTTAAATAATAATCGTATATATTTCCAAAATTTCCTTGAAAAAAAACTAAACCGATAATTGGCGAAAGAAGAAAAATTAAAATAACTTTAAGCTCTACCTTCTTAATCAGTTTTGGCAATAAAGCCATAAAGGATGCGGCAATCAAAAAAAGTATTGCATTTTCAACATTGCCTCTATTTGGGAAAATCTTACTGGAAAAAACGTCGTAATAAAATTCAAACCTTTCTGATATAACCTGCCAAAAAGAAAGTTTAAAACTATTGTCATTAATTAAAAATAATTTGATATTATCAGTAAGAATTCCATTGTGTCTTAAATCAAATACAACAAGCGGCGCAACAGTTATTAGGATCAGTCCAATGGAAGCTAAAATAACTAATTTAGCTGGTAACCTTTTACGCTGCCAGAAAACAATAATAGCTATTGCCAAAAAGTAAAAAATCTCTCCGGATGATCCGAAATGAAATAAGGACAATCCCGCGAGAAAGGAAATTGAAAGCCAAGCCAATTTTTTCCCCTTAATGACTAGAATTACGCTCGATAAAAGAAGTAGGCTTAAAAGAAGCATGGGGGTCGGATTTGATAGCCACCTGGAAGCTAAAACAATGTTAAAAGAAAAAGAAGCTAAAATCACGGCAAAAAGCCCTGTAATTCTACCTTCTATCCTCTTACCTAAATAATAAAGAATAACTATGGCAACTACAGTTGTAACCGCCAAAAAAATTGCCGGCCAAACCGGATCTCCTCCTCCGACTAAATAAAAGGGAGCAATAAGATAATAATAAAAAGGTCCCCGAAATATGCCTTCAATTCCGGTAGTCGGTCCGATCAAGAAAGTTTTCCCTTCGTGCCAAAGTCGCCAGACTACCATAGCGTCTCTCCCCTGGTCAAAATAAAATCCAAGAAGAGCTTGGGTTCGGTAAACTCGTACAAATAAGGAAAGCAAAAGTATAGTAGAAAGTAGAATGTAGATAGCAGGATGAGATTTGATTTCTTTTAAAAAATTACTTTTTAGATTTTTCAGCATGCTTTCGTGCTTCCTCAAGAACTCTTTCAACAGCTTTTTCAAATTCCAGATTTTCTATACTTGCCCCAGCTGCAGATTCGTGACCGCCGCCACCTAACTTTACAGCTAAGCCGGAGATGTCGTAACCTTTCTTTGACCTCAAACTAACTGAGATCTTATTCTTGCTATCTTCAACTATTATTATGCCAAAGTTTGCTCCATGAACACTTTGAGCAAAAGCACCAGCTACCATGCTTTTTGCATCATAAGGGCTTCCGTACTCCTTAAACTTTTCATAAGGTATCGCTGACCAAATAAATTTATGCTCTTCGTCAAACTCCATCAAATGGAGTATCTCACCATAAAATTGTAAAGCATTAAACTCCATATCAAAATAAATTTTTGAAACTATTAAATTGTTATCTGCTCCTAATTCAGTCAATTTTGAAGCGATTTTGAAAGTTTGAGAGGTAATTCCCGGATACCTAAAAACACCGGTATCGGATATTATTCCGGTAAGAAGCGCCAAAGCTATATCTTTATCTATTTCAACGCCCCAATCGGTGAGTATCAGATACAAAAGTTCTGCGTTCGAAGATATTTCAGACCTTATCAGATTGATTTTGCCAAATTTCTCATTAGTTATATGATGATCTATAGCAATTATTGGAATGTTTGGAAGAGGAAAGTTCTCATCTGCCGAAACTATTTGCCAACTCCCTGAATCCTGAGTAATAAAAAGGTCGTATGGAGTAAAATCAAAATCAGAAAAATTAACCGTTTTTATTTTATCTGCATTCTTTAAAAACTTTATATAGTCAAAAATTGGATTGGGACAAATAATTTCAACATTTTTCCCCATATTTTTTAAAACCATATATAATGCCAGTGCGCTACCTATTGAATCCGGATCAGGTCCTTTATGACAATTAAGCAAAATATTTTTTGCTTTTTTTATTTCAGCTAATATTCTTTTAGATTCTTTGAAGTTTGTGTTCATTGAGTGTGACCTAATTTATATAACAATACTCCGCCAACTTCCAACGTATCGTCAATTTTTTTCCAACCGAAATTTGCAATTTCGGCCTTAGGGTGATTTAAGGGGTCGCATTTTTCCCTCGGCAATTCGCAAACTACAAAAAGCTGATCCGTGACTGTTTCCTCATACCTCTGTGGGTCAATTATAATAAAAGGTGCATTCCATCTTTCTAGGTAGTACTGGTACGCACCTTCATAATTTCTCTCGGCAATAACTGCTAAATTAAATTTCTCATTACCTGCCTCATTCATAATTTTCTCGGAAACTTCAATCGAGCGTTGCAATTGGCGATTCGGAGGGTACCTAAGTGGATTATTATGCAAGTTCGCACTTATTAAAAAATAAAGAATGATTGAAATTCCAAAGAATGTCGGAAACGATATACTTTTCCTCCCCAAAGCGAATACCTCTTGAATTAGTGCACCTATTAGCAAAAATGGTGCAGAAAAGAAAAAACCGTAATAGTGATCGTAAATTTCCTGTTTATATACTCCTAAACCAATTAAAGCAACACCTATCCAAACAAATATGAGAAGGTAAGCTTTTATTCTTTGCCTAGCCGCCGGATCTTTTGAAAAATTTGACTTAAAATATGCCAATAAAAAAGAGCCCCCTACCAAGAAAGTAAGTACTTTAGAATAAATACTTCCGGCAAATTCACTGGTTCCCGCAACCAATCGTGTGACCATCTTAATAAATATTTCTGGAATTTCAGGTAATGCTGTCCACGGACGCGCGGAAACTGTAGTTTGGCGCTGGGTAAAGAATATTTTAATTGCCTCAAAGTTTCGCCAATCGTGCCGAGCATCGAAGATGATTAATGGTGACATGAGTACAACGAACAGGATAGTAGCATACAAGGTATAGGATAAAAATTTTCTTATACCTTGTTTCTTGTTTCTTATACCCTTAAGAGTAAATAACCAGAAAAGTCCAATAACAGGAATTAACAGCAATCCTAAATAGTGCGACTGAAGTACAAAAGCCATAGATATTCCAGAAACTATTAACCATTTAAACTTCTGTTTCTCCCAGAATTGCCAAATTGAATAAATTGTCAAAAGGGAAAATATGGGCATAATGTTGGGATTCCACGAAGAGCGTGAATAAATAATAACTGTGGGGGATATCGCATATAACCCAGCCGCTATCAGCGCACCCCATGCCACTCTTTCAGGTTCCAAACCTTCTTTGTAAAACCACTCACGGGTTACATACCAGACTGAAAATATTGTTACTACTCCCAAAAGGGCAACCATTACAGCCGGTCCAATTGGCGAAAAGTTAGCCAAAAGCAAAGCGGGTGCCATCATATAGTAATAAAGCGGCCCTAAATATATATTTCCGATAGAAGTACCTGGTCCTACTAGAATTGGGTCGAAATCAACCAGAAGCCTCCTAACCACAAGGGCGTCCCTTCCCTCATCCCCCAAAAAAGTCATATACTCCGAAATCCGATATAATCTAAAAAAGGCTCCTAGTATTAAAATTAAACATAAAAGTAAAGCCTCTAGCTTATTTTTCAAAATCCAAAATCGGATTTCTGTGATTAGTGATCGGTGATTGGTGATTAGTGAAGTTGTTGCCATAATTTGAATAAGTCAATAAAACTTTTTATAACAACTTTAAGATCAGCTCCTGTTTGTTTTCCAAAACGCCTCGGATAATGGTGTACACCTACTTCAGCGAATTTAAAGCCCAGCTTTTTTGCCTTCACCAACATCTCGATTTGCGTAACCTTTTCCTCGCCAATAAGAGGTTGAACAGAATTGAAAACACCTTTCTTAATCAATTTAAACCCGCAGGAATAATCGGCTACATTAAGTCCCCATAAAATGCGAGGAATCAAAAACCAAATAAATGCCCCTGCCCTCCTTATAAAGGAGTCTGCTCTTTTTATTCTATAACCCAAAACCAAATCAGCACTTTCAGCTTTCTGTTTCCCAATAAACTTCGATATCTCTGAGAAATCAAACTGTCCATCGGAGTCTGTGAAGCTAACCCATTCGTATGAAGAATTTTTAAACCCTGTTTTTAGTGCTCCTCCATAACCTTTATTAATTGAGTGATTAATCACTCTTATTCGTTTGTCCTTTTTCGCCAGATTCACGGCCACTTCTTTGGTTTTATCATATGAGCCGTCATTTACGATTAGTATCTCCCACGTAATTGCTACCCTTTCTAAAACTTTTTTTGCGTCTAAAACTACTTTTTTAATATTCTCTTCTTCGTTATAAGTAGGAAAAAACAAAGAGAGCTCGGAAATTTTAGTCATGTAGTCAAAGTCTATCACAAACAAATTTGAATCTGCTAATAGCTTGGTTCACTCTTGAATTAGCCTTGTGGTAGAATTAACCTAACAGTCAGTAAAAAATGAAATTTAAAAAGTACATTTTGCCTCTTATTCTATTTACGATAATACCAACTATTTTAATTTGGCTTCCCTTTTTTTTTAAACTAGATACTTTTTGGGGTATTCCACTCCCACAACAAGGAATGGCTACAATTGCAGCTAATTACGACGGGCCATTGTATCTGGTTGTAGCTAAAAGTTTATACAACAGTGAGTTTATTCGCTTAAATTACTCTTTCCCCCTTCCTCTTGAATATTATGCAGCTCATTTTCCCTTATTCCCGATGTTAATTAGGTTATTTGCACCGCTTGCCGGATTCCCCTACTCCATGCTATTTGTAACAGTTGCGTCATCATATTTACTTATTTTTTATTTCTATAAACTAATCAAAGGGCATGTTAGCGAAAATAACGCTTTGTGGGTTACATTCGTTTTTAGTCTATTTCCGGCACGATTTCTAATTTCACGGTCGGTTGGATCACCCGAACCTCTTTTTATGGCAGCATTAGTTGCATCAATTTATTATTTTAGGAATAAAAAGTATTTTTTTGCAGGTATAGCAGGAGCAATAGCTACACTCACTAAGTCGCCGGGAATTTTATTATTCATCGTCTTTCTAGGTTATATAATCAGCTCTCAACTTAAAAATATTGCACTTTTACCAACCAGGGCGTGGATTTCGAAATTACAAATTGGAAAAATTTATCCAATTTTATTTATACCAGTCGCACTTTTTTCCGTATTTTTTCTTTACTCAAAAGTGTTCGGAAACTTTTTCGCGTATTTTAATTCAGGAGACAATATCCATATATTTTTTCCGCCGTTTTCAATTTTCAACTACTCTGCCCCTTGGGTTGGAACATCCTGGCTTGAAGAAGTTCTTTTAGTTTATTTGATCGGAGGCTTAGGTCTTTTAAATTTAATTGAAAAAAGGCAGTATTTATATGCTTGGTTTGTCGGAGTTTTTTTTACATCAATACTTTTTGTTTCTCACAGAGATATAGTGAGATACGCTCTCCCTATATTGCCTTTTTTATTTGTCGCATTCTCTGAAACCGTTGTTAAAAAACAGTTTAAGTTTCTTTTCGCGCTGCTTCTCATTCCAATATATCTTTTTTCTCTTTCATTTATCTCCCAGAATGTAATGCCCATTCCCGACTGGGCTCCTCTTTTGTAGACCCCCTTGAAAGTATAAAATAAAGAAAGATGGCAGATGAAGTAACTGTACAGGAGGAAATAAACGAAACCGATTTTAAGATTGTAAATCCCGAACGATTTGCGTCAACCGCCACTGTCTTTCGCCGGAAACTCGAAGCAAATGGTTATAAGAGTATTGACGAACTCATAGAATCGGTGGTTGCGCTGGAGTCAGAATTTAACTCTCCTTTAATTTCAGATCGCGAATTTGAAATTTTGTGTTTTGCTTCATATATTCTTGGGGTTACTAAGAAGAATGTTGATACTAAGAAAGGTTTGTTACCGACTCAACCGGAGGCAGTTAGAAAAGCAAGATTAGAGGCGATAGAGCTTCAGCAAAGGGCGGTTAGAATAGTACTATCTAATTGTGACGTTAAAACAGGCAGATATGATATAGGTTTGGCAAAACACTTCCTCACAATATCAACTGTGTTCGCAAAATATTTTCAAGAGGATTCGGATATTAGTGACGTTGGAGTTCAAACAGAGTCTGGTTTTTTAAGGGGTGTCCGCGGAATGATTACTGCCGCACTTCTTTTTGATTCAGCAGGTTGGAAAGTGAACCTACCTCCCGCCGAGGAAGATTTATTGAGAAATGTCGACCTTATTGTTATTTCCCCTCATGGAAAAGCTTTTGAAATTGACGTTACTGCAAAAAGACCGCAAAAAGGCAGTTACAAAGAACCTTTTTATGTTGAGAGGGACAGGGGCAGAATTAGATTAAACGTCCCGCCATTAAGCTATACTGCGTCAGAGGGTTTTTATAAAAAAGATATTTCCCGGGCTATCGGTTTTCCAAGCGAGGAAACTATTCAACAGTTTAAAAAATTACTGGCTAAATAAAATGCCTAAAAGAGAGCAACATATTGACCAATTAACCGAACTTTTTAAAAAAGAGCAGGGTGAAACAGTTACCCATCAGGTAATTCTTTCTTTTGTGGAAAATCCGCAAAAGTTTCAAGTTAAAACGAAACCAGAGCAGTTGGAACTACTTTTATTGATGGCGGATCATTTGAAAACGTGTACAGAATGTATGGAGAAAATCCGCGAGGAGCTTAAGTCTGAATGAAGCCTTTATGTTTGGGGAGACTTCATGTGTATATTGACAATGTAAGTTTATAATGTACAATTGAAAATAACATGAATGTAATTAACTCAACAGTACTCCGTAATAACTTATCAGATTCTTTAAAAGAGATTGAAACGAAGAAGAGATTTTTGTTAGTGGCAAAAAGAGGCAAAATAACATCCGCTTTAGTTAACCTCGACTTATTTGAGGACCTGCTTGAGATTGCAGATAGTAAATATCTAAAAAGTATTAAAAAAGCCAGAGAGGAATATAAAAAGGGAAATATTTTTACACATACCGAAGTCTTCGGAGATGTCTAATGGGTTTCAACCTCGTTTATACAAAATCTAGTGTTCGTGATATCAAAAAACTTGATAGAGTTGTAAAGAAAAGAATAAAGAAAAAGATCGAAGTCTATTCAAAGGATCCAATAAAACACGCAAATCTCCTAATTGACTCAAAATTAGGAACTTACCGATGGCGAGTTGGAAATTACAGAATAGTTTTTGATTTAGCGGGTAAAGATATTATTATTTTAAGGGTCAGACACAGAAGAGAAGTTTATAAGTAATCTCAATTCATTCTTCTTATTGTTTTCTCTTTTACCCTTTACCTTTCACCTTTTACCCTATTCTTGCTAAACTGCGGCTATAATGGCTAAACTGAATAATTATGCTATTGACCTGTGTATTTTCACTTGTTTTAATTAACCCATGGTAAAGAAAAACAAAAATGAACCTGTTACATTTGAGTTGTTAACTCAATTTTACTCTGATTTCTTAAAACCTCAGTTTGAGAAGTTAAATAAGAAAATGGATAAGGGATTTGATGTTTTGAAAAAAGCTATAATAAAAAATAGCGATGACATACAAGGATTAACAGTAGAAATGAGTTATATAAAAGACGAAATCAGTGGATTAAAGGCAGACATATCTGATATTCCAACAAAGAAAGAATTTAATCTACTTAAAAGAAAAGTTGATACCCTCCAAGCTTCTTAATCATCAATCATCAGCCATAAATTTCTTTTACCCTTTACCTTTCACCTTTTACTCTATTCTTGCTAAACTACGGACAGTTACAACATTTTTATGCTGGAAATTTTAAGAACAGTACTTCCTGAGTACAAAGAGAGTAATCAAGGAGTATCTTAATTAACGTTTTTGTTAAAAAAAGAGTATGGCTTCAACTAATAAAACCGAAAAGTTTTTTAATAACTTATTACTTCTAGCTCTTGTTCTTGGACTATTTGCAGTCGGCGGGTATATATTAACACAGGACATTCCCTTTTGGAGTCTTTATTTAGGGATAGCTGCAATTCAAATCGGTATAGTTTTATCCGTTTTTAGTTTTGACATAATTTCCAGGCGTGCATCAAAGACAATCACCGAGGAGTATAAAGCTATACAATGTCTTGTTTGTAATGATCTAACATATGTACCTAAATATAAAAAAGTTACAATTTGCGATAAATGTGAAGTAAGAATAGCTACGGCCGTTAAACCCTTGATTGCCATTTTTGTCGGGCTTGTTTCAATAGGGTTAGCTTTAAACTTAACTCAATCTAATCAGGATATAAGAAGGCAGGCCAAAGTAATTGAAGTAGAATATATTTGTGAACCTGGGAACTGGTTACCCGCAGTTTGCAGTTGCGGGATAGAGAGCCAAGAAATTTGTAAACAGGGTGAATTTTCCAAAGAATGTTCAGACGGAAAAATCTACTGTTGTACACCTGACTCTAACGTTAAGTCTTCTTGGACTTGTGAGGAGCTTCAGTAAGGTATCAACCATTACTAATTCATAATATATTATTTTTACCCCGAATTTTTTTATAATCCTGAGTGGAACGAAAGGCCCAGAACTTCAGGCTTAAGTGCAATCGAAGGACTGGATTATTTAGCTTCAGGTTCGGAAATGAAGCTTGCAACGTGGCGAAGCTTTACATGGCTTGCGGCGTGAGCTTTGTATTCAATGCTCTTACGCTGTAAAATACGGCCATGTCCGCAAGGCCAGAGCAAGAAGAAAGCTTGAATGAACAGTTGGAGGCCCTTAGGGCCAGAGAAAAAGAATTGTCGGAAAAGTTAGAAAGTGCAGAAGATTTTGGCGAGACTTTTTGGCAGCTAGAACAAGTAAGAAACGAGATAGAAGAGAGAATTGCTAAAATACCGTCCTCAGGTACTCAAGGAATGACTGGCGAGGGTTCTATAAAATCAAGAAGAGGCCCCGAACCTGGCAGGTGGAGAGAAAAGGAGGATTAAATTTGTGCTAAAATACGGGCAGAATGGATTATTTTGTTAGCCGTTTGATTTTATTAAAAAATCGCATCAGGAAAAAACTCCGCGAGCATATTCAAAAAGAGAAGGCATATATCAAAAAGTTACTTTTTCCCCTGAAGCTTTTTCCGATAAAACTTCTTGTCTACTTCATTTACTACCCGTTGAATATTACATACAAAATAATCGTTGCATCGTTAAAAATAGTTCTTGATATGATTGTTTTCCCCTTCAAAGGCCTAAAAAATTTCTTAAAATCAATATTTATTATTGGCCTGTGTGCTTATATATTTGCCTCGCTTTTTGTAATTGTTGATTACTTAACTAAAGAATACGGCTATATCGGTAAATTTTTTTGTTCCTGGGAGTCGAATCGCAAACTGAAAAACTCTGTAGTGAGAATTGTCGGGGGATACTCAGAAGGCTCCGGTTTTTTTATCGCTGACGACCAAGTTATCACAAACTTCCATGTAATAGCGGACGAACCTAGTCCAAAAGTGATCTTTCCCGATGGGCAGTTTGTTACACCTCTGAAAATTGCTGGGGATATGAATGCTGATTTGGCGATAATATACATTGAAGAGAAACATCCCGAGATGGTATTGAAGTTATTAGAGCCTTACGGATTAACGGAGAATGAAAAACTAATCTCTGCGGGTTATCCTATGGGAACTGAACTAACCGGCGAGGCGACAACGGTAAAAGGTAGTTTTATAGCTTTTCGACAATCTAAATATTACCCCGTTGCCTATTTGCATACAGATATTAATGTGGTTGAAGGAATGAGCGGCGGTCCCTTGGTAGACCAATGCTATAAGGTTGTAGGTATAAATACATTGAGCTTGTCAGGGCAATCTCTTTTTGTCGCAGCAAGTGACGTACAAAGGCTGTTGCCAAATTTTACTGATCAGGAAATTGCCAAGATTGAAGTAGACCCATCGCTTTCCCCGGAAGAAGCAGTAAAAGCTTTTTACACATACCTTAAAGCAAGAAGGATGGAAGACGGATTTAATCTTTTATCCGAAGCTTATCTTCAGAAAACCGACTATGAAGAGTGGACGAATAGATTTAATGACATTCTGGATGTACAAATTTATTTATCCGAACCTTACGAAAATTCAAGAGACACTGTATTTGTAAAATTCTCAACAAAAAATTGGAACGACGGAGAGGTAGATTATCACTACTACGAAGGCACCTGGCAAACGGTTGAGGAAGATGGTGTTCACAAAATGTATAGAAGCAGCATTAAGGAGGTATTTGAACCTACTTGGGAATGGTTTTACGAATAAAACTTTCTAAACTTTGTAACAAATTTAGCTTCAAGCACGAAAAGGTGCTAAAATACGGGTATGAGTGAAAGGTTAATAATCGATGACCCATTGAGACGAGTAGAGGAAGCCGTAAAAAAGTCTTTGCGTGATATTGAAGAGAGGTCCAAAAACCCAGGCCTGTTAGATAGAATTAAACTGCCTGTGAATAGATTGGTTACGGATACATTCGTAAGGCTGCTGAATATGACTCCAGATGAGATTGCAAAAATTAGAGAATCTTAAATAGACTGCTCCTAACTGATTTCTCAAGAAGTGCCAATTTTTCTGGCAAATTTAGCCTCGAAGCGGTATAATACGGAATATGCACGAGAATCTTTCAAGAAGCCAAGAACAAACAGCAATTTATGCTTCAAAGAGAAATGAAGAAGCTTGGCGAGTTTTTACTCATGCCAGTGATCACACGATTAAAGAGGTAGATTCGGCTTGTAGATTGCTTTTAGGTCAGATGAAGAATTTACAGACATTAATAGATATACATGAAGATAATATTTACCCGGAATTTTATAATAGAATATTTATGGGCATATACCACTACGGAAATTCTATTCCTACTGAGCTATAAAACAAAGATCCACACAGAAATGGAGCTTGCAGGAGGAGACTTCAGAGATTTTAACTATTTAAGAGAGATATTGAAGTACAAGACCTAAAAAAAGAGGAGACACATATAGTATCTCCTCCATGTTTAGTAATCCTATTATATACCATCAAATACTATTTTCAATCCCCAATTACCGGTTCTTAAATCCTGAATCCAAATTCTTCATTTCTTCTCAAAATATCCCCACGCTCGCTTTAGACCGAGAAATGGAGCTCGCGGCGTAGATGAAATCTTTACGTGGCTTGCGGTGTGAGCTTTGTATTCAATGCTTTTACGCTGTAAAATACGGGCAGAATGCTTGTATTTATTGATGATTCGGGAGATCCTGGATTTAAACTGCATAAAGGATCTAGCAAAATCTTTGTAATAGCTCTAATCATATTCGAAGATGAACTTGAAGCAGAAAAGACCTCTCTTTCCATAAAAGAATTGAGGAGAAAGCTTAAAGTATCAGATAAATATGAATTCAAGTTCAACAAGACTAATCGAAAATTCAGAAATAACTTTTTTAAAACAGTCAATAATTTCAAATTTAGGATTCGAGCAATCGTAGTTAAAAAAGAAATAATTTATAGCCCGCATCTTAAAAATTACATAGAGAATTTTTATAACTACGTAATTATGCAAGTACTCAAACATAATGGCGGGAAGATAAAAAACGCCAAACTTAAATTCGATAAAAGAGGAGAAAGAGTTTTAAGAGATCAGTTGAGAACTTATTTAAGTCGAGAGTTGGATAATAAGAATAGGAAAGTATTTAAAGATTTAAAATTTGTAGATTCAAGACAGAATACTTTGGTACAACTTGCAGATATGGTTGCGGGGGCAATTTTCTCATCATTTTCCGGGAAAGATAAGAGTTATTTTGAAATTTTAAAGAAAGCAGGAAGAGTTGAAGATGTTTGGCCTTTTAAATAATTCGACCCCGTATTCTATCCAAACGTAAGCTTGGAACGCGCACCATACGGTGACAGTTCGAATACGAGGTCTTTGTACAAATATTATAACAGTCTCTGCAACCCCCGTCAAAGGCAAATTTTTCCATGAAAAATTCGCTTTAGCTTCTCTTCGATCCGGAGGTATTAATCATTTATTTCTTTTACCCTTTACCTTTCACCTTTTACTCTATTCTTGCTAAACTACGGGCAGGTGAGCAAAATTAATCTACCCAGACTTTTGGCTTCTTTAGCACTGCCTTTCTTGGCGGGAGCTATCGGGTCCTACTTTACCCTACCTGCGATTGAAACTTGGTACTCGGCTCTTAACAAACCTGCACTTTCTCCCCCAAATTACCTATTCGGGCCTGTTTGGAGCACACTCTATGTTTTTATGGGAATAAGCCTTTACCTTGTTTGGAAAAAATACGCAAAACTCTTTGTTTTCCACCTTGCCCTTAATGCATTTTGGTCGATAGCTTTTTTCGGAATGCAAAATATTTCCTTGGGACTATTGGTTATAGTTGCTTTATGGGCAGTTATTGCCTATATGATTGTAAAGTTTTTTAAAGTCAATAAACTCGCAAGCTATTTATTGGTTCCGTATATCGCCTGGGTATCATTTGCCGCATATCTAAACTTCACCCTCTTAATACTTAATCCTTAAATTTTAATCTGCCCTCAAAAACCCCGAAAGTACCGTAAAATCCTCACTTTAGGTTCGGAAATGGAGCTTGCCACGTAGATTTTGTATCCTTCAAAATTGTACGTGGTAAAATATGTGCAGAATGGCGAAACTGCCCAAACAGAAAAAACGACTAGTAATATACGCTTTCATAGATAGCCAGAATTTGAACTTGGGAACAAGCAAAGATGTCTATAGGGGTAGAAAAAAAGTTTACCAAGGATGGAGGCTTGATTTTAAAAAGTTTAGAAGATATCTAACTGATAAATTTCGTGTTAAAAAAGCCTACCTTTTCATAGGATATATCAAACAAAACGAAAGACTGTATAAACGGTTAAAATCTTACGGATACGAACTTGTTTACAAACCAACAGTTAAAGACAATCTCGGTAAACCAAAAGGAAATGTAGATGCCGAACTCGTTCTACATTCTGCAGCTATCGAGTATCCCAACTACGATAAAGCAGTTATAGTATCCGGAGATGGCGATTTTACGTGCTTACATGAATATTTGGAAAGAAGAAAGAAGCTTCTTCGTATAATTATTCCGAACTCAAAGTCTGAATCTACCTTATTAAAGCCATTTCACAATTTTAAAACTTTTATAGAGTTTGAAAAGGAAAAACTTAAAATTTAGCCAAAAAAAGCGGGAGGCGTTACTTATAACACGTAGTCATAAGCTCGTTTCTCCCTAGTGATAGTAGTATATTACCACACCTCGTATTAAATCTCAATATTGAAATTTTCCAATTTTTTACCCTTCCTCTTAAACCTAGTAATTTAACCTGAGTATTTTGAGGAAACTCAGTGTGAACCTACCGAAGGGTTATAATCCTGAACTTGCCGAGGGACTGGAATATTTAGCCTCTCACAGAGCCTGAGCTTTCCAAGTCGAAGGCAAAAATCTCGCTTTAGGTTTGAAAATGAAACTTGCAGCGTGAGCTTTGAATCATAAGCTTTTACGCTGTAAAATACGGGCAGAATGATGAAAATTAAAGATTTTCCTAAAGTTACCCCCTCTCAAGAGAAACTTTTTGATAAAATATAATGGAGAGTCCATGAATTTATCTGCAAAAGTTAAAAAGCTAGTTAATTTAATAGAATCTGGAGGTGCCATTACAAAGGATCTAAAACCAGTTACCGTAGTTGGAAAAATAACGACATCAGCCCAACAACTGTTCCCTGAAGACAAGGATAAAGATTTCCTACAAATCGTTCAAGAAACATATATTAAACTTCTTACCAAAAAGGGGATTGAATCGATTAAAGCTCGGCAAAGTTGGGTTGTTGCAAGTGGCGGAGACTTTGAGGGCTACATAAGGAATCACATAAACCAAGTATTGAATCCTGAAGGGATCGTTGCTATAAAAGGCGACCGACTAAAACAGCTAGGTAAAAATTCTAAAAAAATCCAAGTGCTTATACGATTTTTAACTTTGCCTGCCAAACGGAGATGCACACAAACCAGTGTTGATGTTTGGCCCGATAATGATATTTTAGTCCTGACAAAAGTGGAAGATGGGGTTTGGAGAATTTTAGCATCTATCAGTGCTAAAACCAGTAGCCATAGTCGGAATACTAGTGTTCTTTTCTGGTCTCTTGCCGTAAGCTCCTTGGGTATAAAATATTTTCTGGCTACCCAAGATAGAGATAATCAGTTTGTAAAAGAATGTACTTCTGCCAATGTAAATCAGGAAAGAAAACTATTCGAGGCTTACTGCGACAGAGTATTTACATCGAATCCCAATGCTTCTTATTGTTCCCAAGTAAAGTCTTTAATCTTAAGAGACAACGGCTCATCTGAACTTACTGACGAGCTTTTAGAGTTAAAGCAACAGATAATAGGCAAAACAGATCACCACGAGGCCGTTTCTATCGAGAACATTGAAAATTATTAGACAGAGACATGAAGGCTCTTAACCTTATCTAATCTCTTTTGGGCGACCTCGTTATAGTCTTCAGAAATATCTATATGGA
>Ga0209341_10001321_pt1 | contig 24680 bp, 29 predicted proteins | sample RifCSP13_2_FD_184020 | JGI IMG/M metagenome (GOLD analysis project Ga0209341, IMG submission 184020) | Soil microbial communities from Rifle, Colorado - Rifle CSP2_sed 13_2 (SPAdes) (version 2) | ecosystem: Environmental > Terrestrial > Deep subsurface > Rock core/Sediment | place: Rifle... | reverse complement strand
AACCGCCTCGAGCGTTTCATCCGGGACCGTGCACCCGGCCTGGTGATTCTCTCCGGCGCGACGTCCCTCTTTGCCGACGCCAACGTCCCCTTCAAGGAAGGCAGCTGGCTCCTCCGCGAGATCGCGGCCGAGGTGAAAAGGCAGGCCGAGGCGGGGTGCACAGTCCTCGTCGTCGCGGCGGATCCGCCACTCGCCTCCGGGCGCACGTGCCTGCATCTCCCTTGGCTTGACGTCGCGTCACGCAGCCTCCGGGTCGACCCTTCGACAGGCTCAGGGCAGGTCCTCGCCTTTCGGTATGAAAAGCCCCGGTCGTGTGGGATCGAGACAGTGCCGATGGACCACTTCCTTCCGTTTGTGTGAGGTCAGCTATGGGTCGAACCGTCATGAGCATCGTCCAGGCCCTCCATCACGAGCGGGATTCCTGGAGCAAATTCCGCCGGGCGCTTACGCGGGACGACCGCGAGGCCTTTGACCGCCTCTTCGAGCATGCGCGACGGCACGCCGCCGAGGCGTCCTACGTGGCCAGGCCCACCCCCTTCGAGACGGTGGTGATGGCTGTGCTGCTCGAGCAGGAAAAGGCGCTCGGCGAGATCCGGGGCCGTCTCGACAAGCTCGAGGCAGGCCATCTCGACAAGCTCGAGTCGGCGCTCGGCCGGGGACGGGATGGAGACCCAGGGCTGGCTCTTTGATCTCTATCCCGCCGGGCAGGGCATGGTCCTCTGGTGGATCACCGAGGCGGGCGAGCGGCTGCGCCTGGAAGATCCCTTCACCCCGGCGTTTTACGCCGAGGGGAGACCGCGGGATCTGCAGTCGCTCATCCGAGAGCTCAAAGATAGGCATGTCATCACCGGACTTGAGCCGGTCAAGCGGTGGGACCTTTTCCGCCGGGAAAAGATCGAGGTCCTCAAGATCACCCTGGCCGACCTGAATCAATACCCGCGCCTTCCCGACCGCCTCTTCCTGAGGCATCCCCGGCTCCTCTTCTGGAACTGCGGCATGCACCTCGCACAGCTTTACTGCTACGAACGGCAGCTCTTTCCGCTCGCCTTCTGCCGGATCGGGCACGAGGGCGGCGTGCTCAAGAGCGCCGAATGCCGCGATGACCCCTGGGCCATGGAGTACGCCCTACCGCCGCTCAGGCGCATGGAGCTCGGGGGGACGGGGCCGGCCGGTCGCTTCTCGCGGCGCCTCACGACGCTGCACGTCACGGTCGAGGGAGAGACCTACGATCTCTGCCAGGGAAGTGAGGCGGAGCTGCTCCAGGCATTCAAAAGCCTGCTCGAGCGGCACGACCCCGACATCATCCTCACCGACGATGGCGATGCGTTTCTGTTGCCGCTGCTCGCGAAGCTGGCCAAGCGAGGTGGGGTAGGCCTTCCCCTCGACCGCGAGCCGGTCATTCGCACGCCGCCGCGCGAGGGGCGGAGCTTCTTCAGTTACGGCCGGGTGATCTACATGACGCCGCCCTTTCTGCTGCACGGCCGCTGGCACATCGACCTGCACAACTCGTTCATCTATCACGACGGGGAGCTCCCCGGGCTGCTCGAGATTGCCCGTGTCGCCAAGGTCCCCGTCCAGCGGCAGGCCCGCCTCTCGACGGGCGTCGCCATCACCTCGATGCAGATGGACGAGGCGACGCGGATGGAGGCGCTCATCCCCTGGAAGAAGGCGGAGGTGGAAGAGGCCAAGACGCTGGCCGAGCTTTTGACGGTGGACAAGGGGGGGATGGTCTATCTGCCGCCGCCGGGGCTGCACGAGCACGTGGCCGAGATCGACTTTGCCAGCATGTATCCGTCCCTCATGGTCGCCTACAACATCTCGCCCGAGACGGTGAACTGCGGCTGCTGTCCCGCGGGCGCGGTGCCCGAGGCCGGCTACAGCCTGTGCGCGCGGCGCGAGGGGCTCGTGCCGCGGGTGCTGCGCCCGCTCCTCGAGAAGCGGCTCAAATACAAGGCGCTCAAGAAGGCGAGCGAAGGCGAGGCGCGGCGGCGCTACGACCTGCTCCAGTCGGCGCTGCGCTGGTGCCTGCTGGTAAGCTTCGGCTACCTGGGGTACAAGAACGCTCGCTGGGGGCAGATCATGGCGCACGAGGCGGTGACGAGCCTCGGGCGCGAGATGCTGCTGCGCGCCCGGACGATTGCCGAGGCCTTCGGCTTTCGGGTGATCCACGCCATCGTGGATTCGATCTATCTGCAGAAGCCGGGCCTGACGGCCGCAGAGCTCGAGGCGCTCTGCCGCGAGATCGAGGAGGCGACGAAGATTCCCATCGCCGTCGAGGGGATCTACCGCTGGATCGTCTTTTGCCCGTCGCGCGAGGCGCCGAGACTCACGGTGCCGAATCGGTTTTACGGCGTCTTCCAAAACGGCGAGCAAAAGGTCCGCGGCCTAGAGCTCAGGCGACACGACACCGCGCCGTTCATCGCGACGGCCCAGCAAGCCATGCTCGACTGCCTGGCCCGGGCCGAGAGCGCGGCCGGCTTTCACGCCCGGGTCCCCGAGGCGCTCGAGATCCTGAGGCAACATGTCGAGGCGATCCGCGAAGGGCGGGTCCCGCTCCAGGAGCTCATCATCACCCGGACCCTGTCGAAAGAGCCGATGGAATACGTCCGGGAAGATGCCGGGGCCATCGCCGCCAAGACGCTGGCGCGGGCCGGGGTGACACTCCACCCGGGACAGCAGATCACCTATCTGATCCTGGACCGGAAGGCCAAGGTCAAAGGGGACCGGGCGCGGCCCGCCATTCTGCTGACAGGGGACGAGAGCTATGACAAGGAGAGGTACGAGGAGCTGCTCCTGCGGGCGGCCGAGACCCTCCTCGGCCCCGTCGGCTGGCCCGCCGAAAAACTCCAAGCCTGCCTTGACGCCTCTCGAGTAGTTCGATAGCAGCCCCGTTTACCGGCCTCGCAATCTTCACGATTCCTTTCCCTCAACCGCCGTATTTCGTAGTCTCTTTTGCCTTGACGCCAAGCGCCTGCTCGTCGGTCTCTTCTCGTCCAATAGGGAGTTCCAATCACTTCCCTAAATGGCGGGGTGGTAGCCCGGCGGATGATCTACTGATGAGGTGGGATAGCCACTGAGCCGCTGGTGGCACGGGCGTTGCAGCACTCTTGGGGCTAACAGACCTGAGGGGGCATTTTGTTATGATCACGGCCCAATTTTATCGTGACCCCATGAGCTACGTGCGGTTGCGGTGAGCCCGGTGCGCACCGACAAGGAGACCGGGCCTCTCCCTACAGCGGTCCTCTACGTGCTGTTCTTCCTTTCCGGCGCCACGGCGCTCGTGTTCGAGACCCTGTGGTTTCGCCAGGCGGGATTGGCCTTCGGCAACAGCCTGTGGGCGAGCAGCCTCGTGTTGGCGAGCTTCATGGGCGGACTCGCCATCGGCAACGGCGTCGCCGGCCGCTGGGGGGAGCGCCTGCGCGACCCGTTGCGCGCCTACGGGTTCCTCGAGTTCCTCATCGGGGTGCTCGGGCTCGGGCTCGTCCTCCTGTTCCCGCTGCTCAACGCGCTTCTGGCGCCTGTATTCCGCTATCTCAACGCGTGGCCCTGGGCGGTCAACTCCGTTCGCTTCGGCCTGGCCTTTTTTCTGATGGTCCTCCCGGCGGCTGCGATGGGGGCCACCCTGCCAGTGCTGGTCCGGGAACTGTGCGCGCGCCAGCGCGGGTTCGGCGACTCCCTCGGGTTCCTGTACGGGCTCAACACACTCGGCGCCATGGCCGGGGCCCTCGCCGGAGAGCTTGTCCTCATCGAGAACCTCGGCGTCCGCGGCACCGCCGGGGTCGCGGCCGTCCTCGACCTAGGCGTGGCGCTGGTCGTGCTGCGGGGGGCTCGGCGTTGGGGCGCTGCCGGGCGACTATCGGATCCAGGGCCGGCGGTCACCGCGAAGCCGCATCCGCTCACCCGACGTGCCCTGCGCCTGCTTCTGGCCGCCTTCATGGCCGGCGGACTGCTCCTAGCGTTAGAGGTGGTGTGGTTCCGTACCCTTCGCCTGCACATCTTGGTGACGAGCGTCGTGTTCGCCGTGATGCTCGCGGTCGTGCTGGCAGGGATCGGGATCGGTGGGTTCCTCGGGTCCAGGTACTCGCGGCTGCGGCGGACGGACCGGCTGGCGGCAGCGACCGCCCTGATCTCGGGTGCCGCCGTCGTCCTCACTCTGACCCTGTACGTGTCTCCGGCCTTCGGTCCCGACCTGGCGTGGAGCACGTTCGGGTGGGTTTTCATCGGGCGAGCAGTGTGGTTGATGCTGCTGGTCTGCGTCCTGTCCGGGGTCCTGTTCACGCTCCTCGGCACGGAGCTCCACACCGAGTTGGGCTCCGAGACGCGCGCCGCCGGCTACCTGACGCTTGCCAACACCCTCGGCGCGATGCTCGGGGCGTTGGTTGCAGGCTTCCTGCTCGTTCCCGGGTGGGGGGTCGAGGCGTCCTTCGCGATCCTCGCCCTCGGCTACGGGGGGGTGGGGCTGCTCGCCCTCCCCTGGCCGCCGGGGGGGTTCGTCTACCTGGAGCGCATCACGCTGACCGCCGCCGGGGTCGCCTTCCTACTCGCCTGCGCTCTCTTCCCGCAGGGGAGCGTGAGCGCGCGGATCTTCGCCACCTCCTACGAGCCCTACACGAAAGACGGGTCCTACCTCGAGGAGCTCCGCGAGGGCTCCAATGAGATCATCTTCTACCTGCGCGCCGATCGGTTCGGCCGTCCCTATTACCACCGCCTCGTCACCAACGGCCACTCGATGTCGGACACCAGCACGCTCGCCCAGCGCTACATGAAGTTGTTCGTCTACCTGCCGGTCACCCTCCACCCGCGGCCGCGGCGCGCGTTGCTCATCTGCTACGGCACCGGCATGACCGCCAAGGCGCTGACCAACACCGCCAGCCTGGAACGCATCGACGTGGTCGACATCTCACGCGATGTTGTCGAGCTGGGCGAGCTCGTCTACCCGTCGCCCACCGACCACCCGCTGCGGGACCCGCGTGTCCGGGTCACCATCGAGGACGGGCGCTTTTTCCTCCAGACGACAGACGAGCGCTATGACCTGATCACGAGCGAGCCCCCGCCACCCCAGGGACTCGGCGTGGTCAACCTCTACTCGCGTGAGTACTTCCAGCTCACTCACGACCGCCTGGCGCCGGGCGGGATGGCGACCCACTGGCTGCCTGTTTTCCAACTCGACCAGTCCGACCTGCGTGCCATCGTGCGCGCCTGGGTGGATGTGTTCCCCGAGTCGTCGCTGTGGGTTGGTAGCGGGGGCGAATGGATCCTGCTCGGGGTACGCGAGGGCGGCCGCCCCGTCAGCGAGGAGGAGTTCCGGCGTCCGTGGCAGGATCCCCGGGTGGGTGCCGAGCTCCGCGACCTGGGCGTCGAGTCCCCCGAGCAGCTCGGCGCGCTGTTCGTCCTCGATGGCGAGGGGATGCTCGAGCTCGCCGGCGACATCCCTCCGCTCGTCGACGACTTCCCTTACCAACTCAGCCCATGGGGAGTGTCGAAGTGGGAGAGCCGCTACCTGCAGCTCCTCGACCCGGGTCAAGCCCGGGGACGGTTCCTGGCGAGCGGGCACATCCGACGTCTGTGGCCGGAGGAGCTGCGGCGCGCCAGCCTGCGTCAATTCGCCGCCCGGGTTGCGCTCCACGACAGCATGAGCGGCAGGAAGGTCGGGCCCAAGCGGGACCGCATCGTCGAGCTGTCTGAGCTGCTCTCCACGACGGACTACCGGACCCTCGTCCTCTGGATGTTGGGGACGAATGCCGACGAGCTGCGGCTCCTCGAGGCCGAGCTGCGGAGCCACCCGGCCTCCGGGAATCCTGACCCTGCGGTCCACCGCCTCCTCGGCCACCGCGCCCTGGCCGACCGGGACTACGCCGCGGCCGCGACCCACTACGCCGCCGCGAAGGAGCGTAAGGAGGGAGACGCCGCGCCGCTCCGCCTGTTGGTGCTCGCGCTGTACTTGGACGGCCGCCCCGACGAGGCCCAGCGAGCCGCGGCGGGAGGGCCGCCGGATCTCTTCACGCCCGAAACGCTGTCGCTACTGCGCGAGCGATTCGCACTCACCATTCCCCGGAAGAGCTAGTCCCGAGGCGCCGTCCCGTCCCTCCAAATGTGGATTCATCGTTGACACGGGCGGCTCGATCACATAACAATTCATTATGAAGACCCCGAGCCCCCGGCTCGTGTCCGTAATCAACCTGCACTGCGGGGCTTCGGCTGTCGTATTGCGCTGTCCCGGCTTCACATCGTACGCCGAGGAGCGGACCGTTCCTGAACGATCACAGAGGAGGTGGCGATGACGCGGAAGTGGATACTGGCGGTAGGCATGATGACCGCCGCGACCCTGTGGCCATGCCTGGCGGGGGCGGAGATCCTTGCTATGGTCAACTACGAGAGCAAGCCCCCCGACGCGCTCAAGGCGTTCAAGCATCCGGTCGCCGGATCCATCCGACGGGAAGGAATCGCCGTTATCGATGTCGACCCCAAATCCGAACACTTCGGCAGGATCCTCTTGGATATCCCGCTGCCACCCGATCTGATCGCCCACCATATCTTTTATAACGGGGACGCGACCAAGGCCTACGTGACCGCATTGGGCAAGCCCGAATTGCGCGTGATGGATATGACGCGTTTTCCCTACCGGATGAAGACCGTCCCGGTCCCGCAATGCCAGGTGGGCGAGGACGTCGTCTTCTCGGACGACAAAACAACTTGGTACCTCACGTGCATGGGCTCGCACAAAGTCATCGTGGGCGATGCCGCCACCGATAAAGTGATCCGGGTCATCGACGTCCCGAACTATCCGCACGGCATCGCCATTCACAATGGCATCGACCGCATCCTCACGACCAGCACGGTGCGCGCCTCGGATCTCGGGGACCCCGGTGAAACGATCAGCGTGATCGAGGCCAGCACGGGCAAGGTGCTGTCCACTCGCAAGGTCACCCAGAAGCCGTCGCCCGCGCGCGATGCGCCGGTGGAGATTCTTTTTGTGCCGAGGGCCAATCCGCCGGTCGCCTACATCACCAACATGTACGGAAATTCCCTTTCGGTGGCCGTGTGGAATCCGGCGAAGAAGGACTTTCAGGTCCGGCAGGCCTTCGATTTCGGGCCCCACAAGGCGGGAACGCCGCTCGAGATGTACTTCAATGACCGGGCGGACCGGCTCTACGTCACCACGGCGAAGCCGGGGCACTTCCACATTTTCGCCATCGGCCGTGATCCGAACAAGCCGAAGCTCCTCAAGACGTTGCCCACGGCCGAGGGGGCCCACCACGTGGCGTTCACCAAGGATTGGCGGTATGCGTTCGTGCAGAACTCGCTCCTCAACCTGCCCGGCATGAGCGACGGCTCGATTACCGTGATCGACCTCAAGACCGAAAAGGTGGTTGGCAGCGTCGACACGCTGAAGAACCAAGGGTTCAACCCCAACTCGATCGTCCTGCTTCCCGAGTGGAACCACCTCGCAGGCCACTAGCGGCCGCACGAGGCAGGATCGGCCCCCGATTCCCACGGGACTCGTGACTGCTCCGTAAAGCCATGGAGACGCTGAAGGACAGAATCAGAATTTTCGATAGTCATTTTCATATCATTGACCACCGGTTTCCCCTCGTGCCGAACCAGGGCTATCTTCCGGACAACTTCACGTGCGCCGATTATCTCGAGCGGGCCCGAACGCTCAACGTGGCCGGGGGAGCCGTCGTGTCCGGCTCCTTTCAGGCGTTCGATCAGACCTACCTCCTCGCCGCCCTCGGGGAACTCGGCCCGACATTTGTGGGGGTGACGCAACTGCCGGCCTCCGTGTCGGATGAAGACATCGTGCGGCTGAACGCCGCCGGGGTCCGAGCCGTGCGCTTTAATCTCAGGCGGGGCGGCTCGGAGGGCGTCGAGCGGCTGGACGTTCTTGCCCGGCGCGTGCATGACATCGCCCGTTGGCACGTCGAGCTCTATGTGGAATCCAGCCGTCTGACCGAGCTCTATTGCCTTCTCGTGGCATTGCCGGCCGCCTCGATCGACCATCTCGGCCTCTCGCGCGCCGGTCTCGACACCCTGATCAAGTTGGTCGAACACGGGGTGCATGTCAAGGCGACCGGATTCGGCCGAGTCGACTTTGACGTCGTGCCTGCCATGCGGGCCATTGTGGCCGTCAACCCCGATGCCCTGATGTTCGGGACCGACTTGCCTTCCACGCGGGCAGTCCGGCCGTTTCGGGATGAGGACGTGGTCCTGATCATGGACGCCTTCGGCGAGGAGATCGCGAGAAAAATCCTCTACGAGAATGCGGTGGCCTTGTACCGGCCGCGGGCGGCCGGGTGAGAGGGTCGGCGAGAACCGGCGTGGAATTGTATTAGCAAGAGACGCGGGCTCCGATTATCATAGGACATCGAAAGGGACCGTGCTCCCGGGGGCCGACGGAAGACCGGGTTGGCCACCTGAACGCCGCGCCCATCGGGGTGAGAACGCCACAGCGAGCGACAATGGATAAGGCAACCATTCGCAACGGCGCTCTCCTTGCGTTGCTCCACCTGGTCGTGACCCTCGGATTGCTCATTTTCGCCTTCAGCTCCGCGATGGCTCAATTTGACATGGGGATCCCCGCCGGGACGATCGAGGAGGCTGCGTCAATGGTCGTGGAGGTACTGATCCAGCCCATCGGCGTGCTGTGGTCATTCAGGCGTAGACTCGGCATCCCGCAATTTCTCGAATGGCCCCTGTTCTTGCTCAACAGTGTATTGTGGGGATACGGCGTCTTGTTCATCGCCCGGGCGGGAAGGCGTTGGCTCGGCGCGGGTACAGGACATGCCGAGGGCTAGCACAGAGGGGGGTCGGAAGCACGATATGCCGTTGCAGCCTGTGTGGCTGGACTGCCGTACTAAGTCCAGGTGAAAGCATGTGCCGTTCCGATGTTCGGCGATGTCACGTGGCCCGGAGGGAGACGATGCTGCGACGCCTGATCGTTCTTGCCGGCATGCTGATGATGGCTCACGTGTGGGTGGCCGACGCGACCAGCCAAGTCCGACAGCCCAGGCAATCGAAGGAACCGCCCCTCAAAATCGAAGGGGCGAAGGTTTCGACCGAAGATCAGGCCGAGAAGCTGGCCACCGAGGCGTACTTCAGAAAGATGGGAGGAAAGCGGGGTTTGCAGACCGCGAAAGTGGTCTCGGTCAACGAATTGGAAGTGGACATCAAGGGATTCGCGCAGCGAGGAGATCGGGTGTGGGAGGTCCGTATCGTGGGGCTCAGGGGTCTCAAGTCGGTTATCTGGGTGCACGCGGGGACAGGCCAAACCCTTTTCCTGATCCCGACGGAGAGGTAAGCGAAGCCTTTGTGGTACCGTAAAGCCGCGCCGAGCACGAGGCCTGGCAGGAGCGCGTGATGCGTACGTGGGTGGTGAGTGTTCTTGTTATTTTCCTTGCGGGATGCGCCAGCCAATCACCCGTCCTCTACCCCAGTGCCTATCTCACCCGCGTGGGGCGGGAGCAAGCGGAGCAGGACATCGCAGAGTGCAGGGAGCTGGCGGACCAGTACGTCAAGAGTGGCAGCGCGGGTACGGTGGCAGGCAGCACGGCAGTGGGAGGAGGCGCCGGCGCCGCGATCGGGGCGGTCGGCGGGGCGGTGGCAGGCAGCCCGGGGACAGGGGCGGCGGTCGGTGCCGCGACGGGGGCCACTGCGGGGTTTCTGCGCGGACTCTTTACGTCTGCGGAACCCAGCCCTACGTATAAGAATTTCGTCAACCAGTGTCTCCGCGAACGCGGGTACGAGCCGGTGGGCTGGGAATAGCGTCCGATGACGGATACCCGTTGCCAATGAAAAGTTATCGGGGGGTCTGGGGTGTCGCGCTCCTCCTCGTGTACGGAACCGTCTGTGCGGCAACAGAAGAGAACATTACGGCAGATCCGCTGAAAAGCTTCTTCAACGAGGAGTACGATCTCGGAAGCGACTACTTTACCCACGGCAAGGACAACACACTGCTGATCCGTTGCGTGATTGATGTGGACGGGGACGGAATGGAAGACATGGCGCTTTCGGAGCTCAGCATCTGGGGGAACCGGACAGGCCCCGTGGAGATTTTCATCGGTCTGCCCGACGGGAAGTTCCGGTTTGCATACACGGAAGATTACTCCACCACGCTGTCGGAGCGGTGTGGAAACAGAGTGGAAGTGTGCAAGGCGGCCGAGTATGCGACCTCCGGGCGGTGCACCTGGCACGAGGGATTTTCGCCCCCCCAATGACGGGGATCGGCCCGGGGGGTCTGGCCACTGCTCGTGTTCACCGACCGGGACGCGAGATTAGACCTCGAATCGCAGTCTTCTCATCCTTGTCGCGTTGGTGATCTGTAGCTGCGGATGGGAACAGAGTCCTGCGCTGGCCGCGCAAGTGAGAGAATCCGCAGGGGGAACCACCGAGATCCCGGCAGGGGAGAGGGGAGGCCCCCAGATGGATGGGTCGCCAGACCACGGGCAGCACGTGATCGGGGTCATTTCCGACACCCATGGCCTGCTGCGGCCCGAATCCATGAGGGAACTGAAGGGCAGCGAGCTGATCATCCATGCGGGCGACATCGGTGCCCCGGAGGTTCTGGATACGCTCAGGCACATCGCGCCGGTACGCGCGGTGCGGGGAAACACGGATAAGGGGACCTGGGCACGGGCTCTTTCGGATGCTGAGGTCGTTGTCATCGGTGGCCTCCACCTGTACGTCCTTCATGACCTGAACGACCTGGAGCTCGACCCGGGTGCCGCAGGGTTCGCGGCGGTCGTGTCCGGCCATTCCCATCGGCCATCGGTCGAGCACCGGAACGGCGTCTGTTCCTGAATCCGGGCAGCGCCGGTCCGAGACGCTTTGCGCTCCCCGTATCCGTGGCTCGCGTGCACGTCCGCGACGGGAGGGTGGATGCGGAGATCGTCGAGCTCCATCTATAGTCGCCCTCTGAGGGATTGACACGATGGGACTCCGGGAAGATGCGGAGACACTGCTCGAGACCCTGACGTCCATCGCCGCCGGACTCGGTGAGTATCAAGGCTCACCCGTCCAGGCGAAATATGTCCGTCACCTGCACCGGAGGCTCCTCCCCCTCATCGCGGAGCTCACAGACATGATTGGCCGGCAGGCGGACCGCTCGGAGCTCCTCCGCACGATGGCAGAGGTCGAGGCGGTCATGCACGAGGTCAGCGGCGCCCAGCCCTAGAGCCCTTCGACGTGCCCGGTGGACATCTCCCCCGTCCTTTGCCATAATTGTTCTCGGCTGCCTGGATTCCGGGGTCGGCCGGGTGCGGATGGACGGGTTGAACCGTGCGTCCTGAGAGGCGAAGACCACGCGGGGGTTGGACCATGACTGAGAAAGCGACGTTCGGGGCCGGCTGTTTCTGGGGCGTGGAGGCGGCGTTTCACAAAGTCAAGGGAGTGCGATCGACGGAAGTGGGATACAGCGGCGGGTCGCTCAAGAACCCGACGTACAGGGACGTGTGCTCGGGCCGGACGGGACACGCCGAAGTCGTCCGGGTGGTCTTCGACCCGTCCCAGGTCTCGTACGAAGAGCTCCTGGAGGTTTTCTGGGACATCCACGACCCGACGACCCTCAACCGACAGGGACCGGACATCGGCGCCCAGTATCGGTCTGTGATCTTTTTTCACGGCCCGGAACAGGAAGCGGTCGCCAGGGCTTCGAAAGAAAAGCTCGAGCTCAGCCGCCGCTACACGCGGCCGATCGTGACGGAAATCGTACCCGCCTCGGAGTTCACCCGGGCGGAGGAGAATCACCAGCAATACCTTGAGAAGCATGGACGGACCGACTGATGCGTCGGTTCGGCGACGCACCTCTCAACGCCGCGTTGTATAAGAAAATCTATGCCGTTGTCCGCCGAATCCCGCCGGGTCACGTAGCCACCTACGGCCAGATCGCGAAAATCGTGGGGAGGTGCACCCCCCGCGTCGTCGGTCCGCTCTCCCCTCCGGGACCGAGGTTCCATGGCATCGGGTCATCAATCGCGGGGGCAAGATCAGTCCGCGCCGCAGCGGCGATGGCGATACCCGGCAACGCCTCCTGCTCGAGGCAGAGGGAGTGTGCTTCGATCGTCACGGGCGCGTGGACTTCACCAGTGTCCGATGGTTGGGGAGAATTCGAGAACGGGTGGTCGATGATGCGCATAGGAGGGATGGAACATGCTGAGGGAATTCAGGGACTTCGCCATGCGAGGAAACGTCCTCGACATGGCCATCGGGATCATCATCGGGGCGGCATTCGGCAAGATCATCACCTCGCTCGTCAGCGACATCCTCATGCCCCCCGTCGGACTGGTGCTGGGGCAAGTCGATTTTTCAAATCTGTTCCTCAATCTGTCGGGGAAATCGTTCGCCAGCCTGGCCGAGGCGAAGGCCGCTGGCGTGCCCACCATCAGTTATGGCCTGTTCATCAACACGGTGATCGATTTCACCATCGTCGCCTTTGCGATCTTTCTGCTTGTCCGGCAGGTCAACCGGTTGAAGCGACAGCCGGAGGCGGTGGCTGCCGCGCCCACGACCCGTGAATGTTCGTATTGCCGCTCGCAGATCGCGCTGCGGGCTACGCGCTGCCCGCACTGCACCTCTGATCTGAAGGCGGCGTGAGGTCCGCGGTGGGACAGGACGCGGGCAGCGGAACGCGGCTGAGGCGATGCGCGTGGGCGCGCGGGAGCGATCTGATGACTGCCTACCATGATCGTGAGTGGGGCGTTCCCGTCACCGACGACCGGTCACTGTTCGAGCATTTGATCCTGGATGCCTTTCAGGCCGGGCTCAGCTGGGCGGTCATCCTGCACAAGCGGGAGGCCTTCCGCGAGGCGTTCGATGGCTTCGACCCCGCAAAGGTCGGCAGGTACACGGAGCGCAAACTCACGCAGCTGCGCGTGAACCCCGCGATCGTGCGCAATCGGCAGAAAATTGCGGCCGCCGTCACGAACGCCCGCGCGTTCCTCCGGATTCAGGAGGCGCATGGGTCATTCGGCGCCTTTGTCTGGCAGTTCGTGGGTGGGCGGCCCCGGCAGAATGCCTGGAAGACGATGCGTCAGATTCCCGCCAGAACGGCGGAGTCCGACCGGATGAGCGAGAGCCTGAGGGCGCGGGGCTTCACATTCGTGGGCTCGACGATCTGCTACGCTTTCATGCAGGCCGCGGGCCTGGTGAATGATCATCTGGTCTCGTGTTTTCGTCACGAGGACATCCGTGTGCTTGACGGACCACGCCGGGCGTGATGGGCGCAGGCCGGGGGTGGGCTGCGAAAGCCGGGGCACACGCGTGAGGGCCGCCGAGTACTCGGCACCCCGGCGGATGGAATGGTGAGGGAGGCATGGGAGATCTGCCGGACACGATGCAGGCGATGGTGCTCGAGAAGGCGGGACGACCCCTCCGGGCGATGGCGGTCCCGGTGCCGAGGCCCGGTGCGGAGCAGGTGCTGGTTCGGGTGCGCGCATGCGGGGTCTGCCGGACGGACCTGCATATCGTGGATGGGGAACTGCCCGAGCCGAAGCCGCTCCTGATTCCGGGCCACGAGATTGTCGGTACCGTGGTGCAGGTGGGCGACCGTGTCGGGGAATTTGCCGCGGGGGACCGGGTCGGGGTGCCGTGGCTCGGCTGGACGTGCGGCCGGTGTCCGTACTGTGGGAAAGGACAGGAGAACCTCTGCGACCAGGCGCGGTTTACCGGCTATACCCTCGACGGGGGCTACGCGGAATACGCGGTCGCGGACCGACGCTATTGTTTTCATCTGCCGGTCGAGTACCGTGATGCCGAGGTGGCCCCCCTCCTGTGCGCGGGACTGATCGGGTATCGCTCGTACCGGATGGTCGGGAAAGACGCCGAGCGCTTGGGGATCTACGGCTTCGGCGCCGCCGCGCACATCATCGCCCAGGTGGCGGTGACTCAGGGACGGCGGGTCTATGCATTCACGAAACCGGGCGACGTCGAAGGGCAGGAATTCGCCCGCACGCTGGGGGCCGGCTGGGCGGGTGATTCGACGGCGGCGCCCCCCGAGAAGCTCGATGCCGCGATCATTTTCGCGCCGGTCGGTGCATTGCTCCCCGCCGCATTGGGCGCGACGGTCAAGGGAGGTCTCGTCGTCTGCGCCGGCATCCACATGACCGACATCCCGTCCTTCCCGTACCGACTGCTGTGGGAAGAGCGGATGGTCCGCTCGGTGGCGAATCTCACCCGGCGGGATGGTGAGGAATTCCTGGCGCTTGCACGGCGGGTGCCGATCAGAATCGAAGTCGAGGTCTTCCCGCTCGAGCAGGCAAACGAGGCGCTGGACGCGCTCCGCGGAGGGCGCGTGCGCGGCGCGGCCGTTTTACGCCCGTCCCCGGACCGATAGCGTGGGCGGGATGAGATCACTCCGGCGACGTGGGCTGTACCTTCTTTCGCTCCTCGTGTGTGCTGCATGTGCCACGATCCCCAAGGTTCCGGTTCACGGTCGCTTGGCCGGACAGGAGATACGGACAACCGTTGACTCGGAGATTACGCGGTACTACGTGGAGGACTACCTCACGCGAACGCGTTCGCGGCCCGATGTCGATGCGGTGATCGAAGAGGCGCTGAAGAGGTGGGAGAGTCGCCCGCTCGATAGCGAGAGCTTGCGGGATCTGAGCCGCCATTTTTCGACCGATTTCGCAACGCTGTATTTCATGTCCCGTCTCTATGCGGACTCCGGAAACCGGCGAGCCCAGCAGGCCTTCCACGGCCATCTGGCTGCTCTCAGATCCCGGTCCGCGGTGGGGGGATCGCCCGTCCCTGAACGGCTGCGCTTGTATCTGATTGCCTTTGTTCCCGGATACGCGTACAAGAGGGACCCGGCAACGGGGGCGGACTTCGCGCGGCAGCGATGGCTCCTGAATAATGCGGGAGTGCATACCGTACTGCTGGAAACCGACGAGCTCGGCACGGTGGAGGAAAATGCAGTCGTGCTGAGGGACCGCCTCCGCCATCTGGCGGCGGCGCACGACAGAATCATCTTGGTCAGTACCAGCAAAGGAGGGCCCGAGGTCGCACTGACCATTGGAAAGCTCATGGCGCCAACGGAGCTGAACAATGTCAAAGCCTGGATTAGTGTCGGAGGGTTGTTGCGGGGCAGCCCCTCCGCGGATCAGGCCCTGAAGTGGCCCCGGAGATGGCTCGCCAGGATCGGTTTCTTCTTGAAAGGACTCTCCCCGAAAGTCATCGAGAATCTGAGCACCGATACCCGACGGGAGGTCTTCCGGCAGCTCCGCTTTCCGGAACACGTCCTGATGCTCCAGTACGTCGGGGTTCCGCTTTCCGGGCATATTGCGGGGTACGTACAGGGACGCTATGAGGAGCTCAGAGACCTCGGGCCGAATGACGGCTTGACGCTTCTGGCGGACCAGCTCGTGGCGGGGGGCATTGTGGTGACCGATGTCGGGTTGGACCACTACTATCTTGATCCGGCAATTGACTTGAAGACCCTGGCGTTGGCCGCTGTCGTCTTGGATGAGGTCGAAAGGCGTGCGGAGGAATCTGCAATCGGCCCGAACGAGTCGTAAGGTCCGTCGTCCGGGGAGGACAGTCGTCGGGATGAGCGTCGCGCGAGTCGTGTCGATAGCCGTGGTGATGGGACTGCTGTTCGGGCTCCCCCAATCGGCGCCGGCACAGCAGGGGGCACCATCGGGGGTGTGCTCCGCCGACTGGGTCATCGCAGAGCGGACGGCGGCACAGGAGCGCGGGGAATACTTCGGCATCCTTCCGGATGCGGCCTTTCAGGAACTGGGTTACGCCTACGTCGCCGGGATCTCGGTGGCGGAGGGACCCGATGCCTCGTCACTGACGTTACTCATATTCGGGAGAAAAGAAGGGGAGTACCAGAAGATCCACGCCGAGCAGATCGAGACGCTGGCACCGCGCAGGACACGACTGGTGGCCGATCTTGGCTACGATTGCGTCGTTCCCCCCGTCTCGCCGTGGTTTACGGTCACGGTCGACGATCTCGACGGCGACGGACGGTACGAGATTATCGTGGAGAGCAACGCCAGCGGCGGCTGTAGCGGCTGCCTGTCGGAGCTACGCGTGTACCAGGTGAAAGGCGCGACCGCCCTCAAGGCCCTCCAGGAGACGTACCACCAGCTCATCTTCGGAAGGGGGAGGGGGCTGGTCCTGGAATCGCTCGGGCGCGGCCCGGATGGAGAGATCATCCCGGTTGTAATGGACTTCTTCCCGCCGTCGGGACGCTAGGATCTCGACACGGGGCGCTGGATGGAGATTCCAGCGCTTGTGTAGCCCATCGGCGCGTTCGCAGATGGTCGGCAGTCCACGCTTGAGCCCTTGGCGGCTGTGCGGTAGCATGCCGGTGTCGGGGCCGAGGTGGGATCGCTCGAAGGACGAGAGGAGGGGTGGCGGTATGGACTACAAGACGCAGGGCGTACGCTTGCAGAGCCTGCTCGGCCTGCGTGTATGGCCTGTGGCGATAGGATTCAGGCCGGACCCCCCGCCGGACGTCGAGCGCGTGAATTCCCCGGCTCCCGCGGGCTGCGGGTACTGGCGTCTTGCGGCCGAAGGCCGCGTTTTTTTCACGGAAGCGTCCGATCACTACCAGTGCCCGATCGGCGCCCACACGCATGGCATTGCCCTGCCATCGGAGGCGACCCGGGAGCTCGGCGGGCTGCTCGAGACCATGGCCCGGATCCAGTACATTCGCCCGGAGGAGGTGCCGGCGATTCCGCGGCGGAGCACCGCGTTCGGGGTTGCGGTGTACGCGCCGCTGGCGGCGACCCCCGTCGATCCGGATGTGGTCATCGTGCGGGGCAATGCCAGGCAGATGATGCTCCTCGCGGAGGCGGTGCACGCGGCAGGAGTCGCCGCCGACCCCGCGGCGCAACTTCGTCCAACCTGTGCCATCGTGCCCACCGCAACGGAGGCGGGTCGGGCGAGTCTGAGCCTTGGCTGCATTGGGAATCGCGTCTACACGGGGCTCGGCGATGACGAGCTTTACGGCGCGATCCCCGGGCGGCACCTGTGTGTGGTTCTCGAGAAGCTCGAGGCGATCGTCGCCGCGAACCGCACGCTGGAAGCGTTCCATCGGCAACGCGAGTCCGCAGGCTGACGCGGCTCGCGACGGAATGATCGCGGAGGCGGGCACGCGCCACTGGAGGCGATCGATGTGGCAGGGGCGGCGCGTCGTGACGATCTTCGGCAGCTCCCGTCCCGTGCGAGGCGACCGTGCCTACACTCTGGCGGAACGGCTCGGTGTGGCCATCGCGCGGCGGGGCTGGGTGGTGTGTAACGGCGGCTACGGGGGGACGATGGCCGCCGCGGCCCGGGGGGCCCGGCGCGCCGGCGGAGAGACCATCGGCGTCACCTGCGCGCTGTACGGGGGACCGCCGAATCCGTACATCAGCCAGCACGAGGAGGCGGCCGATCTCCTGGCGCGGTTGGGTCGGCTGCTGCAGCTCGGGGACGGCTACGTGGTCTTGCCCGGGGGCTCGGGCACCCTGCTGGAGTTGGCCCTGGTCGTGGAGCACGTCCACAAGCGGCTGATGCCGCCGAAGCCGGTGCTCCTCCTGGGCAGGTACTGGCGGCAGGCCCTGGCGGCGGCCCGGCGCGAGCAGGATGGGCGCAGAGCGACCGTCCGGGAGGTCAGGACGCCGGAGGCGGCGGTCCACGCCTTGGCCGACGCGTGGCGGGAGTGAGGGACGGATGGAGCCGGGACACGATGCCGCGCCGGGGCCGCTGCCGCCGAAGGGCAGAGGGTTCTGGATCGGGATCGGTCTCATCGCGGCGAGTTTCGTCTCGCTCGCCGTCTACGTCGTGGTTCCCTTCTTGCGGGTCTCGATGCAAGCGAAGGTGCGGATCGTGTTCGCCGGGTGGGCGCTCAGCTGGTCTCTGTTCCTGCTCGGAATGTTTTTGACGAGAAATCAGGGGTACCTGTATCTCAACCGCCTGCTCCGGAGCCGATTTCGGAAGTCCTGAGGCCCGAGCGGGCAGCGGTGGCCGGTGCCGAAAAATCAGTCCGGTGCCGTGCGTCAGAGGAGGGGAGCGATCCTTGATGGCGCGCGCGGAATGTGGTACTGTCGCTCGCCATCGGAATGAGGTCGATCGATGAGGAGTGTTCGCATGTCCGTCACGCGCCGCATCAGGATTCCGGCACTCGCGCTTCTCCCGCTCCTGATTCTCTCGGCCTGTGCGACGGCGCCCTACACCCAGCGCTCGCAACTCATCCTCATCTCGGCCAGCGAGGAGAACCGCCTCGGGGTCCAGGCCTTTCAGCAGGTCCTGGCAAAGGAAAAGGTGACCCGCGATCCGGTGCTGCAGGGCGTCGTCGACCGGATCGGATGGCGCGTCGCGACTGCGGCGAATCGGCCCGACTTCCAGTGGCAATTCGTCGTGATTGACAATGAGAAGACGGCGAACGCGTTCGCGCTGCCGGGAGGAAAGGTGGCGGTATATACCGGCATCTTCCCCGTGGCCAAGACCGAAGGGGGATTGGCGGCCGTCATGGCTCATGAAGTGGCGCATGTGCTCGCGCGCCACGGCGGGGAGCGGCTGAGTCAGGGGCTTCTGGCCCAGATGGGCGCGGTGGCGGTGCAGGTCGGCATGGCCGGAAGCGACCCCGGTGTGGTGCAGGGCGTGATGGCGGCATACGGCCTGGGAGCGAACGTGGGAGTGCTCCTGCCGTATAGCAGGCTGCAGGAGTCCGAAGCGGACCGGATCGGCCTCATTGTGATGGCCCAGGCCGGCTACGATCCCAGGGAAGCGGTGCACTTGTGGGAGCGGATGGCTCAGCAGGACCGGAATCGGCCGCCTGAATTTTTCTCGACGCACCCGAGCACCGGATCGCGCATTCAGGACCTGCAGCGGTCGATGCCGAATGCCCTGACCTACTACCGACCCGGCTCGGAGCAGGTGGCGGACAGCACCCGCCCGCTCCCCAGCGTCAGCGGGCGATAGTCCATGGCCCTGTTCCCGGAGAAGGGCACCGTTTTCTTTCCCGATCCGCATCTGATCGGGACCCCCGAGGACTGGAAGCTGCCCTACGAAGACGTCTTCTTTGTGACCGAGGACGGCGTGCGACTGCACGGCTGGTTTGTCCCCGGGCAGGGCAGCCCCGTCACCCTCCTCTGGTATCACGGCAATGCGGGCAACATCAGCCACCGGCTGGAGAATCTCGCCCTGTTGCATCATCGGGTGGGCGCGAGTGTCTTCATCTTCGACTATCGGGAGTACGGAAGAAGCGAGGGAGAGATCTCCAAGGCGGGAACCTTCCGGGACGCCCTTGCCGCCTTCAGGTATCTTCATTCCCGCTCCGACCTCGACCCCGGCTTGATCGTCCTGTTCGGACGGTCGCTCGGAACCGCGCTCGCCACCGCGGTGGCGGCCGAGCAGCGATGCCTCGGCGTGATTCTCGAGTCGGCCTTTACGTCGACCGATGACGTGATGCGGATGTATTTTCCCTTTCTGCCTGCCCTGCCGGCCGGCACGGTCAAGTACGACACAATCGGTCTCATCGAAAAGGTCACCGTTCCCAAGCTGATCATTCACGGCGAGCATGACGAGATCATCCCCCTGTGGATGGGCGAGCGGCTGTACGAGGCGGCGCCCCCTCCAAAGGAGTTCTATCTGATCAGGGGCGCTACCCACAATGATACGTACCTTGTTGGGGGCGAGGATTACTTCATAACGTTAAAGCACTTTATGAAGGGTTTGGGAGCGTAGATTCCCCGTCACAGCCGTCTCGGCTTGAAGGATCCCGCCGCGATCACCGAGGATCGGATCCACGAGTAGCAGCAACTCCCGGGCCGCGGTCTCCCGTGTGTTTGGGGGATTTCTCCTTGACAATCCCTGGCGGACGCTGCACCTTTAGGTGTCCTCGGCAGCCCGCTCGCGGACGGAAGATCGCGGGAGGATCGGATGAGAGGGCTCCCACCGGTTGTCATCTTCGCCTTGAACGTCGCCGGGATCGTGCTGTTCACGATCCTCCTGGCTCCCCTCGGTATGCCCATCGTCGATCTCTTGCTGCCCATCGTGCCGGGCATGGCCGACGTCCTGGATGCCGAAAAATTTCCGGGCGGGTACGACTACGCCCGCGTCTGGCGAACGGTGAACCAGATTGTGATCGTGGGCTTCCTCCTCGTCAACCTGAAGCGGATGGGCTTTACCTCGCTTTCGACCGTCGGATTTCCGGCGCGCACCCGCTGGAAGACCCTCTGCGCGCAGGGATTCTTCTGGGGGCTCATCGCCTATCTCCTCGTCGTGGGCATTGCGCTTGTCCTCGGCGTGCGGACGATCCGGATCCGGACGCCCTGGTGGCTCTGGCTCAAGGAGCCGGTGGAGTTCATGATGTCGGGCGTGGCCGCCGGGATCGTCGAGGAGGTCATCTTTCGGGGGATGTTCCTCCCCGTGCTTGCGCGCTGGGTCACCATGACGGGTTCGATGCTCCTCACCAGTCTGCTCTACGGGTCCTTTCACCTCCTCGTCGACGCCAAGATCCCCGTCGCGTTTGGGGGGATCGATTGGAGCGTCGGCCTGCGGGGCTGGCAGGAACACCTGTGGGTGCTCGCGCATCCGCGCGAAGGGTTCTTTCCCGCCTTCTTCGGCCTCTTCTTGATGAGCGTGGTCCTGACGTACGCGTTCCTCTGGACCGGCAGCCTCTATTTTCCCATCGGCCTGCATGCCGCATGGGTCTTCATCGACAAGGCGGATAACCTATTCCTGAACCGCGGGGGACTGCGGCAGTGGCTGTTCGGCGGCGAAGGCATAACGGCGGCCCTCTTCGCCTGGGTCGCGATGATGGCCTTCCTCTTTTACGTGGCGCTCCGCTACCGATCCCAACGATTCCGCGACGCCCGCACCTCCCCGTAGACCGTCCGTCCTCCCTTTGAGCATGGGGTCCGTCACGCCAGGCAAGCACAGGTCCGCACCCCGTGCCCCGTCTTCCTCCGGTGTGAGAAAGCGGCGGCCCAAAAAGGGGTTGGCAGCTTGCGTGCGGCTTCGTTATGATGGCAGCAGGGCACCATGAAAAGGGTCATCATCGATACCGATCCGGGGATCGACGACGCCCTGGCCCTCTTCCTGGCACTGCGCTCCCCGGAATTGCACATCGAGGCGATCACGACCGTGGCCGGCAACGCCCCGGTCGATCGCTGCACCCGAAATGTCTTCCAGGTCCTGGAGCTGCTCCATGTGGATCCCCGCCCGGCGGTTGCGCAAGGGGCGGCGCGTCCGCTCGAGCGCGCGCTGCGGCCGGCCGTGGAGGTGCATGGGGAGGACGGACTGGGGACGCTCTCGCGGTATCGAAATCCCGATGGCGCGCCGCGCTATCCCGAGCCCCGGGGGTCTCTGGCGGCGGGCGGCGCCGTCGACCTGATCCTCGAGATCGTCGGCCGCTCCCCCGGCGAGATCACACTGATCACCCTTGGACCCCTGACCAACGTTGCCCAGGCTATCCTGCGGGATCGCATGACGATGGCGAAGGTTGGGCGGGTGGTCAGCATGGGCGGAGCGGTCCTCGTCCCCGGGAACACGTCGCCGGTGGCCGAATTCAACGTGGCCACGGACCCCGAGGCGGCCCGGATCGTGTTGACGGCCGGACTTCCGGTGACCCTCGTTCCGCTCGACGTCACGGAGCGGGTCCGCCTCTCTTCCGATGCCCTCCGCACCTGGGTGGAGCCCCTGGCCGACCTGCCCGCCCAGTTTCTGCTGGACTGTACCGCGGACCTGATCGCCTTCTCCGAGACATGGGAAGGGTTCAAGGGGATCATTCTGCACGACCCGTTGACGGTCGGCGTGGTCCTCGATCCGGATCTGGTGAAGACCCAGCCACTGCACGTCCAGGTCGAGACGCGTGGCGAGATCACCACGGGGATGACGGTGGCCGACCGCCGACCCCTTCGGGCGGGGGGCAGGGCCACCGCGGACGTCGCCCTTGACGTAGACGCGGACCGCTTCCTCACCCTGTTCATGGAAGGGGTATGTCGACGGTCGTAGTCGTCGGGTCGGCCAACATGGATTTTACCATCCGGGTGGATCGGCTCCCTCATGAGGGCGAGACGATCCTGGCCCGGGAAATGTCGTTGTCCTTCGGGGGCAAGGGTGCCAATCAGGCGATGGCCGCCCGACGGGCCGAGGCCGAGGTCACGTTCATCGGTAAGGTGGGACGGGATGCGCATGGAGAGCAGATCCGCACGCATCTCGAAACGAGCGGGATCGATGGGGCGGGAGTCTTCTCGGATGCCGCCTGCGGCACGGGCGCGGCATTTATCTTGGTCGATCCGTCGGGAGAGAACCAGATCGTGGTCGTTCCGGGGTGTAACTACCACCTGACCCCGGAAGAGCTTCAGGCCAAGGACCATCTGCTCTCGGGGGCGATCCTCCTCCTGCAGTTGGAGACGCGGCTGGCAACGGTCCTCTGGGCCCTGCGACGGGCGAAAGAAAAGGGGATGCGGACGATCCTGAACCCCGCGCCGGCCCTTCCACTGTCGCGGAGTATTTTCCCGCTGGTGGACCTCCTCACCCCGAACGAAACGGAGGCGGCGGCCTTGACCGGCATCAGGGTCAAGGGCCGAGACAGCGCCGAAAAGGCGGGCGCGCAGCTCCGGAAGATGGGCTGCAGGGACGTGATCGTTACCCGCGGAGCCCGGGGATGTCTCTGGGTCGGCACAGACGGGGCACGGCATTTTCCGGCCTTCTCCGTGCTCGCCATAGATTCCACAGGGGCCGGTGACGCCTTCAACGGCGCGTTGGCCGTCGCCCTGGCCGAGGGGCGATCGCTCCAGGAGGCCATCCCCTTCGCCAATGCCGCCGGGGGGCTCACGACAACGCGTCGAGGAGCCCAGGAGTCCTTGCCGGACCGGGCGGCGATCGACGCGCTCCTGGCTGCCGGTCGGTGACATGGTTCCGGCCTTCGAACGCTATCGCGCGATCATCCCCAACTTTCCCCTGTTTTGCGAGGCGCTGACGCTCCCTCCGCCGACCTACGTTCGCGTGAACACGCTCCGCGTCGGGCGGGATCAATTCCGGCAGGCGATGGCGAGCAGGGGCCACCGGGTCACACCGGTCGCAGGGCTGCCCGAGGCTTTCGAGTGGAACGGTGGTTCCGGTCCCGGGAGCACCCTCGAATACTTCCGCGGATGGTATCAGGTCCAGGGGCTCAGCTCGATGCTCGCGGCTCGCACCCTGGGCGCGCAGGCAGGGGAACGACTGCTCGATCTGTGCGCCGCCCCCGGGGGCAAGGCCACGTTCCTGGCCCAGCTGACCCAGAACCGGGCGCTGATCGTGGCCAACGACGTGAGTCACCGGCGGATCGGGATCCTCCGATCGCACGCCGACCGCCTCGGGATAACGAGCATCGTTGTCACGCGCTACCAGGGCCAGCATTTCCCCATGCGGATCGCCTTCGACCGGATTCTCGTCGATCCCCCCTGTTCGGCGGAGGGGACGTATCGGACCGGGGCCCGGCGGCCGCTCACCGAGGATCTCGACGTCAGTCGCCGGCTGCACCGGCTGCAGGCGGCGCTGGTCGGCCATGCGCTCAAACTCCTGGGGCCGGGCGGGACGTTGGTCTATTCGACCTGCACCTACGCTCCGGAGGAGAACGAAGCGGTACTGCATCCGATCGTGGAATCGGGACAGGCGGAACTCATCCCGCTGCACGCACCGTTCCCCTGTGCGCCGGGCCTCGAAACATGGAACGGGGAACGGTTTCACCCGTCCCTGAAGGGCGCGGCCCGGTTGTACCCGCACCTGGTCAACTCGTGGGGGTTTTTCATTGCATGTCTCCGTAAGCGCGAGCCAGCACCGGGAGATCTGTGAGTACTGGTACGAACGGTTCGGCGTGCCCCTCGAGGCCCTGCACGGGTACCGGTTTGTGATCCGCGGAAAGACCGTGTGGGCGATCACGGACCTGCCCGGGCTGGACGAGCTCCTCGTGGGCCTGAAGATCGAAGCCGCCGGACTGCCTTTCTTGCGAAGACGCGGACATGCCTGGAAGCCGACGACTGCCGCCCTGCTCCTGCTCCATGACGCCGTCGCCGCCAATGTCGTGGACCTGCCGGCGGGACGGCTCGATGCGTTTCTCCGTGGCGAGGTGCTCTCCGGGCCCTTCGCGGCCGAGCGGGGGTACGTCGCGGTGCGCTCCGACGGAGGGATGCTGGGCTGCGGGCTCCTCGGGCTGGCCGGGCTGAAGTCGCAGCTCCCGCGGCCGTGGGTGGAGGCGCTCATCGGCGGGCGCGGTGACAGGCAAGAGGACCCATGATGGCGGAGAGGCCCTCGCGCGACCTAAGCCGATGTCCGCAGTGCGGCGGAACCGATGTGGAGCGGACGGAGGTGACCCGGGGATATTACTCGGCCCACGCCAAGTACGACCCCGAGGTCCTCATCCGCTATACGGACCGCTGCGCCACCTGCGGGACCGTGATCTACGAGCATGTCGAAGACGAGGAAACCGGCGATCGTTGACGGCTCGACCGTCCGCAGTCACGTGTGTACAGTGGTTAGTCACCAGTCACCAGCCACCGGCGATTAGGGGATCAGTAACACCTTGCCGGTCGTCTTTCGCCCCTCGAGCTGGCGGTGCGCCTCGGCGGCCTGCGCCAGGGGGAACGTCGCCCCGATCCGGAGTGTGACGGTCCCGCCGGCGATCGCCTCGAGGACCTCTCGCGCGCGCCGGGTGAGCTCCTCGCGGGTCCGGGTGTAGTGCAGAAGGGTCGGGCGCGAGGAGCTCACCC
>Ga0209341_10001318_pt1 | contig 24694 bp, 24 predicted proteins | sample RifCSP13_2_FD_184020 | JGI IMG/M metagenome (GOLD analysis project Ga0209341, IMG submission 184020) | Soil microbial communities from Rifle, Colorado - Rifle CSP2_sed 13_2 (SPAdes) (version 2) | ecosystem: Environmental > Terrestrial > Deep subsurface > Rock core/Sediment | place: Rifle... | reverse complement strand
CCTGCTCACACCGAGCGTGTCTCTGCCGCTGCTGTGCAGCAACCCCTGGTTGCTGGCGGTCTGGGACTGCTCAGCCTGGCGATATTGCCGCTGGTCACGCTGATTTTCGTGGTGACCATCATCTTGATTCCCGCAGTGCCGGTGCTGGCCGTAGTGGTTGCGCTTACCTGGATGTTCGGTCTGGTCTCCCTGGGAATGGAGGTTGGCAAGCGCCTGTCGAAACTCGCCAATCAGGAATGGGCTAGCGCAGTTTCTGCCGGGGTGGGCACATTTACCCTCATCCTGGTCCTGAATGGCCTGGATGCGATCATTCCGTGTGTTGGCTGGGTAATCCCCGCCCTGGTAGGACTGGTGGGGCTCGGTGCCGTCCTCCTGACTCGCTTTGGGACCCAGAGCTACCCTTTAGCGTAATGAGTTCGCCAGTAATGCGTAATGCAGGAAGGAACCGGTGATGATCAGCGCCTGCCCAATATGATATGTGCTCATGATGATGAGTCTGCCTTGCCGGATGGGGGCGGTGAAGCGGTTTAAAGCCAGGGCGGCGTCTGAAACGAAAAACAAAATTGCCCCAGCGCTGACCATCAGCGCGGGCCCTTCGAACCAGTTGCTGCGGACTAGCGTCAGCAGCGCAGAGAGCAGCATCACGGATATGACAAAGCCGTAGAGGATGATTGGGGCTTGCAGTCTGGTGTCCCCAGACGATTTAAGCCCCCTGAGGATGACACTGACCAGCCGGAAAGCAACCAGGCCGACGACGACCGCAAGCAACAGGCTTGCGAGGTTTATTGGAAGGAAGGTTGGATTGAGGCCGATCACATAGCAGATGTGGGCCGACAGGAAAGCCAGCCAGGCAGCGATGAATCGCTCCTTAGGCAAGACCAGGAAGATATCCCCTGCTAGAGAAAATGCCAGACCTGCTGCAAACCAGGCCAGGTAACCCTCAAAACCGCTGACACTCCACAACCAGGCGAGCAGAGTGAGGATCGCGGCTGGCTTGGTAAGGTACTCCAGTCGTTTCCATTGCTTGCTGACCGAAAGCCAGTTACCCAGAGCGGCTAAAAAGAACAGCCATAACAAATATTGCATTAAGAGAGTTTCACCACCCCAACCAGCGCAACACTTTCTCGTCGTTCCGCCAGTTTTTCTTCACTTTGACGCGTAGACGCAGATATACGCTGCGCCCGCTCATGGCTTCGATCTCGCTGCGCGCTGCGCTCCCAATTTGTTTCAACATGCTCCCACCCTGACCGATCACAATCCCTTTGTGTGATTCCCGCTCCACAAACACAGTGGCTTCGATATATGCGCCTTGCTCGCCGCGTTCTTGATACTGGTCGATACGGATCGCAATCCCATGGGGAACTTCATCCCGCAGCACGTTCAAGGCTGCTTCGCGGATCAGGTCGGCAGCGATCTCGCGTTCATAAAGGTCGGTGATCTGCCCTTTTGGAAAGTAGAGTTCACCTTCAGGCAGCGTGGCAACGATCATATCCATGAGAGCGCCCAGGTTGGCGCCATATTTAGCTGAGATGCGGATCGTTTCACTTTCGGGTAGCAAATTGGCAAACTGCTCCGTGATGCTTTCGTGTTCCCTGGCGTCCACCAGGTCTATCTTGTTCAGAGCAATCAGCGACGGGATAGGGCGCTTCAAATTTTTGATCAGCTCTGCCAGGAGCAAATCATCTGCATCGGGTGGTTGACTGGCGTCTACAAGCCAGACGATCAGGTCGCAATCTTCCATAACCATGCTGGCTTCTTTGTTCATGTTTTCGCCGAGCTTATTCCTGGGTTGGTGTAATCCGGGGGTATCTACGAAAATGATCTGGGCGTCATCTGTGGTCAGTATGCCCATTTGCCGCTTGCGCGTGGTCTGAGGTCGGGCGGAGACGGCGGCGATCTTTTGACCCAGGAGGCTGTTCATCAACGTCGATTTGCCTACGTTCGGCTTTCCCGAAACGGCGACGAAGCCAGATTTGTAAGTCTTTTTGGGAGAATCAATTTCCATAATCAAATTCTAACAGACAAATGCCTTAGAGAAATTGGAGAACGCCATACCGTTGGTGCTTTTCCGGGAGGGTAGAATTCATCAAATGTTAATAATATTTCGAAGTCAAAGATATTGACTTTGTGGTATATTTTGGGTTATAATTTATTTTTGTCTATTGGGTAAGAAGAGTTTTTTGGGTAGTAAAAGTAAAAGAATGGCGTAAAACGCATGTGCGACGTAAGGGAGGTAATCCCCTCACGCTCCTCGTTTTACGCTTTTGTCACGTATAGCCCAAGGTGGTAATCCAGGAGAGAATAAATGGCAAACGATTTGCCCAGCAAAAGTTATGCCCGCATCGATGTTGAACTCGATCTGCCAGACCTGATCGAGGTGCAAATCGAGTCGTTTAAACGTTTGAAGAAAGAGGGCCTGGCGGACCTGTTTCACGAACTATCGCCCATCGAATCTTACAATAAGGGAATGAAATTGTATTTCCCGGGTGATACTGTTGAAGCAAAAGAATTCGGATTGACCTACTGGTTTGGAGAACCCAAACACACCATTGAGGAGTGCGTCGAGCGAGACCTGACTTACGCTTCACCGCTGTATGTTTCGGTCTTGCTTCGTGGAGAGGACGTCCCAGAGCCGATCAAGCAAGATATCTTCCTGGGCGATTTTCCCGAAATGACCGAAAAAGGCACCTTCATTATAAACGGTACAGAGCGGGTAGTGGTCTCACAGCTCATTCGGTCTCCGGGCGTGTATTTTGAAGCGCCGGTTGATCGGTCTACGGGGCGGCCTCTCGCCATGGCCAAGCTGATCCCCGACCGGGGCGCCTGGATGGAGTTTGAAACCCGGAAATCGGACTACCTGACTTTGCGCTTCAACCGGAAACGAACCGTGCCAATCACGATATTCCTGCGCGCCCTGGCTGCAGTCAACGATGGCCTGCCGGATAACGCTCTAGGCGACGGCACAGATGAAGACCTGCTGAGAATATTCGGCGATGTCGATAACAATCCGGACCGCATGTTCATCGCCTCCACGTTCTCCCAGGAGCCGGATTGGGAATTGAGCGATGGTCTCACGATTGCCCAGGCAGCCCTGCTGGAGTTCTTCAAGCGCATGCGCCCCGGCGACCCTGCCACGCTCGAAAATGCGAAAGATTTTTTGGAAGAGCAACTGTTCGACCAGCGCCATTACGATCTGGAAAGGGTGGGACGCTATAAGCTCAACCAGAAATTGGAATTGCAAGAGTTGGTACCCATAACCCACCGCACCGTGACCAAGTATGATATCTTGCGCCTGGTCAGGCGGATGATTTTGATCAACAACGGCGTCCAAACGGCTGACGATATCGACCACCTGGGCAACCGGCGAGCTAAAACCGTGGGCGAGCTGATCCAGAACAAGCTGCGGATCGGTTTGCGCAGAATGGAGCGGGTCATCAAGGAAAGAATGTCGATTCGCGACCAGGATCAAATTTCTCCGATCACTTTGATCAACATACGCCCGGTGGTTGCAGCGCTGCGCGAGTTCTTTGGCTCCAGCCAGTTATCGCAATTTATGGACCAGACCAATCCCCTGGCAGAGCTGCGGCATAAACGCACGCTCTCAGCCCTCGGTCCCGGCGGTTTGCGGCGGGAGCGCGCCGGTTTTGACGTGCGGGATGTGCACCATTCGCACTACGGTCGCATTTGCCCCATCGAAACGCCGGAGGGTCCAAACATCGGCTTGATCGGTCGCCTGGCTTCATTCGCGAAAGTAAACGAATACGGTTTTATTGAAACCCCATATCGCCGGGTGCGTAAGAGTATAAGCCCTAAGGGTCCCAACTTGGTTGGCAGGGCTTTGCGCGAAGACCTGCTCAACCCCAAGACCGGAAAAATCGTTGCCAAACAAGGTGAGCGTATCACCGAGAAACTCGCCGAAAAGATCAGCAAATTAGAACTTCAGGAAGTGCCGATCGTACCCTATATCTCCAATGAGGTTGAGTATCTCTCTGCGGATGTGGAAGACCGGTTTGTGATCGCCCAGGCGAACACACCTCTCACAGAAAATGCTGAATTCGTCCGCCAGCGAGTTTCTTCACGGCACCACTCTACCTTCATATTCTCGGTTCCAGAGAGCATCGATTACATGGATGTGGCTCCGCACCAGATTGTGGGTATCAGCGCGGCATTGATCCCATTCCTGGAGCACGATGACGCCAACCGGGCATTGATGGGCTCTAACATGCAAGCCCAGGCTGTGCCGCTGCTGAAGCCAGATGTCCCCCAGGTTTCGACGGGCATGGAATATGACGCGGCGCGCGATTCCGGGCAGGTGGTCATTGCCGAGGAGGATGGCGAGGTCATTTCAGTGACCGGACGGTCAATTGCCATCCGCTCCACCGAAGGAAAGCTGCACACCTACAATTTACGGAAATACCATCGCTCTAACCAGAGCACCTGCATCGACCAGCGTCCTGCAGTGGTCAAGGGGCAGATCATCAAGCGCAATGACGTGATCGCCGATTCCTCCTCCACGGAGAGCGGTGAGCTGGCTTTGGGGCAAAACGTGATCGTGGCTTTCATCTCTTGGGAGGGCGGCAACTTTGAAGACGCCATCCTGATCTCTGAGCGCCTCGTCCAGGATGACGTTTTCACCTCGGTTCACATCGAGAAATATGAAGTCGAATCCCGGGATACCCGCCTGGGACCCGAGGAGATCACTCGCGACATCCCCAATGTTGGTGAAGATGCCATCAAGGATTTGGATGAGTACGGGATTATTCGCATCGGGGCGGAAGTAGGCCCCAACGATATTCTGGTGGGAAAAATTTCGCCCAAGGGCGAGAAAGAGCTCACTCCAGAAGAGCGCCTGCTGCGTGCGATCTTTGGCGAGAAGTCCCGGGATGTAAAAGACACCTCTCTACGTATGCCGCACGGTGAGCGTGGCAAGGTCGTGGACGTGAAAGTCTTCACTCGCGAAGAAAACGCTGACTTGTCAGCGGGTGTGGACACGATGGTGAGAGTCTCCGTTGCGCAGAGACGCAAGATCACAGCCGGCGACAAAATGGCAGGTCGCCATGGCAATAAGGGCGTGGTTTCCAAGGTGGTGCCGGCAGAAGACATGCCGTTTCTGGATGACGGCACGCCCGTGGATATTATCTTGAATCCTCTCGGCGTGCCCGGGCGGATGAACATCGGGCAGGTTTTAGAAACTCACCTGGGTTGGGCTTCCAGCCGGTTGGGTTTTCGCGCCATTTCCCCAGTCTTTGACGGCGCCGGGGAAGAAGAAATCGAAGCCGAACTGGCGAGAGCCTGGATGATCGACAAAGCCTGGCAAGAAACCGGCGAGAAAGCCTGGGAATGGGCGGCGGAGCAGGAGTACGATCCGGAAGCTATAGAAGATGACGACGAAATCCGACGACTATACCTTGAATACTGGCTTGGCGAGCGAGGCTACGATGTTCTCCAGATCGCTTCTGACCCGCTTTATGCCCGCCGCTCGGTGCTGCGCGAATGGCTGCGGGACCATGGCTACGACCCGGAGCGGATCCTGTATTTCGACACCCAAGATGCCATGGATGGCAAATACGATCGCCAAACACAAGACAGAGAAGCCATGAATGCCTGTTTGCGCCTTTGGATGCAACACCTGGACGACGATGTGAGCGATGTGAAAGATGAAGATCTGCACGGAAAGGCTGAAGAAGTCGCTTTGAGGTTGGGCAAGCCCACCCCTATACTGGGCAAACAGATCTTGCGAGATGGCAAAACCGGCGAAGCCTACGATCAATCCGTGACAGTGGGCGTGATGACGATGCTCAAGCTGCATCACTTGGTTGAGGATAAGGTGCATGCGCGTTCTACAGGTCCCTACAGCCTGGTTTCACAACAACCGCTGGGTGGTAAAGCCCAATTTGGCGGCCAGCGCTTTGGCGAGATGGAAGTTTGGGCACTGGAAGCCTATGGCGCGGCGTATACGCTGCAAGAGATGCTCACCGTAAAATCGGATGATGTTCAAGGGCGGGTGAAAGCGTACGAATCGATCGTTAAAGGCGAGCCGATCGAAGATCCCAGCATCCCAGCTTCTTTCCGGGTGCTGGTGAAAGAGCTGCAAAGCCTGGGACTGGCAGTTGAAGCGGTCACCGATGCGGGCGAGCTGATCAAGTTTGGCAAGGAAGAGGAGCGCGCTAGGCCGCCCAAGTTAGCCACTGGTTTGCTGGGCCTGGGCGAGGAATTCTAAAAATAGTGAAAAATCGATCTTGACGATATATGTTACACATGGTACAATCACTTTTCGTTGACCCTTAAATCAATTTGGCGGCAAATACCCCCGCCGAAACAAAATAGACATTGATGACAAATGGAGAGGCCATCATGCACGGCGATGGCCTCCCTTAATGAATATGGACTTTATATTCGTTGAATTATTCTGGAGGCTGGTGTGCCAACGATTAATCAACTGGTCCGCAAGGGCCGAAAATCTAAACGCATCAAGAGCAAGGCCCCGGCTTTGCTGTACACATTGAATTCAATGAAACAGCGACGCGTCCGGCAAGCTCAAGGCGCGCCTCAAAAGCGGGGTGTTTGCACCGTTGTGCGCACCATGACGCCTAAGAAGCCCAATTCCGCCCTGCGCAAGATTGCCCGCGTGCGTTTGACGAACGGAATTGAGGTGACCGCGTACATCCCCGGCGAGGGCCATACCCTCCAGGAGCACTCCGTCGTGCTGGTACGCGGTGGGCGGGTCAAGGATCTTCCAGGCGTTCGCTACCATATTGTACGCGGCTCTCTGGATACAGGTGGCGTCAACGATCGCCGCCAGAGCCGCTCGAAATATGGTTCTAAGAGGCCAAAATCATAAAAAGACGACGACGAGGAGACGAATCGCCGGCAAAGTCCCGAAAATGATGACTTAACCGGCGATTCTTAGCGATAGATAGGAGTAGTTGGATGCCGCGACGCAACAGACCGGAAAAAATTGAGATCCAGCCCGATGCCCGCTTCAATAGCATCGAGGTGCAATCTTTCATCAATCGCGTGATGCGCAATGGGAAGAAAAGTGTGGCAGCCCGGCTCGTATATGATGCGCTGGATATGGTTCAGGAGCGCACCAAGCGCCATCCCATGGAGATTTTCGAGCAAGCCTTTAAAAACGTATCACCTATGATGGAGGTAAAACCTCGCCGGGTGGGCGGCGCTACGTACCAGGTGCCCATGGAAGTGCCTCAATACCGTCGATTTGCCCTGGCAACCCGCTGGATCTTGCAGGCTTCCAAAGGCCGCGCAGGGAGATCCACCTCAGAAAAACTGGCGGCTGAACTGATCGATGCTGCGAATAACACCGGAGCCGCCATTCGCAAGCGTGAAGAAACGCATAAAATGGCCGAAGCCAACCGCGCCTTCTCACACTATCGCCTTTAGACTCATTTAATGACTGTTACCGTTCGATCAGCAGGCAATCAGGTTTTAGCATGGCACGCCAGTATCCGCTCGAAAAATACCGAAATATAGGGATCATTGCTCATATCGATGCAGGCAAGACCACTACGACCGAGCGTATCCTTTTCTACACCGGAAAGACGCATCGCATTGGCTCTGTGGATGAAGGCACCACAGTTACTGACTGGATGGAGCAGGAGCGCGAGCGTGGTATTACCATCGTTTCGGCGGCAGTTTCTGCTGAATGGAAAGGCTACCAGATCAACATTATTGACACGCCGGGGCACATCGATTTCACGGCTGAAGTTCAGCGCTCTTTGCGGGTCCTGGACGGGGGTATCGTCATCTTCGATGCCGTTCAGGGTGTTGAACCGCAAAGCGAGACAGTCTGGCGCCAGGCTGACCGCTACCGTGTCCCGCGGATTTGCTTTGTGAACAAGATGGACCGCGTGGGCGCTTCGTATGAACGCACTATTGATACCATCCGACAACGGTTGGGCGCTAACCCGGTGACTGTGCAATTGCCGATCGGCGTTGAGGCTACCTTCAGGGGCGTGGTGGATCTGATCCACCAGCGAGCCATCTTATGGGAGGATGACCTGGGACGCGAACCTCGCGAGGTTGAAATCCCGGCAGATATGCGCCAGGAAGCGGCAGAGTTGCGGGAGCGGATGATCGAGCAGATCGCTGAAACCGATGATGAACTGACGATGAAATTCCTTGAAGGGGACGAGATCAACTCCGAAGAGCTGAAAGCCGCGCTGCGCAAAGCGGTTTTGAGTGGAATGGCAACCCCTGTCTATTGCGGCAGCTCCCTGAGGAATAAAGGCGTTCAGCTTTTGTTGGATGCAGTTATCGATTACCTGCCCTCCCCGGAAGACGTCCCCCCGGTTGTCGGGCACCATCCGCATAGTGGCAAGGAAATCGAGCGCCCGGCGGAGGATGAGGCGCCTCTCAGCGCCCTGGTTTTCAAAATTGTCACTGATCCGTACGTGGGTCGACTGGCTTATATCCGGGTGTACTCGGGTACGCTCAGCCAGGGTTCGATGGTCTACAACCCGACCAAAGAACAGCGCGAGCGCATCGGGCGCCTGCTGCGCATGTACGCCGATCGGCGCGAGGATATCAACGAAGTGAGAGCTGGTGATATTGGCGCGGTGCTCGGTCTTAAGAATTCTTTCACCGGAGATACACTATGCGACGCGGCCAACACCATTTTGTTGGAAAGCATCGCATTTCCGGAGCCAGTCATCTCCGTGGCGATCGAGCCGAAGACAATCGCTGACCAGGACAAGATGAGTGAAGCGCTGCGCAAGTTGTCGGAGGAAGACCCAACCTTTCGTGTCCGCGGAGATGAGGAGACCGGGCAAACGATCATTTCTGGCATGGGCGAATTACACCTGGAGGTCCTGGTGGACCGCATGCTGCGCGAGTTCCGGGTTCAAGCCCGCGTTGGGCGCCCCCAGGTTGCTTATCGCGAATCGATCACCCGGCCGGTGGAACGGGCCGAATGTCGCTACGTAAAACAAACTGGCGGTCGCGGCCAGTACGGTCACGTGGTGCTGGAGTTGCAGCCAGGGGAGCCTGGTAGTGGGATCGCGTTTGAAGATAAGATCGTGGGCGGTGTTATCCCCCGCGAGTTCATCCCCGCGGTGGAGAAAGGTGTTCGAGAAGCCGCCGAAGGCGGCGTGATCGCCGGCTATCCGGTTACCGATGTTCAAGTAAGGCTCTACGGCGGTTCGTATCACGAAGTCGATTCCAACGAAATAGCCTTCAAGATGGCTGCTTCGCTGGCTTTCAAAGAAGGCATCCAAAGGGGCGCGGCTGTCTTGCAAGAACCAATCATGATGGTAGAAGTAGTGGTGCCTGAGGAGTTCCTGGGTGAAATTATCGGGCAGTTGAACGCCCGGAGAGGCGAAATCCAGGGGACAGAAGCCAGGCCTGACTTCACGCAAGCCGCAAAGGCGACAGTCCCCCTGGCCGAGATGTTCGGATATGCCACCGATTTACGCTCCGCGACCCAGGGGCGAGGCGTGTTTACTATGGAATTCGATAGTTATGCTCGCGTTTCAGAAAATGTGGCGCGAGAAATCATTGGCGGATGATTATTCTACAGATCTATCAATTCTGACTACAATGATCTAGGAGATATTATGGCCAAGCAGAAATTTAAGCGGACGAAGCCGCACATGAACGTCGGGACGATGGGGCACATCGATCATGGGAAGACGACGTTGACGGCGGCGATCACGAAATATTGTGCGCTGAGGGGGCAAGGGGAATACCGGCCGTTTGATTCGATCGACAATGCGCCGGAGGAGAAGGCGCGGGGGATCACGATCAACATAGCGCACGTGGAGTACGAGACGGAGAAGCGGCATTATGCGCACGTGGACATGCCTGGGCACCGGGACTACATCAAGAACATGATCACCGGGGCGGCGCAGGTGGATGGGGCGATCCTGGTGGTGGCGGCGCCGGATGGGCCGATGCCGCAGACGCGGGAGCACGTGTTGCTGGCGCGGCAGGTGGAGGTGCCGGCGATCGTGGTGTACCTGAACAAGGTAGACATGATGGACGACCCGGAGTTGTTGGAGTTGGTGGAGCTAGAGCTGCGGGAGTTGTTGAACGAGTACGGCTTTCCGGGGGATGAGACGCCGATTGTGCGGGGGAGTGCGCTGGAGGCGTTGGAGAGCAAGAGCACGGATGTGGAGGCGCCGGAGTATGCGAGCATCAAGGAGTTGTTGCGGGTGGTGGATGAGTACATCCCGGAGCCGGTGCGGGAGGTGGAGAAGCCGTTCATGATGCCGGTGGAGGATGTGTTCTCGATCAAGGGGCGGGGGACGGTGGTGACGGGGCGGGTGGAGCGGGGGCAGATCAAGGTGGGGGATGGGGTGGAGATCGTGGGGTTGAGGGAGAAGAGCATGAGTTCGGTGGTGACCGGGGTGGAGATGTTCCACAAGTCGCTGGACGTGGGGATGGCTGGGGACAACTGCGGGTTGCTGCTGAGGGGTGTGGACCGGGAGGATGTGGAGCGGGGGATGGTGATCGCCCTGCCGAAGAGCATCACCCCACACCGGCGCTTTCTGAGCGAGGTGTACGTGCTGAGGAAAGAGGAAGGGGGGCGGCACAAGGCGTTCTTCAGCGGGTACCGGCCGCAGTTCTACATCCGGACGATGGATGTCACCGGGAACATCAGCCTGCCGGAGGGGGTGGAGATGGTGATGCCTGGAGACAATGTCAACCTGGAAGTGGAGCTGATCGTGCCGGTGGCGCTGGAGCAGGGGTCGAAGTTCGCCATCCGGGAAGGCGGCCTGACCGTCGGCGCCGGCGTGATCACTAGGATCCTGGAATAAATGGTATAATTTCTCGCCGTTTGGCGCTGCCACTTGGCGCAGATAGGTAGGTATGCATGGCTTCGAAGAAAGATGTCCGCCCGGTGATCACTTTGGCGTGTACGGAGTGTAAAGATCGCAATTACACCTCCGAGAAGAACCGCCGCAACGATCCGGGTCGTATGGAACTCAAAAAATTCTGTCCACGCTGCCGGAGACACACTCTGCATCGTGAGACCAAGTAATAGCTGGGTGCCAGGCGTTGCCAGTAGCCTGATCCCGGCACTACACAGGCCAGTAGCTCAATTTGGTAGAGCACTCGTCTCCAAAACGAGCGGTTGTGGGTTCAAGTCCTACCTGGCCTGCCTGAAAAGTGGCAACGCCGTCTCCAGGGGCGGCGTTTTGTCCGTAAAAATTGTAAAAATGTTGATCTGCGTGCAGGAGAAAGGCCCGCGCGTGAATTCTGTAAGGAGGCCGCAGTGCCCAAAAGCGATCGAGGTAAACTAGGCGAGCGCCGCCAGCCGAATGCAATCCAGCGGTATTTTCGCGAAACAATTGGAGAGTTGCGTAAAGTAAACTGGCCCACTCGCAAGGAGGCAGTAAACTTAACCATTGTTGTGCTCATCGTTACATTTAGCATGAGCGCCTTGTTGGGCATATTGGATTTTCTCTTCACCAAGCTTTTCGTCTTGATATTGGGGTAAATCCAACCGCAATTAGCGGTTGCGCGCTGAATTGGATGTGTTGAGGATGGATATGAACGACCAGGAAGATCAAGCTCCCGAAACCCTTGAGATGGGAGAGCAGGAAGACCAACCGGTAGTCGAAGATGATCTCCCGGTTGAATCGGCTTCTGAGACCGGGGTACAGGATGCGCCTGGAGAACCCGCCCAGCCTGAAGACGATCGCGCCTGGTATGTTGTGCATTGCTATTCGGGCTACGAAAATAAAGTGCGCCACAACCTGGAGCAGCGCATCGAATCGATGGGGATGAAGGATAAAATCTTCGATGTCGTTGTCCCCACCGAAGAGGAGATTGAAGTCAAAGAAGGCAAACGGCGCACCGTAGAGCGCAGGGTGTTCCCGGGCTATATCCTGGTGAATATGATCTTGAGCGAGGAGTCGTGGTACGTGGTGCGCAACACGCCGGGGGTGACTGGTTTTGTCGGTATGGGGAACAACCCCACCCCGCTCCGCCCGGAGGAAGTCGCCCAGATCATTAAGCGCATGGAAGCCGAGGCGCCGCGCATCAAGGTGACTTTCAAGTCTGGGGAACGGGTGCGTATCGTGGATGGTCCATTCAACGATTTCCGCGGCACAGTCTCCGAAATCGACATGGAGCGCGCCAAGGTCCGCGTGATGGTTAATTTCTTCGGCCGTGAGACCCCGGTGGAGCTGGATTTCTTGCAAGTGGAGAAAGCATAATCGCTGGCAGAGGCCGGCGTAATTGGTGGGAGGGTGTTATTGTCTCACCCGCTATTACCACGAAGGAGAAGTTGTTGTGGCAAAAAAATTAAAAACCATTGTACGTCTGCAGATTCAAGCCGGGAAAGCTAACCCGGCTCCCCCCATTGGCCCCGCACTGGCTGGTCATGGCATCAATTTGATGGCGTTTTGTAAGGAATATAACGCCCGTACAGCCAACCGGATGGGCGAAATTATTCCCGCCGAGATCAGCATCTTCACCGATGGTTCTTTCACGTTTGTGCTCAAGACCCCCCCTGCCGCGGTTCTGTTGAGAAAAGCTGCGGGTATCGAGAAAGGCTCGGCGCAAGCCCCTCGCGAAATCGTGGGTAAGGTGACCCGCGCCCAGGTGCGCGAAATTGCCGAACTGAAAATGAAAGACCTGAACGCTCTCGATATTGAAGGCGCGATGCGCCAGATCGAGGGCACTGCCCGCAATATGGGCATACGCATTGTCGATTGAACCCTGTGGGAGGGCGCCTGTAAATGCCCGTTTGCACCACCAAGGAGTAAATGATGTCTAAACACGGTAAGAAATATTTAATGGCTGCGGCGAAAGTAGACCGCGATAAAAATTACTCGCCCGAGGATGCCATCGCCCTGACCAAAGAGACCTCGCCCTCCAGTTTCGATGCAACCGTGGAAGTGCATATCCGGCTGGGCGTTGACCCCCGGCACGCCGACCAGCAGGTTCGTGATGTGGTCGTCCTACCCCATGGGCTGGGAAAGACGGTGAGGGTCCTGGTTTTTGCCCAGGGTGAAGCTGCCACCCTCGCTCGCGAATCCGGCGCGGACGTCGTCGCCGATGACGACGAAACCATCAGTAAAATTCAAGGCGGCTGGACAGAATTCGATGTAGCCATTGCCACGCCTGACATGATGGGCAAAGTGGGCCGCCTGGGACGCGTCCTGGGGCCGCGCGGCTTGATGCCCAATCCCAGAGCTGGCACGGTCGTTCCCGGCGAGGATATCCCCCGCGTGGTGAACGAATCTAAGGCCGGCCGCGTGGAGTTCCGGGTGGATAAGACTTCCAACCTTCACGTTCCGGTTGGAAAGGTCTCCTTTGAGCAGAAAAAACTGTATGACAACCTGGCTGCTTTGATGGAGGCGGTTAAGAAGGCCCGCCCGGCGGCAGCCAAGGGCACTTATATCCGGCGGGTAACCATTACCACCACGATGGGGCCTGGCATTAAAATCGATCCAGCCCAGGCGCAGGCTATGGAGGTTCGCGAGTAACCGTGCTCTCTCGGGAATCAACCCGTTGAATTCTGCTTCGCCAAAGACAGCAGGCGCTGAAGGTTTACCCGCGATTGCCGGTTGACCCGCCAGCTTAATCCCCTGCCGAGGTGGAGATTGCTCCATACCGTTTTTTGTTTCCGGTTATATTTTGGAGAGTCTTTGCCCGGCTTGAGCGAGGCAAAGATTTTTTATTTGAAAGGAGGTGAATGATTTGGCTATCAAAAAGGAACGGAAAGAGGAGCTTGTCTCTGAATACGGGGAATGGGTAAACCAGAGCCGGATTCTGATTCTAGCAGAATACGCCGGTCTGACCATGAAACAGTTGGATGAACTTCGCCTGAAACTTCGCGAAGTGGGCGGCGAATTCCATATCATAAAGAACACGCTTGGCAAACTGGCCGTGAAGAGCGCTGGCTTGCCTTTGCCGGCAGGTTTTTTTGAGGGCAGCACAGCCATCGGTTTTACATATGGTGACGCCCCTGCAATGGCAAAAGCCCTCACCGAGTTCGCTCGCGCATCCGAGTCCCTCAAGCTGAAAGGTGGCTACCTCGGTCGGAATCCGGTCACTGCGGAACAGATCAAAAACCTGGCTGACCTGCCACCCTTGCCGGTGATACGCGCTCAGCTCATGGGTACCCTATTGTCGCCTGCCAGCCAGCTTGCCCGTACCCTGGCCGAACCTGCCCGCCAGTTGGCTGCTTTGCTCAAAGCCTATGCTGAAACGGGAACGGCAGCAGAAACTACGTGATATTGAAGCAGGGATAATCGATAGGGTTGGCTGGGCGTCAGTCCCGGCAGCCCGGATAGAAAGAAGAATGAAATCAAGTAAATTACCATTTGCAAAAGGAGCGATAAAATGGCTGATCTGGATAAACTTGTAGAAGAATTGAGTAAGTTAAACGTGCTCGAAGCCTCCGAGCTGGTGAAGAAGCTGGAAGCCGCCTGGGGTGTTTCCGCCGCTGCGCCTGTCGCCATGGCTGCTGCTACTGCGCCTGTCGCCGTCGCCGCGGCCGAACCCGAGGAAGAGAAGACCGAGTTCGATGTGATCATCAAGGATGCCGGTCCAAAGAAAATTGAGGTGATTAAGACCATTCGCCAGTTGACCAGCCTGGGGCTGAAAGAGGCCAAAGATCTGGCAGAGACGGCTGGCGGCAAAGTCTTGGAAGCTGTCAGTAAAGAGGCTGCCACAGATGCCAAGTCCAAGCTCGAATCTGCCGGCGCAGTTATCGAAGTTGCCTGATTTTTAGCCGCCGGGTAAACTTTTCCTGGGTGTGCAGACTGCTTCAAGTCCAGCCTGCACACCCTGTAATATGGGGGATTTTTGGGTATGATGTTGAGAGCCTCTTTGCGAGCTTCCACCACGGCGATTCCCAAAGAGTCTGTCGAGAACGGGTGATCGCCCGGTTTGAGGTGTGATAAACTTCAGTTATGATGCGGAGGGAATATTTCCAAATTGTGATTGGAGGATGTTGCCTGTGAGGCGGTTCCTTTCCGTATTATTCTCTATTCTTCCAATATGCTTGCTGATTGCGGCCTGCGGGAGCGATGCGAAGGGCGACTCTCAGGCGTCAGGCAGCGCAGCCAGGGGTAAAGAGTTGTATCAGAAGACGGTTCTGGGTCCCAGGGCTGCGCCTGGTTGCATCTCCTGCCACTCGCTCGAAGCCGACGTGACCCTGGTGGGTCCCTCTCACGCCGGCATTGCCGAAAGGGCTGGCTCGATGGTCCCTGGATTATCCGCCGAAGGTTATTTGCGCGAGTCGATCATCGACCCGGATGCCCACGCACTTGAAGGCTTTGCCCCTGGAATTATGTACCAAGAATTTGGAGAAGATCTGACTGAGGCGGAAATAAACGATCTGGTTGCGTTCATGTTGACCCTTAAGTGAATTGAACCTGGCTGACGACCGGGGAAGGAGTCATGGTGAGTGAGAAACCCCAGCGTAATCTTGGCATGGATCTGGTGCGAGTAACCGAGGCGGCGGCGATGTCGGCTGCGCGTTGGATGGGTCGCAATCGGAAAGAAGAAGGTGACCAGGCTGCAGTCGATGCGATGCGGCTGATGTTATCGACCTTGGACATGGACGGCGTCATTGTCATCGGAGAGGGTGAAAAAGATGAAGCCCCCATGTTATACAATGGCGAACGCATCGGCAATGGGCAGGGCGTTGCCGTCGATGTAGCCGTGGATCCGGTCGAAGGCACCAACCTGCTGGCGAAAGGAAAACCGAATGCGATCTCAGTGATTGCTGTTGCCCCGCGAGGCACCATGTGGAATCCCGGTCCGGCGTTCTACATGGAAAAAATAGCCGTTGGTCCAGAAGCCCGGGATGTGGTGGACCTGGACGCACCGGTCGAATTCAATCTCAAAAATGTGGCTCGCGCTCTGGGGAAGGATGTGAGCGATCTGACGGTCTTCGTGTTAGAGAGGCCGCGCCACGCCAAGATCATCGCCGATATCGCCGCGGCTGGAGCTCGCGTCACGCTCCATCAAGACGGGGATGTGGCTGGCGCATTGATGGCTGCCCTGCCGTACACCGGGGTGGACCTGATGATCAACATTGGTGGGACGCCGGAAGGGGTGATCGCCGCCTGCGCGATAAAACCGCTGGGTGGGCAGCTTTTGGGCCGGCTGTCGCCCCAGAAACCCAGTGAGCGGGAGGCTGTTCTGGCGGCTGGGATGGATCTCCATCGCATCCTGACCGTGGATGATATGGTCAAGTCCGATGATGTCCACTTTGCCGCGACGGGCATCACGGCTCCTGGGCAAATGTTGGGCGGGGTTGTGTATGAGCCCGGCGGTGCGCGCACTTACTCGCTGGTCATTCGCGGTTTGTCGGGCACCATCCGTTTTATCGAGAGCGTCCATCGCTGGGATAAATTGATGCGCATCAGCGGTATTGAATATGCCTGAAGCAGGCCGGCTGGAATCCGAATCGACTCGCTGGGAGAAAATGGCTGAGCTAAATCTCAAGCAAAAAGCAGCCGCACGCGCGCTGAGCTATGTGCGCAGTGGGATGACTTTGGGCTTGGGCAGCGGTTCAACCACCGCGCATTTCATTAACGTACTGGGCCAGCAGATCGGCTCGGGGAACCTGCGGGACATTCATGCCGTGCCCACCTCTGAGGAAAGCGCCAGGCTGGCGCGCCAGGCGCACATACCCCTCACTTCCCTGGATGAACGCCCCGTCCTGGACCTGGCAGTCGATGGCGCAGACGAGGTGGATCCCGATCTGAACCTGATTAAGGGCCTGGGTCGGGCGCTTTTACGCGAGAAAATTGTGGAGATCCATGCTGCCAGGCTGGTTATCATTGTGGGTGAGAACAAACTGGTCTCCCGCCTGGGCACGAAAGGTCCGCTCCCGGTCGAGATTGTGCCATATGGATCCGGCGCCCATGTGCGTTGGCTCGAGTCTCTTGGTTGCCAGGTGAAGTTGATGCGCGGCAAAGACGATCTTCCGGTGGTGACGGATAATGGAAATTATCTGGCCTGCTGCTACTTCGTCGCCGGAATAGAGGATCCCTTTGCCCTGGCGAGAGTCCTGGCCGATCGCCCGGGTATCGTGGAACATGGTTTGTTCCTGAATATGGTTCACCAGGTTATAGTTTCAGGATCTCAGGGAATCAAGATACTGGAACCAAGGGAAAGTTCCACCGGGCCGTAAGTGCTTTTGACCAGCTTATGGTATAAAGTGTTCATCGGTTCAAGGAGGGCTCTATGAGTGCACGTGTTTTGATTATCGAAGATGATGAAGCGATTTTGAAATTTTTACGCCGGGGGCTTGCGTATGAAGGGTATCAGGTAGACACCGCCGCGGATGGTCAGGCGGGGCTGGCGATTGCGCGCGATAACCCGCCAGACCTGGTCGTCCTGGACCTGATGCTGCCGGGAATAGATGGCCTGGAGGTATGCCGGCGTCTGCGCGCCGGCGGTCCGGTGCCCATCCTGATCCTCACCGCCAAAGATAGCGTCAATGACCGCATCCAGGGCCTTGACATGGGCGCGGATGATTACATGGTCAAGCCGTTCAACCTCGACGAGCTGTTGGCCCGCATACGCGCCCTGCTCCGCCGCGCTCAGCCCAGCCGCCCCCAGGTTCTCAGATTTGCGGACCTGACCCTGGATACCGGTACCAGGCAGGCTGCGCGGGTCGACAGGGTGATCTCGCTGACCGCCAAGGAATATGAGCTTCTGGATCTTTTTATGCGCCACCCGCGCCAGGTGCTCACCCGTGATATGATTTTTGATCGCGTGTGGGGGTATGATTTTGGCGGTGAAAGCAACATCATTGAAGTATACATCCGCTATTTGCGCCAGAAGCTCGAATTGGAAGGGGAATCGCGATTGATCCATACCGTACGTGGTATGGGGTATGTCCTTCGTGAAACGAATTAATCAGACAGGCGAGCAAAGATACTTGCCGGGCAATGCAGTTGAATCAGGAGCAGCCTGAACGATGTCGCTGCGGGTACGTTTAACCTTTTTATACACTTCGATCGTGGGGGGGATATTACTTTTGTTCGGGGTCGCCGTATATGCCTCGGTAAGCTTGAGCCTGATTTCCCAGATTGATAGCTTGTTGAAACGAACGGCGGATGATATCTGGCCCAATATTGCGGTGGATGGCTCCGGTAACTTGGTGCTGAAACGGCCCATCGATATGGAATTATCGCCCGGGCTGTTATTTCAGATCTGGGACAGGGATCGCCAGTTGATTTATCCATTGAATGCGGTATTAAGTCGCCCAATCGACCAGGCTGGATTTCAATCCAGCCAACCGGTTTTCAGAAATGTGTTTGTAGAAACAAATGTCGGCACGTATCACATGCGCGCCTATACCGTTCCGCTGGTCATTGGCGAGCGCGATCGGTTCGTGGGTACGTTGCAGGTCGTTACCAGCCTGGCTGTCGTGGATGCGACCCAGCGCTCACTGCTTTGGGTGCTGATCCTGGGAGCGACCGCTTCGATGCTGGTTGCCGGACTGGCTGGATGGATCAGCACAAAGCAAGCTCTGGCTCCGCTGGGTGACGTGACCCTTGTGGCTCAGCAAATTACCCGCGCGGATGACCTCTCTCGTCGTATACCTTACCACGGACCTGAAGAGGATGAGGTCGGGCAGTTGATTACTGCCTTCAACCTGACCCTCAGCAGGTTGGAAAATTTATTTAACACCCAACGCCGTTTCCTGGCTGACGTAGGTCACGAACTGCGGACGCCCTTGACGGTGATCCGCGGTAATGTGGACTTGATGCGCCGCATGGATTGCATGGATCTTGAATCCATGGAGAGCATCAGTAATGAGGTGGAGCGCTTATCTCGCCTTGTTGGGGACTTGTTATTGTTAGCCCAGGCGGAATCGGGGAAACTACCGTTGCATAAGCAAGTCGTCGAGTTGGATACCATTCTCTTGCAGGTCATGCAGCAAATGCGCGTCCTGACCCGTGAGCGCATGAGTTTGCGCCTGGGTGATATCGACCAGGTGATCACCTGCGCGGATCAGGACCGGATCAAGCAGGTATTGGTAAATTTAATCGGCAACGCGATCAATTACACGCCTTCTGGCGGTGAGGTGGTGGTTGGGCTTGGGAAAGAAGGCGAGTTTGCGCGTCTCACGGTGAGTGACAATGGGCCGGGTATCCTCCCGGAAGATTTACCCCATATATTCGAGAGATTTTACCGCGGTGAGAAAGCCCGCACCCGCCATAAGGATGGCAAGGGTTATGGATTGGGTCTCTCGATTGCCTATTGGATTGTCCGCAACCATGGGGGGAGAATCGAGGTCGATTCCCGCGATGGCGTGGGTACGACATTTTGTGTCTGGTTGCCTATGGCGGAGAACGGCTGCCCGGAGGATGAAGTATAGTAAACCCCGGGTTATTTCAGCCGGGGTTATGGGAAGGGGGGGATACCTTTAATGGAAGGCCTTTCTCTCTACCTTCGCACTTGAGAGGAATTGCTCCCCTCGTAACGCGAACGCATGGCTACCGGGTGGTAAGTGGGTTCCTGGCGTGAGAATCCGGGTTCGGAAACCTGGTTGGGCTTGGGAGCTGGTGAGAACGAGGAGATCGTCGGGGCTATGCTTCGAGTCGGCCGGTTGATCATCCGTGAGCCGTTGATTTTCGAATTTGCGCCTGCGCGATTATACAACCCGTTTCTATTCTCAGCCTGGCTGAACAAACGCTCGCCTGCTACAGAGAATGTGCCAATGATCAAAACCCGAATCAGCCACACCATCACCGCGACAAATATCGGCACGAATTTGAGCAGCGTATCGCGAGCGATGACCGCGTTCCCCAGTGATTGGTGTTCCAGGATTGCGATAGATACACCCCACCAGGTCAGCATGGCGTTCATCGTGGCAGCTAATAACCAGGCGCCAAACAGATACCATACCTCTGTTGGTTCGTCGGCGCCTTCTTCTGGCGTGAACAGTCGTGCGATGCCTGCAAAATCGATCCCACAAAAAGCAATCGCCAGGATAGTCGCCCAACGGACGCCCAGAAATCTGAGATCGCCCAGCAAGTCCGACAAGGCAAAATCGGTCGTGCTGTAATTGAATACCTCGAAGCTCAGCAGGGCTGCGACGATAATCAGCCCAAACGCCAGGCCTCTGCGCACACGGATTCTCTGCGCCAGCCCTGCAAACTCTTGAGATCTAACTACCGAGGTGTTCATGTCCGTCCTCCTTTTTGTGTGAGCCATTAGAATTAAAAAAATATTTTTCTTCTTTTTATCCCTTGACATAAGTGTCATTTTATGCTTATAATATAGAACAATTGTTCTATTTTGTCAAGAGGCAATTTTCCTGTTATTTTACCAGAACGTCCGTTCTATTATAGCTGAATTTTAGAATTTATGATGCGAAGGAGTCCGAAATGGGATCTGGTCCCACTCTTGTGATGCGTGGAGTGTTCATCGGTATTTTCGTGGTAATTTTGCTGACGAATGCAATCACAACCGGCGCCACGTACAGCAATAATGAAAGTGAGCAGATTAACGAAGAAAGCGCCCAGATGAATAACAGACAATCCGAGGCGACTACAACCGATATAAAAGAGGCTGTTGTTGAAGTTGGCTGCCAGGTGAGCGGTAAGTTCCCCGTAAAGATCACTCAGTGGTGCAGCTTGATTACAGAGTATGCGCACAAAAACGGATTTGACCCAGATTTGATCGCCGCGTTGATCTTGCAGGAGAGCGGGGGGGAGCAGTCAGCTTATTCCAGGAGCGGGGCGGTAGGTCTGATGCAGGTCATGCCGCGAGATGGCATATCAGCTTCTTTCAAATGCATAAACGGTCCATGCTTCAAGGACCGACCCACGATCAGCGAGCTCGAGGATCCAGAATTTAATATCAAATATGGTACCAAAATGTTGGCCCAATTAGAGAAGCGAAACGGCAACATCCGTGACGCACTGAAATCCTACGGTCCGATGAACGCAGGCTATTCCTATGCAGATAAAGTGCTGAGCTTATATCGTCAGTATGGGAATTAGATACGCAAGCTGAAAAGACGTACCCACCTGGTTCAAGAATGCTCACCTGGATATTCGTCCGCTATCAGGTGAAAGTGCAGTTGAGGTATTTGCTGATATTTTCCCCCATTCACGATCAGGCGGTAACCGACCTCTTCCAATTTAAATTCATCCACCAGGCTTTTAACGATCCCAATGATTTCTACAAGCAAGCCACCCTCTGCTTCTCCCAGTTCCGTGATGCTTTCCAAACCACGCTTGGGCACAATCAGCACATGGAATGGATAACTCGGCTCGGGATGGTGATAAGCGACCACGTTTTGGGTTTCGCGCACTCGATAAATGGGTAGACTGAAATTCATCTTGCCAACAATCCTACGATACAGGTATTTGCCAATCCTGGTACGAGCGAGGCCTAACCCGATCTTGAGAAGTGGTTTCATACTTATTCAACGTCCCGCAGGTTTCATAACCTGCGGGACATTTGTACATATATAGCATTCAGATGCTGCTTTTCATCCTGGACATTGTACAACGGAGCTTATTTCGCAATTCTTGTACGCTACTCCCAGGGATTCAGCATGGTCTGGATCAATATCGGCGTGCCGATCTTGATGTTCGGGCGACGGGTGAGCAACCAGATCGCCAGGTCGGCAATATCCTCCGGGTACAGGCATTTGTCGTGGTCCAAACCCGGCGTATCTTGGGTCATTTCGGTCACGACCATCCCGGGGCAAATGGTGTTTACCCGGATGTTGAAGTCCTGGTTCTCGCGCTGCACAAACTCACCCAGAGCGTTCAAGGCATGCTTGGATACACCATAAGACCCGTCGCCCGGATAATATTCGAGTCCTGACTCTGAGCTGATGTTGATGATGTGCCCGCTGCCCTGGTTGCGCATGTGCGGCAGCACAGCTCTGGTCATTAAAAAGGCGCCGCCCAGGTTAACATCCAGCACCCGGTTCCAGACGGCAGCATCGTGATTGTGAATCGACCCCTCGCCGCCGATGCCTGCGTTGTTGACCAGGATATCGATCTTCTTATAGGCTTCGAGGGTGGCCTTGATCACCCGGTCCACGTCAGCCGGCAGGGATATGTCTGCTTCCACCGCAATGGCGCTCCCGTCTTCATTGCGCATCTGTTCTACGGTCGCTACGATTTTATCTCTCCGCCGCCCGCAGACGACCACCCAGACGCCATGCTGGATTAACGCCCGGGCGATGCCTTTTCCAATACCGCTGCCCCCACCAGTTACGATGGCGACTTTTCCATCCAATTCTTTCATCGCAACTATTCTTCGCTGGACCGTTTGCCAAGCTGCTTATCGAGAAACAGAATAGCCGTGCCGCGTACTTCAATCAATTTAAGCTGTTCGACGATCAGGGAGGTGCTTTTCTCCTCTTCGACCTGCTCATCGATGAACCACATCAGCATGACCTGGGTAGCATAATCATTCTCCTTTGCGGCAGTCGCGTATAAATTGTGGATCAAAGCGGTGATTTTCTGCTCGTGCTCCAGCGCGTCCTTGAAGGTCACCAGGGTCGATTCCCATGTTGTCGGCGGTTTGTCGATAGCCTTCAGTTCCACCTTGCCGCCGCGGTCGTTCAGGTAGTCGAACAATTTCAGCGCATGGTCTACCTCTTCGTTGCTCTGCAGCCTCATCCAATGGGCAAATCCCGGCAGGTTTGCTGCTTCGAAGTGAGCGCTCATCGCCAGGTATAAATAGGCTGAATACACTTCGTTCTTGATTTGTTCGTTAATCGCTTCTTGTACTGTGGTATTGATCATTGGTGTTCTCCTTTATGATGATAGTTATCACTGTCTTATTCCGGCCATAAAGCTTCTTCCGGCATCTCTAACGCATCCAGTTGTTCGATATCCTCCGCGCTGAGCTCCAGATCGAGCGCCGCGAGGTTATGCTCCAGGTGGGCTGCGTTGGTAGACATGGGGATGGTGATCACGTTTGGCTGGCGGATCAGCCAGGCCAGGGCAACCTGCGCGGGTGAAGCGGAGTGGCTGGCAGCGATCTGCTCCACCTGGGGGTTACTCAAGAGCATCCCTCTCTCAAATGGCGTGTAGGCGGTCAGCAAGATCCCGTGCCGCTGGCAGTATTCTAATACGCCGTTCTGCTCCACCTTGCGATGGTACAGATTATAGCGCACCTGGTTGGTGGCCAGCGGCGTGCGGCAATAGATGCGCGCCTGTTCGAGAAGTGTTCGGTCAAAATTACTCACGCCCACAAATCTCACTTTGCCCTGGGTAACGAGCTCGTTCAAAGCCTGGAACGACTCTTCGAGAGGCAGGTTTGTGTTCGGCCAGTGGATCAGGCACATATCCAGGTAGTCCGTGTGCAGGCGCTTCAGGCTGCCTTCCACCGCTCCGAGCACGCCCTGGTAGTGCAGATTGGTATGCCAGATCTTGGAGGTGATGATCAGGTTCTGCCGGGCAAAGCGCGAGATCGCCCTGCCCACCAACTCTTCGGTGTGCCCGCCGCCGTACATCTCCGCCGTGTCGATATGGGTGTAGCCAAGCTGGATGGCTCGCTGCATGATTTCGACCAGCCCGCGATCGTTGGAATAATCAGGCGTCATGCTTCCCCCCATTCGCCAGGTCCCCAGGCCCAGCGCTGCTATTTTTTCGCCTGTGTAAAGAGATTTATATTTCATCGCAACTTCCTCCTACCGATAATTGATTACCGTCTAATGACATTAAAAACCCAGCTCTTTCATGATCTTCGCCTGGTCGCGCCGGCCCGTTTCCTTGCCGAGCAGCTCCTCCCAAAAGCGGGCGTCGTACCGCCGGGAGCGGACGGGGAGGGGCATGGGCACGCCCCAACCCAGCAGGAGCACCTCCTCTTTGGGCTGAAGGCGGGCCAGCATGCCGCGCAGCGCTTCTCTACTGGCCAGGCCGGAGAGCACTGCCCGGATGTCGTCTTCGTCACCCAGCCAGCCCGAGATGCGCGTGCCCAATTGCGACATGACCTCGTCGTAGATCTGCGAGGGGCGCTGGTCGACGATGAGCAGGGTGACGTAATATTTTCGCAGCTCACGGGCGATCGTGCTGAAGGTGGTTTGGACAGCCATCTCGCGGTTGAGCAGCTTATGGGCTTCTTCCAGCACGATCACCAGCGGGCGGGGTTCGCCCTCTCCGCTGGTGCGGAAACGGTTGGTGCGTTGCTCCCAGCGCTCGCGGATTTTCCGCGTCAGCAGGTTGCTCACCAGGAGGTAATCCAGGTCGCTCTCGTGCTTGCCAAATGAGAGCACGACGTGCTGGCCTGCTTCCAGCGCTTTGATGATTTCATTCGCGCTGTCCGTTGCCGGCTTTTCGACGAGATAGGGCAGGCGGAAGACGCGCCCCAGTTTCGAGTGCAGACCCTCGGCAGCCATCACGTTGATCCCGGCGGATAGGGCCCAGGCCGCCACGCTATCAGGTGCAGGAATTTTCTTGCCGTCTTCACTTTCGATCACTGCGCCCGATCTCATCTCGCCAAAGGCCGCGAACCAGTTTTGCAAACCGAAGGTATTCACCAGGGCTTCCAGCGTGGTGGGAGTGGTCTCTTTGAGATTTAGCTCTCGAGTGAGAAGCTCGATATCCTCCGGCTGGATATCTTTCATGGCAACCTCGAGGTGAAAATCGGGCGTCTGGCCGCGGATCTGCGCCCCGGCGCCCAATCCGACCACGCGCACCCGGCTGGGGTATTTTGTTTTCAGCCCGATCACGCGCTGCCCGGTGTCCGAGGCGATGTCGTCCAGTCCGTATTCGTTGTG
>Ga0209341_10001317_pt1 | contig 24704 bp, 21 predicted proteins | sample RifCSP13_2_FD_184020 | JGI IMG/M metagenome (GOLD analysis project Ga0209341, IMG submission 184020) | Soil microbial communities from Rifle, Colorado - Rifle CSP2_sed 13_2 (SPAdes) (version 2) | ecosystem: Environmental > Terrestrial > Deep subsurface > Rock core/Sediment | place: Rifle... | reverse complement strand
CCGTCCTCGCCGCGGCGCGCCGCCTCTGGGTGGACCTCCTGGACGCCGAGGCCCTCGAGCGCCTCCCACCCGCCCCGGCCCCGGCTCCGGCCTGGGAGGCGGACGCCCGGGACCACAGCGCGACGGGGGACCGGCTCTTCGCCCTCCGCGACTACGAGAAGGCGCTCCTCCACTACCGCAAGGCGGCCGAGCAGGACCCCGCGGTCCTCCGTCACCGCTTGGCCGTCGCCGACGCTCTCAACGCCCTGCACCGCTTCGAGGAGGAGGTCCGGGAGTACGACGCGTGCCTCCGCCTCGGCCTCGACACGCCTCGGATCCGGATCAACCGGGGGGCCGCGCTCCACCGCCTGGGCCGCGTCCGCGAGGCCATCACCGGCTACGACGAGGTCCTCCGCCGCACCCCGGAGAACCCCCGCGCCTTGAACAACAAGGGGGCCGCCCTCCTGGCCTTGGGCCGCCGTGAAGAGGCCGCGGAGTGCCTTTCCCTCGCCCTCTACTTTGACCCCGACTTCGAGGACGCCCGGAGGAACCTCGCCCTAGCGGGTCGGTCAACGAAGACGTCGCAAGCGAGCCCCGCTCGCCTGAACGAGGGGGTGCCAAGGCCGGAAGGCTGGACCGAAGCCTCCCTCCTGCTGTCCCTCGGCCTCCCGCGCGAGGCCCTCCTGGCCTGGGAGCGTACCGCGGCTTCGGACGACCCTCGCGCCTGGCTCGGGATGTCGGCGGCCCTCCAGGCCCTCGGTCACGACGCCGCCTCGGAGAGGGCGATCGAACGCGCCGTGGCGGGCGACGATCCCGCGGCGTTCCTCGCCCGGGCAGGGCAGCTCGCCAGCTCGCGGCGGTGGGCCGAGGCGGACAAGGTCCTCGTGCCCCTCACCGGCTTCCGTGGCTCCGTGGCGCGCGCTCGGCTGGCGCGAGCGAGAGGGGATCACCGCGCGTTGGTGCAGGCCCTGTCGGCCGCCACCCGGACTTCGCCGGAGGCCGATCTCGCGTGGAACGCCCTGGGGGCCGCGGAGCTCCGCCTCGGCAACTACCGCAACGCCCTCGAGGGCTTCGGCCGCGCTCTCGTGGTGGATCGGGCCTCTGCGGCGGCGGTGAACAACCGCGGGGTGGCCCTGTGGCGCCTCGGGCGGTTCGAGCGGGCCCGCGAGGCGTTCGAGCGGGCGGTCACCCTGAACCCCGACGAGGCCGGGTTCTGGGTCAACGCGGGAATCGCCCGGGCGAGGGGCGGGGCCATGCGCCTCGCGGAGCGCGCCTTCGAGACGGCCGCGGAACGGGAGGCTTCCTGGTCCACACCCTGGGCCGAGCTGGCGCGCGCGCGGCGGCTCCGCGGGGACCGCCAGGGCGCGCAGCGTGCCCTCGCGAAAGCGGTGTCCCTCGGTTGGAGGGCTAGCGGAGGAAGGGAATCCCCGCGCGGCCCTGGCCGAGGATCTGCCGCAGGCTCGCGAAGCTCCCGTACTGGTCGCTGAGCTGGCGCGCCTGCTCCGGGCTCATCCCGCCGCGGAGCAGCTGCCGGCGGAACCTCGCCGTGGAACGCTTCCGCCGCCACTGGAGCCGGAGGTACACCCGCCCCAGCTGGAGGACGAGGAGGATCACCGCGGCGGTCATCCGCGGCCAGTCCTCACGCCGCCTCATCCTCGTCCCTGTCCTCGGATCCGCTCCGCACGTCGATGACCGGACCTCTCCCGCCCTTCTTCCCGCTGATCGCCTCGCCGATCATCGCGGGGAAGTTCAGGGACGACATGTACTGCTTCGTGAGCTCGTAAGCCTGCTCCTCGGTCATCCCCGCGTCCTTGAGGGACTTGTAGAAGCCCGCCACCGCCTTCCCGTACTTCTCCGCCTGCTGCGCCCCGTAGAGCACGTCCGTCAGGGAGTTCAGGAGGGCGGGGATCTTCTCGGAGACCACCTCGAGGATCTCCTTGATCTCGTTCGCGTCGCTCGTGTGTTTCTTCTCCTTCTCGTCGCCCACAGTCTTCGCCTTCGGATGAGCTCAGGGTGGTCATCCCCTTAAGGCGAGCGGTCAGTAGTGGTCAGTCCGGTCTCGTCGGGAGGCCGAGGACCTCCGCCCATTTCCGAGCCGTGGCATCGGAGATCCGGTACGTGGGCCACCGCTCGCCCTTCTCGGAGACCGCGATGCCCTGGGCCTCCAGCTCCCCCAGCTTCTCCCGCACGATGCGCCGCGACGCCGTTCCCCGCCGCGCCTTCAGGGCCTCCGCAATCTGCGAGACGTTCTTCGGACCCGACTCGAACAGGATGCGGACGATGTCCCGTGAGATGGAGTCGCGCAAGCCCGGGACGACGAGCTCGGGGGAGATGGCCCCATGCCTCTGGTAGAGGTCCATGAGGCGGAAGTAGTTCCCCACGATCTGCTGGAAGCGGTCGAGGTAGCCCGCGATCTCCGAGTACGGAGCGGCGACCTTGGCGAGGACCTCCTGGAGCTCGTCCATCTTCTCGTTGAGCTCGTGGAGCTGCTTCTTCACCTCGGGGTCCTTCGCCATGCGCTCCGCCCCCTGTAGGACCGCGGCGGCTTAGACCTGACCCTCAGTGGTGGCGTCGCGTCTCGGGGTCCGTCGCCCGGTCGGCTTGGACGGCCTTCCCGACGCGCAGTTCTTGCATCATGCGTGTCCCATCAGTGGTCACCCGGGTTGAGTCCGGCGGTCCTTCGTGACCAGGCGGTGACCACTCCCCTGGGTCGCGACGGCCCGGCGGAAGACTTATGGGCAACCGCGTCGCTTTGCGGGCCGGATGCAGTTCGGTGGAGGGGATGGCCGACGGCCTCCCTCAGTAGGGCGCGTTTCCCGCAGTATGGAGAGAGGGCCTCTTCTTCCCCCTGAGACTCCTCCGCCGCCGCCGGATGTCCCCCCGCCACCGCCGGACGTCGAAGCGCCGCCGCGCGGGCTCGGAGCCCCCGCCGGCATGGTGAACGGCACGGGGCGCGTGAACGGGCTGGGCCGCCGTTCGGACATCCGGGGACACAGGGCCAGCCCGCTTCGGCGCCCGACTCCAGACCGCCGCTGGCGCTTCCTGTCGCTCGTCGTCGCGCTGCTCATGCTCCTCGTCGGCGCCGCCCTCCTCATGACGCCCTCGGAGCCGCCGAGCGGGTTCACCCTCGATGGCGGCTTCGCGGACTGGAATGCGAAAGCACTGACGGCCTTCACGGCCGCGACGGTGACGGGGGACCCCGCGCTGAACCTTCGGTCCTACGCGGTCCACGACACGGGGACGTACCTCCTGCTCTGGGTCCAGGTGGAGGGTCTCCTCTTCTCCGACCCCGTCGGGCTCGACACCGTCCACGTCTTCCTCGACGCCGATGCGGACGCGGCGACCGGGTACCGGATCGCGGGCCTCGGCGCGGACCACCGCTTCACCGTTTCCGGCGGCGGGGGCGCGGTCGAGGCCGCGGACGCGTTCGACTTCTTCGACTCGGATCAGGAGAACTGGAGGGCGTGGCGGTGGGCGTTTGCCCCCGAGATCGGACGGTCCACGCAGGCTCTGGAGATCCAAGTCCTCCGGCACCAGCTCGGCGAGGTCCGGGCCGGTTTCCTTGCCGCCTTCCTTGTTGAGGGCAACGACGGCACCGGGTCCATGTCCAGGGTCGCGGTGGGGGGCGGACCGGCCGCGGTCACCGCGGTGGTCTCCCGCGGGAACCAGGTGGTCTCGCAAGGATCCGAGGTGGGCACGGTGGCCCTGATTCTCGATGGAACGGGCGAGGTCCGCGTCGAGTCGATGAGCCTCGACATCGATGGACCCGCCGCGGTGGCCGCCGTGGGCCTGCCGGTAACGCTGACCGCGAGCGACCCCGTCGCCACCATCTCCCTCCTGGTCACTTCCACCGCGGGCGCCCAGGTGGGGGATGCGGTTCACGTCGCCGTGACAGGAATCACCGCGAACGCTCCCGTCACCCTGGAGGGCGGCCCCGTTGCGGCTTACCTGCTCGGCATCTCTGCGCAGAAGCGCATCGACGGGCTCTTCGAGGACTGGGCGGGACAGACCTCGCCCGGTGGCGTCTACACGCCCTCGAACCCGGACGTGAATCTCGTCGCCCATGGCGCCGCGCGAGATGCGACGACCGCCTTCGTTTATGCCCGCGTCGTGGGGACGGTCCTGAAGGGAGGCCAGATTCCTCACTTCGAGAACCGGCACAGCCCGCCGACGGGGGAGGCAGCACAGTCTTCGCCCGGCCCACCGACGAGGACGAGCGCGGAGGACCGGCTCTCCGTGTTCATCGACGAGGACCCCGCCAGCGCGTCCGGCGGCTGGGTGGACGGGGTGCGGGCGGACTGGTGGATCGATGTCCTCGGTCGTCGCGGACGGGTGACGGAGACGCACGTCTACGCCTGGGACGTCGACACCTGGACGCTCGCGGATCGCACCGTCTCGGTTGCCGCGGTGGGGAGTGAAATCGAGCTCAGTGTGGGGCTCGCCCTCCCGCCGACGGCGGAGGTCCTCACCAGCCTCCGGGACTGGCGCGGGAACGCGGACGCGACCCAGGTCTTCGGGACGCGGGGCACCCGCGGCGACAACAACCCGGCTCCGACAGCAACGGCTCCTCCGGACTGGACGCCGTGCGGCGGAACTGCCTCGTGGACCGACTTCGATGAGGGCCTTTCAGATCCGGCCCTCGAGATTCGCGAGGTGCAAGCTGCCAACTGCTGGCCCGATGGCTACATCATAGTTCGGTTCACCCTCGAGGCGTCGGCGCCCACCCTCACGGACAATTCCTACTGGATTTATGTCTCTCCGTCGGGCGCGCCCGGCCCACCGCAATGGCTTGTCGAAGAGTTGTCCACCGAGGTCTGCACCTACAACTGGGACGCCACCAATGGGGATTGGGGCGTGGGAGGGAGCGGATGTCCGATCTCTGACACGCTGACCGATACCGATGTCGGGAGCGCTGTGCGCACCGTGAGCAACTGTTGGGTGAGTTTCGGTTGTGTAGACTTCGCGCTTGAGAAGTCGGACTATCCAGGGATTTGGGAACGTCCGTGGATCAGGCTGTCCACGTATGAGGCGGAGGACTTCGACCTTCTAGGGAACACCACGCGGGACCCGACAACCCAGTCTTCGGTTCAGGACATCTCGGGGATGTTCGAGATAGCCGAGTTCTCGCACATCGGCGTTGTCGCCGCGGCGGTGGTCCTGCCCTTCCTCGTCCGGAGACGTTGTGCGCGTCGGCCGTCGGCCGTGAGGCCTTAAGTAGGGTTCGCACTCTCATGCGGGGGAAGGAGTATCCAGTCCACCGCCGAGCGCCAGGCCTTCCAGCGCGTCCGCTCCCACGAGCTTCCGTACCTCTACACGGACGGACGGGACGTCTTCACGAGGAGCCTGACTCCAGGGCGGTCGGTCTATGGGGAGCGCCGCGTGGGTGACGGCACCGTGGAGTACCGCGCCTGGTACCCGCAGCGCTCCAAGCTCGCCGCCCTCGTCCAGAAGGGCTGCCGCCACTGGCCCTTCCGCGGCCGCACCCGCATCCTCTACCTCGGCGCGGCGAGCGGGACGACCGCCAGCCACCTCAGCGACATCGCCACGGAGGGCGTGGTCCACTGCGTGGAGATCTCCCCGCGCGCCTTCCAGAAGCTCCTCGCGGTCGCGGAGCTGCGCGAGAACATGAACGCGCTGGGACACGTCCTGGTGAAGCCGGAGACCTACGCGCGGCAGGTCGGCGAGGTGGACGTCCTCTACCAGGACGTGTCCCAGCGCGACCAGCTGGGGATCTTCCTGAAGAACGCGCGGCTCCTCGCCCCGGGGGGCATGGGGTTCCTCATGGTGAAGTCGCGGAGCATCGACGTCGCCGCGAACCCGAAGCGGGTCTTCCAGGGCGTCGTCGATGCCCTGAAGGGCACCGGCCTCCAGGTCCTGGATGTCTTTCGCCTGGAGCCGTACGAGAAGGACCACGCCGCGGTGATCGTCCGGAGGACGGCGGGACACGGTGGAACGCTGACGGGAACACAGGGACCCGCGCGGTTCGAGGAATGAACCGCAAAGACCTTGGCGAGGCGACCCGCCTGCCCGCGGAGGTTGGATGCCGGCACTCCGCGCTTCCAAGACCGGGGGAGGCTCCCCGGACGCCAGGTCTCGCCGCGTGGCGGCGGCATTGGTGGCCGCGTTGGTGTGGTCCACGCTCCTCGTCCCGACCGCGCACGCCTCCCCCTGGCTGTACGGCGTCACGGCGACTCCCAACCCCGCCAACGTCGGCGACCTCGTGACGATCAACGCCACCGCGGAGACCTACGCCTTCTACTACATCGCCGCGGCCGAGTATCACGTGGACGATCCGAACCCGATCCCGGGCACCGGGACGCCGATGTACGCCGTCGACGGCACCTTCGACGAGGCGATCGAGGACATCTCGGGAGTGCTGGACACCTGGAACCTGTCCGTCGGTTCTCATGCCATCTGCGTGTTGGCTGAGGAGAGTGCCGCCAACGGGACCTGGTGGAGCGCGTGTGGGACGGTGACTCTGATCATCAGCGGCGCCCCCCCGGTCGCCAGCGCCGGGCCCGACCAGTCCGGTGCCGTGGGCCTGCCACTGACCTTCGACGGTAGTGGGTCCTCCGATCCCGACGGCTGGATCATCACCTACCACTGGGAGTTCGGTGATGGAAGCGAGGCCTACGGCTCTGTCGTCACGCACGCCTACTCCGGCGGGGGGACGTACTGGGTCGCGCTCACGGTGTGGGACAACGATCTCCTCTTCGATGTGGACATCGCCATGGTGACGATTGCAGGGGCCCCTCCCCTCGCGGACGCGGGCGGCCCCTACGCGGGGCGGAAGAGCCAAGCGGTGGGGTTCGACGGGACCGGATCGCGCGATCCGGATGGTTACATCTCCACATTCGACTGGGAGTTCGGGGACGGACAGCAGGGGTCGGGTCCGAAGCCGAACCACGCGTACCTCACCGGAGGGACGTTCATGGTGACGCTCACCGTGACGGACTACGACGGGCTTTCTGCATCCGACACCACGACCGCGACAATCGACGATGCACCGGCCTCCCCGCCGGGAATGACGAAAGCGCGCCTGACGGGGTTGGCCTTTCAGGACGTGAGCCTCCAGTGGACGCTGTCGGCGGACGACGGCACTGGAGAAGACGATGTGGTCGCCTACGACATCTACCTCGGGACCGCCTACGACCCGACGGGTGCCTCTTACTCGCTATTCGCGTCCGTCCCCGCGGGCACGAGTTCGTTCGTCCACGTGGGGGGAGGAGCGGCTGGGACCACGGCGTTCTTCTACCAGGTGCGAGCCCGCGAGGACAATGGCCGGGCGATTGCCGCGGTGGATCAGGCGGGGAAGTTCTCCCGCTTCCTCGCAAAGGGGAATCAGCTCGTCAGCGTGCCGTTTGCCCAGGACGACTGGTCCGTGGGTGCGGTGCTCCAGACGATCTCGTGGACGCGGGCGCGGACCTTCGCCAACATCGCAGGACACGGGCACAACTGGCACTCCAACCAGAACGGGAAGCCGTGGCAGGACCTCGTGACGCTGGACGGTCGCATGGCCATCTGGGTGGCGGTCGCGGAGGACGGGATCTGGACCGTCGCGGGTCTCGTCCCGAGGCTCACGCAGATCGACCTCAAGGTGGGCTGGAACTTCCTCGGCTACCCCAGTTTCACCGCGAAGACCGTCAGCCAGCTCCTGGCGGGAATCGGCTACCAGACCGTCGAGGGCTATGCGAACGACCCGCCTTACTACCTGAAGCGGCTCAGTCCCTCGGATTCGATGTACGCGGGGAATGGGTTTTGGATTCACGTCAACCAGGGTGCGACGCTGCTCTTCACCAACTGAACCATGACCGAGAGCTGGAGGCCGAACCGACCTTGACTCCCGGCACCGTGGCTCACCCCGTAGGCCACGACCCGTACGCCCGTTTCGCGCCCTACTACGACCTCCTGTACGAGCGCAAGATGGACTACGACGAGGAGACTCGCTGGCTGATCCGCGCCTTCGCCCGCTTCGGGAACGACGTGCGGTCGGTGCTCGACCTCGGGTGTGGGACAGGGAACCACGCCCTCCGCCTCGCGGCGAAGGGCTACGAGGTTGTGGGCGTGGACCGCTCCGCACCGCAGATCGCCGTGGCGCGGCGAAAGGCCCGGAGACGTCGGCTGCGCGTCGAGTTCGTGCGCGGCGGCATGGCCACCTTCCGCCTCCCGCGGCGGTTCGACGCGGTGATCTGCCTTTTCGGTTCGTGGGATTACCTCGTCGACCTGCGGGAGGTACGGGCGGCGCTCCGCCGCGTCCACGCCTCGCTCCGGGAGGGAGGCCTCTTCGTCTGCGAGTTCTGGGACGTTCGCGGTGTGCGGGACGGACACCGCTCCTGGGATCACGTCTGCGGCGACGTGAGTCTGATCCGGTGGGGTTCGAGCGCCTTCGACCGCCGCGCCCAGATTGTCACGCTGACAATGAGCCACCTCACCTACCGCGGCCGGCGCGTCCTCGAGGAGTTCATGGAGACCCACCGCCTGCGCGCCTACCGTCGAGCCGAGATAGGCCAGCTCCTGCGCGAGCACGGCTTCCGCGTCCTCGGCTGGTTCGGGCACCCCGACGGCGGTTTCCGGCCGCCCGCCGGCGGCCACAACGTCGTGGTCGTCGCCGTGCGGCGAGGGGTTAAATAGAGGGGGTCGGTATGGACGCTCTCCTCCAGGGAACTCCATGGCGAGAATGCACACGCGGCGACGCGGGCAGAGCGGGTCGAAGCGGCCCCCCGTCAAGGCGAACCCCGCCTGGGTGCAGCTCGGCAAGGGCGAGATCGAGGAGCGCATCGTGAAGCTCCACGGCGAGGGCCTCTCCAGCGCGGTCATCGGGCTCCGTCTCCGCGACCAGTACGGGGTGCCGAACGTCCGGCTGGCCACGGGGAGGTCCGTCCTCCAGACCCTGAAGGAGAAGGGCGTCAAGCTGGAGATGCCCGAGGACCTCGCGGCCCTCCTCCGGAGATCCGTGCAGCTCCAGAACCACCTGAAGACGAATCCCGCGGACACGCACAACAAGCGCAGTCTCTCGCTCACCGTGGCAAAGATCCGCCGGCTGGCGGACTACTACAAGAGAGAGGGCGTCCTCCCCGTGGACTGGGACTTCACGGTGAAGTCGGCGGAACTCCAGGCGCAGTGAGGTGAGGGGGTGTCCCTCGCGGACCTGGCCCCGAGGGAGTTCTGGGAGCGCGCGGCCGCGGGCCGGGCCTTGTTCGTAAGCGCCTCCCGCGTGCGAGTCCTCGCCCATTACGACCCGGACGGCACCGCCGCCGCGGCAATCCTGGCGAGGGCCTGCCTCCGGCGGGGGCTGGAGTTCCACGCGACGCTCTCGACCGTCCTCGACGCGGACCTCACGCGCCGCCTCGCGGAGGAGTCGAACGAGCTCCTCGTCGTCGCTGATATGGGGTCCGCGCAGCTGGACGCCCTTGAGGCCCTCGGCCTCCCCGCGGTCGTCCTCGACCACCACCAGGTGCTGAGAGACTCCGAGAAGGTCCTCCACCTGAACCCCGTGCTCTGGGGCGCGGACGGGGCGCACGGCGTCTGCGGGGCCACCGTCGCCTTCCTCTTCGCCTTGGCCCTGGATGAGGCGAACTGGGACCTCGTCGGCGCCGCCCTCGCGGGGGCCGTCGGGGACCGCCAGCACGTCGGCGGGTTCACGGGGCTGAACGCGGGCCTCGTCGCGGAGGCCGTGGCCCGGAAGCTCCTGCGGCGGGAGCGCGGGCTCCTCCTCCGGGAGGCAGCCCTCCCTGCCTCGCTCGCGGCCTCCGTGCAGCCGTACTTCGTCGGGATCTCCGGGCGCCCCGACGCCGCCGCGGCCTTCGTGGGTCGTCTGGGTCTCGACGCGAAGAAGCGGCCGCGGGACCTGAGCCCCGAGGAGCGCCGGCGCCTGTCCTCCTCCCTCGCCACCCAGCTCGTCGCGCAGGGGGCGAATCCCGAGGCCGTGGAGACCCTCGTGGACGACCGCTACTGGATCGAGTCCGAGCGCATCTACGCGGACGAGCTCACCGCGTACGTGAACGCCTGCTGCCGCCTGGGGGAGGAGGCGCTGGGCATGGCCCTATGCCTCGGAGACCGCGAGGCCTTCGCCGCCGCGGAGGACCTGCGGGGACGCTACGAGGGGGCCGTGCTGGCCTCCCTCAGGAAGCTCGAGGACGGGGACCTCCACCAGATGAAGCACGTCCAGTTCTTCTACCACGAGAGCACGACCCTCGCGGGGTCCGTCGCGGGCATCGCCATGCCCTTCTTCTTGGACCAGTCGAAGCCCGTCCTCGGCCTCGCCACGACGGGCGGCACGACGAAGGTGTCGTCGCGGGGGACGAAGTACCTCGTGGCCCGCGGGCTCGACCTGGCCGCGGGGCTGCGGGAGGCCGCCGCGGGCGTCGGCGGTGTCGGCGGCGGGCACAACGTGGCCTCCGGGGCGACGATCCCCAAGGGGCGGGAGCGCGAGTTCCTCATGCGCGTGGACACCCTCGTAGGGGAGCAGCTCAAGCCGCGCGAAGCGTAGGGGCGTCGCTCGCGATCCGGTACCGGGCCGTCCCGCGGTGGTACTCCAGGGTCCCCGTGAACTCGACGAGGTCACCGGGGGCGATGTCCTCGGGGAGCGTGTCCCCGCGGACGAATCCCGCGAAGGCGTAGCCGCCGTCGCGTAGCTCGAACGCGGTCCCGACGAGCTCCCCGCGCGTGGCTGTCATCGCGGCGACGCCGATCCAGCGCCCTGCAAACTCGCCCGGAGCGGAGAGGAGGTCCGCCAGGGGGACGAACCCGCAACGGGGCGTGGACGGATGCGGCGCAGAGCCGTTCGCGGGGACGAGGAGTTCCCAGCGCTCCCGCAGCGGCTCGAACTCGAGGGTCCCGCAGACGTCGACGACGCCCTCCGCCCCCTCGGCGGAGACGGCCCAGAGCGCGAGGCCCCCCGCGGAGAGCCGCACGCGGGAGTAGTCCAGCACCATGCGGGGTTCGGCCAGGACCCCGGCCGCCGTGACGTTCATCCCCTCCAGATCCGGGGCGCGGGCCGCCAGGGTCCGGAGGGGGACGCGGTTCCCCTCGGCAGGTCGGAGAATCTCAAGGTCGCTTGGCTGGTCCACCTGGAGGATGACCTCGTCCCCGAACGCCTGGAGTTCGCCGCGGGCGAGGACCTCGGCCCCGGGGAGCACGATCGCCCTATCCGGGAACACCGTCCAGGCGCGCCGCGCGACGAAGGCGCGGAGGGTCGCGAAGTCGCCCAGGTCGAGGAGGACGAGGCTGGCCCCTCCGGATCGCGTCGTCTCCGTGGACCGGAGCACGCCGCGGACCTCGACGTACTTGCCGACGTCGTCCGCGCCGATCTCGGTAAGGGCCAGGCGGGTCGGCCAGAGGCTCGCGCTGTAGGCGTACAGGGCGAGGAGGCCGAGGAAGGCGGCGGCCATGGCGAGGGCGAGCGCGCGTCGGGGATCCACGCCTCCCTCAAGGCCCCGCGGCGGTTCAGGGAGGCGGGCTACAGGTACTTCAGTAGGTGTCGAGGAGCCGGGCGACCTCGGACCGCTCGAGGTCCGTCCGGATCGCCTCGCCTGGCAGCACCTCGATGTTCCGCTCCAGGAGGGCGAGCTCCTTCTCGTCGAGGGCCTCCGGATTCACGGGGAGGAGGACGACCGCCTGCTTCTGCATGACGAACTCGCTCACGTGCTCCACGAACATGAGCGTCTGGAGGAAGCCGTTGTTCACGCCGAGGAACTCGAGGCCGTCCACGAGGACGACCGCCTCGCCGCCCGCGTCCTCGACGAACTGGACGACGGCCTTGGCGAGCGAGCCGAGGGCCGTGGGGTTCTGGTGGTCCGTCCCCGGCGTGTGGGAGAGCCAGAGGACCCGGACGTCTTGGAGGCCGTGGGCCTCGCGCACCCGCGCGGGGTACTGCCGCGTGACCACGAGCCCCTGGACGCGCCGCGTCGCCCGCAGGAGCTCGAAGAGGCGGTAGGCGAGATCGGGCTTGCGCTCCTCGATGAGGTAGCAGGCCCCCTGGCCCGACGGGAGGAGGGCGAGCGGCCCGCGATCGAGGCCCTCAATCGCCACGCCTGCGCCTCCCGGCCGCGGGTCCCATCCGGGCCGGCGTATCCCGCGGGACTTACTTGAAGCTAGCCCGGGCTCACCCCAGCTTCCGCTCGAGCTCCTCGGCGAGGACCTTCGAGGGCGTCTCGCTCAGGGAAATCGCCGTGGTCTTCCCCGCGGGGCCGCGGGAGATGACCTTCGTGTCGATCAGGCCCAGGGCCTCCAGGTCCTTCAGGTACTTCCAGAACTGCGTGTGTCCCCGCGGCTTCTCCCCGTACTCCTCGCACACGAGGGCGTAGGCCTCCTCGGCCTCGTTCGTCACGATGAACGTCTTCCTCCGGAGGCGGCGCGTGACCGCGAGGAGGGCGAGGGCGCGTGCCCGGTCGAGGTCGCGGACCTTCTCCTCGACGTCGGTGGCGTGCACCGTCGCCTTCGATCCCCGGACGTGCTCCGCGGCGATCTCCCCGGCGCCCTCCTCGTCGGCGAGGGAGCCCGCGGTCTGGAGGATCTCGATGGCGTACCGAGCGTCCCCGTACTCCGCGGCGATGTCCGCGATGAGGTCGACGACCTCCTCCGTCCACGTCCCTGCGTGGAGGGCGAGGTCGCACCGCTGGAGGACGATGTCCCGGAGTTCCTCGGCGGCGTACCGCGGGAACTCGACGGCGTTCGTGCGGCGGAAGGTGCTCGCCGTGGCGGCATCGAGGATGTCGAGGGCGTCGGGGTGCTGGGAGATGAGGATCAGGGAGACCCGCTCGCGCCCCCCCGCGGTCTCCTCCCCGAGCCGCGTCAGGGAGTACACGAGGTCCGGCCCGGACTTCTTCAGGAGGACGTCCGCCTCGTCGAGGACGAGGACGAGGTGCGCGCGGCGCTTCTCCATCTCCCGCCGCATCGAGGTCAGCTTCTCCGGCACGGAGAACCCCCGCGCGGGGAAGTTTGGCTGGAAGTTCCGGATCATGGAGAGGCTGACGTCGTCCGCGGTGAACTTCTGGCGGCAGTTCACGACGAGGTACTCCACGGGCTTGTCGTGGGCGGAGGCCTCCCGCACGAGCTCCGTGCAGAACCGCCGCGCCGTGTGCGTCTTCCCCGTGCCCACGGACCCGTGGAGGAAGGCGTTCACCGCGACGCCGGCCTCGACGACGGGGCGGTACAGGGCCGCCAGGCGCTGGAGCTGCTTCTCCCTCCGGGGGAGGCGATCGGGGACGTAGTCGAAGGACAGCTTCCCGAAGTCCTTGAAGACGGTCAGAGCGCCGCCAGTGCGCGGCATGGAGTCGCTGCTAACCCCCGTTCGGATTTAACCCTTCGGAGGGGGTGGGATCAGCTCGGGCGGAGGGGCTTGGATCTCGGACGGCTCCGGCTCGGAGTCCGTGGACGGCGGGATCGTGGTCCCGGATGCCGGGTGTCCCCCCCGGCTCAGCATGCGCGATCCCGCGGCCTGCAGAACCCAACCGGCGATGGCGATGGCCAGCAGGGCATAGAGGGCCGTTCCGAACCAAGGTGGCATGGGGAGCTCTCCCGTGACGAGCGCGTAGAGGCCTACCGCGGCCTCGAGGCCGACAGGAGGGCCGGCGAGGAGCACCCACACGGCACCCTTGGACGGGGATGGCGGGAGGCCGCCGACGCGCCGGGCCACGAGAGCGCCCGAGAGGGCGAGGAGGACCGCCAAGAGGAGCGCCACGAGCGGTGTCCACCGGCCGGAGGCTTGGATCGTGATCTCCTTCACCCCCCCGACGTTTCCCGCGGTGTCCACCGCGCGGAACGCGAAGGTGTGCTGGCCCGCCTCACTGAACGCGACCGGGCCCGAGTAGTTCTGCCACGCGCCCCCGTTCAGGGCGTACTCCACCCGCGCGACGCCGGAGCTCGCATCCGTGGCGGCGAGGTCGACGGACTCACCGGTGAGGAGGCTGAGCAGATTTCCGGTCACCGCGGCCCCGCGGTACCGGGCCTCGACCTCGGCGGGCGTCCGGTCGACGGAGAACGACCGTGCACCGCTGAAGGGGGACCAGACTCCGAACGCGTCCGCAGCCCGCACCCGCCAGTAGTACGTCCCGTCGGGGAGACCCGGGAACGCATGACTGGCGGTGGCGCCCTCGATCGTCCCGCTGGTGTACGCAATCGTGGTGAAGGAGGGATCCGTGCTGACCTCCGTCACGTAGGCAGAGCCCGCATCCCCCTCCGGATCGGTGAGGGTCCAGGCGACGGTCACCGCAGGGGTGTTCACCCAGACTCCGTCCGCGGGGGAATCGGCGGCGACGGAGGGGGCCGCGTCACGGAGCACCCGCGTCGCGCCCCAAGCCTCCACGTTCCCGGCGGCGTCGGAGCTCCGGAACGCGATGTCCACGAGGCCGTGGCCCGGCGGCAGGAACGGGTTGGCGTAGACCTGCGCGGGTCCTCCGTTGATGGTGTACTCCGTCAGGACCACTCCCGACCGGGCGTCGGAGGTGCTGAGGACGACAGCGCTCGCCGAATCGAGCCACAGAATCCCGTCCACCGTGCCCGCCGTCGCGGTGAATGTGGCGGTGGTCGTCGGGGGGGCCGTGTCGATGCGTGCGACCGCGGCGTTGGACCAGGGGCTCCACACTCCAAAGGAGTCTGCGGCCTGTACCCGCCAGTACCAATCCCCGTCGGCGAGCGCGGGGGACCGCCAGGTGTCCGCGGCGGAGAGCACGGCCCCGCTGTCCGCCGCAGCCGCCGTGAAGGCGGGCGAAGCACTGACTTGCACGCGGAAACTGCCCTGGGGATCCGAGTCTGGGTCGGCGAAGGTCCACTGGAGGGCGAGGCTCGAGGTGTTCCCCCATGTCCCGTTCGGCGGCGAGAAGGGAGCGACCGACGGGGCGGCGTCGAGGAGCAACGTCGTCGTCCGCCAGGTCTCGACGTTCCCCGCGGCGTCCGTGCTGCGGAACGCGAGGTCGATGAGGCCGTGGTCCGGCGGCAGGAACGGGCCGATGTAGGCCTGCGCGGGTCCTCCGTTGATGGTGTACTCCGTCAAGACCACTCCCGAGGCCGTGTCCGTGGCGGTCAGGACGGTGGTGCTGGAGGTGTCGAGCCAGGGAACGCCGTCCACCGTGCCCGCGAGCGCGTTGAGCGACGGCGTGCTTGTCGGGGGCGTCGTGTCGATCCGGGCGAGCGAGACGGTGGACCAGGCGCTCCAGGCCCCGAAGGCATCGGCGGTCTGTACCCGCCAGTACCAGTCCCCATCGGCGAGCGGAGGCGACCGCCAGGCGTCCGCGGCGGAGAGGACGGCCCCGCTGTCCGCCGCCACCGTGGAGAAAGTCGGCGAGGCGCTCACCTGGACATGGAACCAGGCTGCGGGGTCTCCCTCCGGGTCGATGTAGAGCCATGAAGAAAGGAGGCTCGAGGTGTTCACCCAGCTGCCGTCCGGGGGCGCCACGGGGGTCGGCGGGGCGGCTCCATCCATCGCGTAGTCGACCGAGAACTCATGGAGGGCGGGGGTTACCGTGGCGTTTGCCGTGGAAAGTTCGGCGCGGACCTGGAGGTAGCGCGCACGCGGGGAGGAGACAGGAGACGTCCCCGGCGGGACAGGGGCGGACCACGGGGACCAGGAGGTGTCCGGGGTCGGGACGTCGCCCGAGCGTGTGCGGAGGAGGAGCGCAGTTTCGTTGGGCAGCGTGGCGTTCGCGCTCAGGGTGGCGAACGTGGACCCGGGGCTGCCGGTGTCGAGCATGGCCGAGTCGAAGACTCCTGCCGTGGCGTACAGGGGCTCCTGGCGGGCACGCCCGATCCGGTAGATTGCCCCGTCGGACCCCGTGTAGTACAGGAAGGTATCCGCACCGTCCGCAAGGAACGCCGGCCCGAACATCCCGCTGTCGTCCCAGGATCCTGGCGTCCCCTCAAGGAACCGCGGGTTGTCCGGCGCCTTTGTCAGGTTGAACCCGTCCATGGTAGTGGCCACGCCGAGGCGGCCGATGCCCCCGTCGCTCCCGGCGTACCAGATCTGCCGGGGCGAGGAGGGGAGGACACCGGGAGTGAAGAGCTGAGCGTCATCCCAGGACCCAGTGGGTCCCAGGGGCAGGACGGGATCGACTCCGCCCCGGACGAAGGTCAGCCCCGTCGCCGACGTGGCGACCCCGATGCGTGCGCGCGGCACGGCGTCGTACCCCTGGTAATACATCCAGTACAGGCCCGAGGTGTCCCGGATCACCGCTGGGTAGACCACCTGGAGGTCGTCCCAGGAACCGACGGGGCCGAGGCCCAGGGCGGTCCCGACGATGTTCCATGAGACGGCATCCATGGAGGTCGCGTAGTAGATTCTCGCGTAGCCCGTGCCGAAGGGGCCCCCGGTCCAGAAGACGCCGCTGAACCACATCTTGTATGTCCCGTTCTCCCGGGTGACCGTCACCCCGATGCTTCCATCGAAGTTGTAGGGCGGCGTCAAGATGGGGATCGCGACCCCCAGCCGGTTCCAGGTGACGCCATCGGTGGAGTTGGCGTGCAGGATTCGCACCCGTCCGCCGCCAAACCCCGTGTACCACATGTGGTACTCCGTCCCGTTCTTGAGGACGAAGGGGTTGCGGACGCCACTTGCGTCGAACGCCGCGGGCGGCCCGAGGTCCAAGACGACCCCCTCGCGCACCCACCACGAGGAGGTCGCGGCCAACTCGACGTCCCCGGCCGTCGTGACCGAGGTGTTCGTTGCGGTTCCCGCCAGGAAATCCGTCTCCGAAGTCTGGACCCACGTGAGTCCGCGCGCCGGCGGGAGGAAAGTGACCGCCGAGACAACGAGGATCATCGACACAAGCACACGAGGCAACCACAATCTGCGCATGTTCCGCGCCCTAAAGGCGAAGGCAGGGTTGGAGTGAAGAAGCTTCCGCCGTGCCGCCGCCGGCGGCCGTGACCCTCCAAAGGTCGAACCGCCACCATTAAGACCGACGCCGCGGTTGCCCCGTCCGTGGCCGAGGAGCACGTCGTCGAGAAGCTCCTGAAGGAGACGGGGGGCATCCTGCACTCCGAGGACCTCATCCTCGAGGCCCTCCGCGACATGATGAAGGACGAGATCAAGGCGTACGTCCGCGGGAAGGTGGACGCGAACCCCGCACTCAAGAAGGAGATCAAGGATGCCGTCGGCGAGCTCCTGGAGGCGAAGATCCTCGAGGCCTACGCCCTGATGAAGATCGCGAAGTCCGGGGCGAAGCTGGGCCTCGAGCTCGTCCCGCCGCACCTCCGCGAGAAGCTCACGCGGGAGATTGCCTCCGTCTTTGAGAAGGAGATCGCGGCCATTATGGAGCGCGCCCTCTGACCGCCAAAGGATTTATCCCCGAGGCCATGTACCGCCAGACCTTCCCTCGCGGGGGTTGAGATGGCCGGGGAAGCGGAACGTCTGCGGAAGCTGAGCGTGGCGGAGCTCCGGGCCCTGGCCCGGAAGGCGGGCCTGGACGCCGCGGGGCTGAAGAAGGGCCAGCTCCTGGAGACGTTGGGGACGCTGCCCAACCTCGCCGATCTCCTCGGGCCGGAGCCCGCGGAGGTCCCGGCCGAGCGCCCCGCCGTCCCGGCGCCGGAGCTGATGGTCACGGCCGAGCCGGGGCCGGAGCCCCCGGCGATCACACAAGCCGTCCTGGAGGCGCCCGCGGCGCCCGCCGAGCCACTGCCAGGCGAGCCCTACCGCGGTGATTTCGAGCGCGCGTCGGCGAAAGTCCTGCGGGACGCGGCGCGGGCCTTCGGGATCGAGGTCCGCGGATCGCGGAAGGGATCCTTCGTCGAGGCCTTCATCGCCCAACCGAGGGCGGGGGAGATTGCCGTCAAGGTCCAAGAGCTCCGCACGTTGGAGGCCGAGGAGAGGGAAACGGCCGCCGTCGGCCGCGACCTCGAGCAGGTCACGCAAGCCCTCCAGGTGCCGGACCTCGGCGACCCCGCGACGGACCCCCTCCTCGAGTCCGCCGTGAAGGTCACTGTGGACTTCGCCGCGGCCGAGGACCTCCTCGACCAGGCGCACCGGCGCCTCGAGGAGCGCATCTACGACAGGGCCCTCACCGCCTCCGAGGAGGCGCTGTCCTCCGCGCGCCTCTCCTACGACGCGTTCCTCAACGCGGCGTGGGCGCACACCCTCCTTACGGCTCAGCAGATCATCCTCGACGCGGCGCGCGGCGGCGCCAACGTGGAGCGCGCCGTCGCCCTCCTCCACGAGGGGAAGGCGCTCTTCAGGGCGGGGACGCTGGAGGGAAACCGCGACCTCCTATTCCGCCTCGCCGAGACCTCCCGCGCGCTCTACAGCGCGGAGCTCCAGCGCTCCCGCGAGTTCCTCATCGAGCGGCAGCAGTTCGTCCGGCAGGCGGCGAACCTCGGCGCGTCCGTGCGAGCGGCGGAGGACCTCCTCGCGGAGGCCACGCGCGCCTCCATGGCGGGGGACCACAAGCGCTCCCTCGAACTCGCCACCCAGGCAGAGACTCTGGCTCACGCCGCGGTCCAGGCGAAGCAGGAGGACGTGCGCCGGCAGCTGGAGAGCGTCGCGCGCGCCGTCGACGCGACGAAGCGCTTCGGCACGGACGCCACCGCGGCGGAGGAGTCCCTGGGCGTCGCGCGCCGGGCGCTGGAGAACGGCCAGCTGCTCACCGCGAGCGAGTACGTGGGCCGCGCGGAGCTGCAGGCCCAGCAGGCCATCCAGGCGCGCGCCCTCGCGCGTGTGGAGCCGCCCGCGCAGGCCCCCGCGGCGCAGCCGGCACCCGTTCAGCCCGCCGCGCAACCCGTCCCCGTCGCGCCGCCGGCCCTGCAGCCCACGCCACCCGCGCAGCCCGCGATCGCGCTGACCCCGGAGCTGCAGCAGGTCGCGGAGCGGGCGAACCGCATGCTCGGCAACATCGCCCCGGTCTTCGAGGAGGCCGAGTTCTACCGCCTCGACGTGGGGGCGGGCCGCCAGGCCTCCATCGAGGCGCAGCAGCTCCTCGCCGCGGGGAATGTGGACGCGGCACTCGCCGCCGCGAGCCGCGCGGAGGAGGCTGCCAAAGGGACGCTCATCGGGATCATCGCGGAGCGGCAGAAGCAGGGGATCGCCAAGCCCGCGCAGGGCGTCTGCGGGAAGTGCGGGAAGAACCGACTCGAGTTCTTCGACGACGGCTGGGGCCGGTGCCCGGACTGCGGGAACGTCTTCCGGTGGCGGCAGCTCGGGGAACCGCCCTCGAAGGGCCTGTTCCGCCGGCGGAAGCGCTGAGGTCGGAACGTGTCCCGCGCGCGCAGGTCCTTGCTCGGCCGCCCGGTCGCCGACATCGAGCTGGGCGACCTCGCGGACGCCGGCGCCATCGTGGAGGCCATGGGGACCGCGGGGGGGTTCACCGGCCGGAAGCTCGCCGAGGGCGTGGAGATCCTGCGGCGCATGTTCCGCGGGCGGGGCACGACCTTCCTCTCCTTCCCCGCGGCGCTGATGGCGACCTGGACGCGCGGCCTCCTCCGGGGCCTCGTCGAGCGCGGGCTCGTGGATGTCGTGATCACGACGTGCGGCACGGCGGACCACGACCTCGCGCGGTGCTGGGGCCGCTACCACCACGGGAGCTTCGAGATGGACGACGCGGGGCTCAAGCACGCGGGGATCCACCGCCTGGGGAACGTCCTCGTGCCCGCGGAGGTCTACGGGGCGGCGCTGGAACGCCACCTCCAGCCGATGCTCCGGGCGATGTACCGCGAGCGAAAGCGCTGGTCGACGCGGGAGCTCCTCTGGGAGCTGGGGCGGCGCGCGGACGACGAGTCCTCCCTGCTCTACTGGTGCTGGAAGAAGCGCGTCCCCGTCTACGTCCCCGCCCTCTTCGACGGCGCGGTCGGCTCCCAGCTCTGGCTCTTCTGGCAGGACCACCGGGACTTCGTCCTCGACGAGTTCCGCGACCAGCAGGAGCTCTCCGACCTCGTGTTCACCGCGAAGGAGGCCGGCGCCCTCATGATCGGCGGCGGGGTGAGCAAGCACCACACGATCTGGTGGGCGCAGTTCCGCGGCGGGCTGGACTACGCGGTGTACATCACGACCGCGGTGGAGCACGACGGGTCGCTGAGCGGGGCGCGCACCCGCGAGGGAATCTCCTGGGGGAAGGTGAAGGAGAAGGCGAGGCATGTCACGATCGAGGCAGACGCCACCCTGATCCTCCCGCTCATGCTTGCCGCAGCTCTGGCGAGGAAGCGGTAGGGGCGGGCCGTCGGAAGTCTCTTTTAGTGGCGCACCCGATACCGCGGAGCCTTCGAGATTGGAGGCTCCCGTTATGGCGCGACGCGTCGTGGGGTGTGTCCTAGCACTGCTCGTCCTCTTGGCCCTTCCTTCTGGTGTCGCCCCCGCGAACCCAGCACCATGCTCCGTGTGGCCCGCGGCGACCCGCTTGGCGGGCGCCCAGGGACCGGTCCAGCGGCCCGCAGTGGCGGTGGATTCAGCCGGGAATGCGCTCGCGGTCTGGGTGCAGTCCAACGGCTCGGTGTGGAGTGTCTGGGGAGCTCGGGTCTCGTCCTCATCCGGGTGGGATGCTCCTGAGCCCCTTGAGTTCGACGATGCGGGGGACGCTGCCTCCGCCGCGGTGGGTGTGGACGATGCGGGAAATGCGCTGGCCGCATGGGTTCAATCCAACGGAACCCGAGACAGCGTGTGGGCCAACCGCTACGCCGTCGGTTCGGGGTGGTCGGGGCCAGAACTGCTCGAGGCCGAGGACGGGGGCGATGCCACGGCGCCCCGCCTTGCGGTCAACGGGGCCGGCGTCGCGCTCGCCGTCTGGGGGCAGTCCAATGGGACTGCGGCCAACTTGACCGCCGCGCGGTACCTTCCCGGGACGGGTTGGGGGTCTCCGGTAGGAATCGCGACGAACCTCACGAGCAGCGCCGCCCCCGCGGATGTCGCGATGGACGGCTCCGGAAGAGCCGCGATCACTTGGACGCGGTTCGCAGGAACCTGGCAGGCCTGGGTCAGCCTGTTCGACGGGTCTACGTGGGCGCCGCCGATGGAGCTGGAGTCGGGCAGCGGGTCTGCGTTCTCCCCGGCGGTCGCGATGGACTCCGCCGGGAACGTCACCACGGTGTGGACGGTGTCCGATCCCTTCCGGAGCGTCTGGTCGCAGAGATTCACCAACGCGGGCGGCTGGGAGACCCCGCTCCTCCTGGAGACCTACACGGCGGGGGACTCAGAGAGGCCGACCGTTGGCGCAGACGAGGGAGGGGAGGTGTGGGTGGCGTGGGAGGCGGGGAACGGCACGTACTCCGGGATCTGGGCGCGCCGATGGATCCCCGGTCAGGGGTGGCAGGCACCGGTGTCGCTCGGCGCGGGCCCGCAGTGGGCATTCGCTGGTGCGCTCGTGGCCGTCGGCACGGGCGGCCGCGCCGCGGTGGTCTGGCGGGAGAACGGGTACCTGGCGGCGGACCGGTTCCACCCCTTGCTTGGATGGGGCGGGCGGCTACTCCCGTCGGCGACGCCTGGTCTGGCAGGCGAGCACAGCGTCGAAGCTCGGGGCGCGGTGACGGTGCTGTTGTGGACGCAAGGGGACGAGTACACTAAAGACACGGTCTGGGTCATCGTGTTGAGGGACACCGACGGCGACGGAATCTCCGACGAGCAGGAGGCCGCCCTTGGGTTGAACGCCCTCTCGGGGGACACGGACACTGACGGCGTGACGGACGGAGAGGAGGCCTGTCTGGGACTCGGTGACCCGCTCCTCCGGGATACCGATGGGGACGGGCTCGATGACGGTCTCGAACGCGCAGCGAGGACAGGCACGTACGACTCCGATTCAGATGACGACGGAAGCGTGGATGGCCAGGACAAGTTCCCCCTGAATCCTGGCGAACGCGCGGACTTGGACGGCGATGGGATCGGGAACAACGCCGACGGGGACGACGACGGGGATGGTTGGCCCGACATCGTCGAGGCCGCGGCGGGCAGCGACGCCCTCAACGCGACCTCCAAGCCCCCGGACTTGGACGGCGATGGGATCGCGGACATCTTTGATGCGGACATGGACGGCGACTCCGTCCTCAACGCCCAGGACGCCTACCCCACCGACCCCACACGGAGCGAGCGTACGCTCGAGGGTGGGCCGACGGTCTTCGACTGGATTCTCCTCGCCCTCCTGCTGGTTGTGCTGACTCTCGAGATCCTAGTCCTGCTGTTCACCAGAGCGACGAAGGCGGCTCCCCCGCCCACGAAGTGACAGCGGCGGACCGCTGCGTCACCTGATCAGGAAGTAGCCCGCGGCCTTCTCCCGCGCGCGGCGCTTCGCGTACCCCTTGGACTCGAGTTCCTGCAGCGCGGAGAGGACCATGCCCTTCGGCAGCCTGGCCATGTTCGTGATTGCGTCGGCGTCGCGCATCTTGTCCTCGCTCGTGACCCCCGCGGCCTTCATGACGTCGTAGACCTTGGTGGCGCGGTCGGACGTGTCCTCTGGCATAGTCTCCAGCGCGGCGAACGCCAAGTTCGGCTTAACGCTTTGCCACGGGTTCCCCAGGTTCCTGCCGCTCCCGCTCCTGAGAATCGACAGCGGCTTTCGCAATCCTTAACGTCCCCGAGATCCCATAGACACGCACCCTCCGGGTGGCTCACCATGCGGCGTCTCCTTCTTGTGGCTCTCGGCACCCTCCTCGTCGGTCAAGCTCTCGTCGCTCCGGTGAGCGCTGGCGGCGGCCACTCAGTCACCTTTGTTCTCTCGGGCCAGGTCACCGGCGTCGAGCGCCAATGGACCACCGTGGAGGAGGACGGCTCCGTGGTGATGCACTTCCGCGGGACGACGATCCTAGGCACGGTGAGCGGTGACCTCGTCGGCGCGGCATCCGTGTACTCCGCTTCGGACATTGACGCGATCACGGGCCGGGGGCGCCACCGCGGCTTCCTCGCCATCACGACGCCCGAAGGCGGGTTCGAGGGACGCTTCCGCGGGTCGACGACGGAGTCCGTCCACCTCGAGGGTCTCTGGGTGGCCCACGGCACGGGCGCGTATGCGGGGATGCGTCTCCGTGCGCAGTATGTGGGGGACTTCTACCTCTTCGGCAGCCTGGTTTTCACCGGCACGGTCACCTGAGCACCGTTCCTGAAGCCGGTTCGAGCCGGTGAAGCGCAAGGGATATTCCTGTGATGATGATAACATGAATTCAGGCTGGCGGCGCGGCCTGACACTGCAGTGACCCCGTTGGAAACGCTTTTATAGTCTCCAGTGGATATGACGTTTGTCAGACAGGACGCTGAAAGTCGTCAGACAGGTACGGGTCAGGCATGGCCACGGAAACGGAGCGGGTGACCATCCGGTTGCCTGCGGAGCGCGTGAGCGCCCTCGAGCAGCTCGTGAAGAGCGGGGAGTTCGACACGGTCTCGGATGCCGTCCGCGCGGCGATCGACCGCTTCATCTCCGAGAAGACCGCCCCGGGTCACATCTCCAAGCTCAGCCTGGACCTGCCCAAGGGGAACATGGTCCAGCTCCAGGAGCTCGTGAAGTCCGGGGACGCCGTGAGCGTCGACGACGCCGTCCGCAACGCCGTCCGCGAGTACGTCCGCCGTCGGCTCCAGAAGGCCCTCGAGTCCGCGGAGCGGTGAGCGGGGATGGGCTTCGACCGCCTTCTCCGGGAAGCGGTCAGCCTCGACGTCCCCGAGATCCCGCGGCCCAAGGTCCGCGTCGTGGGTTGCGGGGGCGCGGGGGGGAACTCCGTGGACCGCCTGCACCGCTTCGGCGTCCCGCACGCGGAGACCCTGGCGATCAACACGGACGCCCTCCACCTCTCCCGCATCCAGGCGCACCGGAAGCTCCTCGTGGGCAGCCACCTCACGAAGGGCCTCGGGGCCGGCGGCGACCCGGAGGTCGGCCGGCGCGCGGCGGAGGACGCGGACGAGGAGCTCCGCGGGCACCTCGAGGACTCCGACCTCGTCTTCCTCACCGTGGGCCTCGGCGGGGGCACGGGCACCGGGGTCGCGCCGCACGTCGCGGGCCTCGCCCGGGAACTCGGCGCCGTCGTCGTCTCTATCGCCACGCTCCCCTTCACCCACGAGCGCCACCGCGCGCGCCACGCCCACGAGTGGGCGCACCGCCTGCGGAAGCAGAGCGACACGACAATCCTCCTGGACAACAACCGCCTCCTCGAGGTCGCCCCCCACCTCCCCATGGAGCACGCGCTCGCGGTGATGGACCACCTCGTCTGCGAGATCGTGCGCAACGTGAGCGACTCCATCGCCGTGCCCGACCTCATCAACATCGACTTCGCCGACCTGCGCGCGGTGATGCGCCTCGGCGGCGAGTCCACGATCCTGTGCGGGGAGGGGTCCCCGCGGGAGCCCGAGAAGGTCGTCGCCGCCACGCTGAGCCACCCCATGGTCTCCTTCGACCCGAGCGGGGCGCGCGGCGCCCTCATCCACATCGCCTCGGGACCGAGCATCTCCCTCCGCGCGGTGGACGGCATCCTCGGCGGGCTCACGCGCACCCTGCGCGAGGACGCGAACGTCATCTACGGGACGCGGATCGCGCGGGAACTCGAGGGGACGGCCCGCGTGATGTGCATCGTGACGGGCGTGCCCTCCCGAGAGCCCCCCGAGGGCGGCCAAGCCCTCCACGGCCTCGCCGTGGTCGCCTGAGGCTCAGCCGGGCCGCTTGGACACCTCGGCGGGGAAGTAGAGGGGCCGCGTCGGCTTCCCCACCACGCGCTCCGAAGCCTCCCGGACCAGCTCCCCGAGCGCCAGCGTGCGGTCCTCGTGGAGCTCCCGGTCGTAGATCTGGAGCACGGACTGCGTCACGGGATAGGCCATCTCCTTGTCCCCGACGACGATGACG
>Ga0209341_10001314_pt1 | contig 24732 bp, 21 predicted proteins | sample RifCSP13_2_FD_184020 | JGI IMG/M metagenome (GOLD analysis project Ga0209341, IMG submission 184020) | Soil microbial communities from Rifle, Colorado - Rifle CSP2_sed 13_2 (SPAdes) (version 2) | ecosystem: Environmental > Terrestrial > Deep subsurface > Rock core/Sediment | place: Rifle... | reverse complement strand
GGTCGGGCGAAGGTGTGAAGGTCCCGGCTGTAGGGGAGGAACGTGCCGCCATCGGGCGCGGCGAAGGGAACGCTGATGTCGGGCAGGGTTGACAAGTCCGGCAGTCTCCAGGGCTCCGATCCGTTGGCGATGTGGTTGTCCGAAAGGAGGATGACCGGGGTCATGTACTTCAATGCCAGACGGGCGGCCTCGATGGCCATCTCGAATGCCTCCGATGGTGTGGCGATGGCCAGCACCGGCAAGGGCGCCTCGCCATGACGTCCGAACATCGCAAAGAGCAGGTCGGCCTGTTCGGGCTTGGTCGGCAGGCCGGTGGAGGGCCCTCCCCGCTGTACGTTGAGGACCAGCAGGGGCAATTCCGTGGCGATGGCCAGGCTGATGGTCTCGCTCTTCAGAGCCATGCCGGGACCGGACGTTCCGGTGACGGCCAGGTTGCCGGCGAAGGCGGCGCCGACCGCCGAACCGACGGCGGCGATCTCGTCCTCGGCCTGGAAGGTGCGAACGCCGAAGTTCTTGTGTCGGGCCAGCTCGTGGAGGATGTCGGAGGCCGGAGTGATCGGATATGAGCCGTAGAAGAGGGGGAGCTTGGCGCACTGGGCTGCCGCGATCAGACCCCACGCCAGGGCGGTGTTGCCGGTGACGTTGGTGTAGGTGCCGGGCGAGAGCTTGGCGGGCTTGACCTCGAACGTGGTGCGGGCCGCCTCGGTGGTGAATCCGAAGTTCCAACCGGCCTTGAGGGCGGCGGTGTTGGCGGTCACGACCGGCGGATTCTTGGCGAATTTGTCGGCGATCCAGGTCTGCGTCGGTTCGAGCGGTCGGTGGAACAGCCAGCCGAGCAGCCCGAGGGCGAAGAAGTTCTTGGAGCGGAGCACGTCGCGACCCGAAACCCCACTGCCGGCAACGGCCTCCTTGGTCAGGGCGTCCATGGGCGCCTCGATGACGCGGTAGCCGTCGAGGCTCGAGTCCTCGAGTGGGTTCTTCTCATATCCGGCCTTGGCGAGGTTGCGCTCGTCGAAGGCTTCGGTGTTGACCACAAGCGTCCCGCCCTGGCGGAGGTCGGCCAGGTTGGCCTTGAGCGCCGCCGGGTTCATCGCCACGAGACAGTCGGGAGCATCGCCGGCAGTGAGGATGTCGAAATCAGCGATCTGCACCTGGAACGACGACACTCCTGGAAGGGTGCCGGCCGGGGCGCGGATCTCGGCGGGGAAACTCGGCAGGGTGGCGAGGTCATTCCCGAACGCCGCCGAGGCGTCGGTGAAACGGTTGCCAGCCACCTGCATGCCGTCGCCGGAATCTCCGGCGAAGCGGATCACTACCTTGTCGAGCCGTATGGTTTCGGGGGGGGTTGGGGAGTCGAGGGTGGCCGTATGGTCGGACACCAGGGGATCACTTCCTCAGGTCGAGTTCTAAGCGTTATCGGTCGCCGCAAAGCGGAACTTCACGACGGGATGATCATTCTAGAGGCATGTGCTCCGCTATCGATTGGAGCCTGCGTGGGCCCTGCGACCCATCGGGCCGCACTCATATCCCCGGCGGCCATCTGACCCCGGCCACCCCAGCTTCCTCCAGGGCCCGACCGGCTTCCAACAGCCGCGCCTCCCTCCACCAAGGGGCGATGAGTTGCAGGGAAGGGGGAGGCGATCCGTCGACGGCGAGGGGAACCGAGAGAGCCGGGCAACCCATGTGATTGACCAACGCCGAGAACCACGAGAGGACGGTTCGGTAGGGGAGCGGCTGGCCACCTGCCTCGATGACGTCCTCCCCGATCAGCTTCCGCATGGCCGGCACCGTCGGGGTAACCAGCAGGTCGACCGCCGAAAAGACGTCGGCGACCAGGTTGCGGAGGCGGGAGCGCCAGGCTTGGGCCTCCACGTACTGGTCGAGAGTCACCGCCATCGCCGCTTTCAGTCGTCCGGCGGTCTCGGGCCCGTAGGTCTCGGTGCCCCACCACCGTCTGTGCACCGTGGCAATCTCGCCCCAGGCCAGCTCGTTGATCTTTCCCGGGGGCAGCAAGACCGGATTACGGACCGGTGCCACGATCGCTCCCAGCGCGGCCAGCCGCCCTAGAGCCCATTCGAAGGCGGCCTTGACCTCAGAGGTCATCGGGGCCTTGTCCACCCACGGCTGGGGCACGCCCACCACCAAACCCTCCAGCGTGGACGTGGTCGGTTGTTCCACGACTCGCGGCGCCGCCCAGGGGTCGGCGGGGTGATAACCGGCGGTGACGGCGTAGACGACGGCCACGTCAGCCACCGAACGACCGAGCTGGCCGACCGTGTCGAGCGAGGGGGCGAGCGGGAAGACCCCGGCAAGGGGCACTCGCCCGTGGGTGACCTTCAGACCGACCACCCCACAGAGAGCTGCGGGGACCCGGATCGAACCACCGGTGTCGGTTCCGAGGCTGGCCGGAGCGAGGCCGGCGGCCACGGCGGCCGCCGAACCACCCGAGGAGCCCCCAGGGGAGGTGGCGGGATCCCAAGGGTTGCGAACGGGGCCGAACCAATGATTCTCGGATGAAAAGCCGAAGGCGAACTCGTGGAGCCCCAATCGAGCGGTGATCACGGCCCCGGCGTTCTCCACCCGATGGACGGCCGGAGCGCTGGTTTTCGATTCGTTGCGATAGAAGCCGGAACCGGCGGTCGTGACGCGGCCGGCATGGTCGAAGATGTCTTTGATGGGAACCGGGATGCCGGCGAGGGGACCGGCCAGAGTCTGTCGTTCGAGACGCAGTGCCCGCTGGCGGGCTCGCTCCCCGTCGATCGAGATGGCCGCATTGAAAAGGGGCTGGAACCGCTCGGTTCTTTCGAGGTAATGATCGACGACCTCGATCGGTCGAATCTTCCGGGTCCTGACCTGGTCGGCCAGTTCGACCAAGCCGGTGTGGTGCATCACCAATCCACCCGACGTCCGTTGGGAACGAGGGAGATCCACGGAATACCGGCCGGCACTGCCAGCGCCCCCCCCCGCTCGTCCACCAGCTCGAACCAAACGTCGGTGCCGGCGCGCTCCCAGCCTCCCTCCACGACCTTCCCGCCGGCGAACACAATTGCTCGACCCTCGCCGGTCATGTCCATGGCCGGTACAGGCGTGCCGTTTCCACCAGGCGGGTTGGCGGTATAACGCCTTCCGAACAGAACGACCAGGGTGCCGGTGCTGATCGGGCCCTTGGCTCCGTCCTTGCTGATCCAAGACGATTCCACGCCGTTGAGATGACGCGTGTAGCTCCCGTTGGCATACGTCCACAGCACCCGGGTCCCGTCCGAGAAGCCGATCTCGACCTCCGTAGCGGGTTCGGCATCCGACGGCATGACCCCAAACTCGAACAAGGCCGTGGGGGGTTGGTCGGGGTAGGCGCGGTCGTCGGCGATCTTTCTCAGGAGGGTGGTGTCGACGTACAGGTTGTGGGGAGCGCGTCGACCCGAGATGCGGAAGGTGGCGGGTCGCTCCTCTCCGATCATGGGCACGTCAGCCTTGCGAATCTGGGAGAGGACCCAGGGCTGGGCACCCGAGATGGCAAACGTGGCGCCTAGGGGGGCCAGCAGGGTCGGATCGGTCGGCCGGCCCGACCGCATGGGACCCAGGTAGGCCGAGTCGGCATCGTGGAAAAGGGCGATGAAGCGGGTGACACCAGACTCGACCAGCAGTTCGATGACCGCGTCGGCTTCGTTGAGTCCCGATTGCGGCCGGGCTCCGGGGGCATTGTCGATCTTCACCGCCATCACGCGCCGGTCGAGCAGAGCGGCATCGGTCACCGGAAGGCCGTTCATAGGGGACAAGAACCCGGCCAGCGTGGTGGTGGTCGGCCTGGTGGTGGTAGTGGTCGGGCGGGTCGTCGTTGTCGGCTGGGAAGTAGTAGTGCTCGAAGCAAGGGTGGTGACCGATTGGGCTCCGTTGCTACAGGCGAGCAACGCCAAGAGGACCACCAGGAGTGGAAGCCGCCACATACGACGATCGTAACCGGTGTGGAGGTTGCGACCGCCTGTGGGTTAGCTCAGGGCGAGCTGCTCCCGGGCTGTCGTCACAGCATCGACGGCAATCGCCAACTCGATGCCTTCGCCGTTGGTGTGAAGGACGTAGAGCGCGTCGATGTTGACACCTGCGTCGGCCAGCTTGCGGGTCACGGTGGCCAGCTGCCCGGTACGGTGGGAGAGGTAGGTGGTGACCACTTGGTGCTCTTCGACGTGCAACCCGGCGTCTCGCAGCGCCCGGCGGGCGACCTCGGGTTCGTCTACCACCAATCTCACTATTCCTTCGTCGTCGACCCCATAGGCGGCGAGGGCGTCGATGTTGATTCCGGCCGCCGCCAAGGTCTCGGTCAACGAGGCGAGCATGCCCGGACGGTTGGCCATGCGGACGACGAATTCAGTCATGCGATCAATCTACGCTTGTTTATCTCGTTCGTGTCGGGTCGAAAGGCTCTAGGTTGGCCGACTTCTGGACGCCGGGCGGCTCGCCGGCCTTCCGCTACTCCCCGCACCCGGTCCCCCCGTTGATGGAAAGGACCCGGCCCCCTTCTCCGACTCCGTCGAGGCCACCCCACAGATACGGTGCGTCGGCGGGATCGACGACGAACAGGGGACCGAGGATCTCGTCGTCGAAGATGCCGGCTCCGGTCCCATAAGCGTCGATGAGGTCGGCCACGGTCGAACCCACCATCACCCCGAGGTCGGTCCGAAGTGGGAGCGGTTCGGCCAGTAGCGCCGAGTTGGTGTAGGTAAAGAGATGATCGGTACCTGCCGGTCCCCACTCGGTGGGACCGTCCGAGAAATAGAGCTGAAGGCTTTGCCAGCGCACCACTCGCACACGAGTGCCCGGGCACGTGCCAAAGCCGGAGAACGAGTCGATCCAATCGGTGTCCTCGTCGGGTTCTCCCAAGACCGACCGAACGGTGTCGAGGGCGGGTCCAATCGGCGACCCGAGCGCCAAAGGACCGAGCCCCGTCGGGGTCATCACCAATGAGTCGACACCGAACGTGGTGGTAGTGATCAGGATGGTGGTGGTGGTCGTCAGGATGGTGGTGGTCGTGACGGTCGGGGTGACGGAGGTGGTGGAAGCGGCGACTGGGGCATTGGTCGTCGTCGGGGCGTCGTCACCGGCGAAACGAACCACACCCATGATCCCCACCACGACCACCACCGTTCCGGTCAGCACCGCCAAAGCCAAAAGCACACTCCTCTGGCTGTCGGTAAATCGGTTCATCTCAGCGCAGCACGGCAGATCGAGCTGGAATTTGACACCTAGGGCTCTGTCTGGGAAATAGCGCCGATACCCTCACGCTACTTCCCAGACGGACCACTGGGTCAGGTTATCGCCGGTCATACCGAGAACGGGCGACCTGGGGTCGGCCGAAGCGGGCGGGTGGCCAATATCGGAAGACCACTCGGTAAGCCTTGGCGGTGGGCACCGGGCCGAAACGACGAGAGTCGACGGCGGTGGGGTGGTTTGAATCGCTCAACACAAACATTGTCTTCCCGTCCGTATGGCCGACTCGTTTGCAGAGATGAAACCCGGGGCGTCCGGGATGTTCGAAGACCACCACGTCGCCGGACCGGATGGCCAGCCGGGCAGCCACCAGCCAGTCGCCGGGCAGCAGCGCCGGAGCCATTGACATCTCCGCTACCTCGAAACGGGCGAACACCGAAACGAGTATGGTCGGGGCGGCAACCAAGACTGATGGGAGGTCGTCATGGGATTCTTCAGGCCGGCCAAGGTCGCGCACGCTCACTGCGACCTGTTCTGCGGGGTCTACGACCCCGCCCAAGCCAAGATCGAAGCGAAGTCCGTATACAACGCCTGCACCAAGTACGCGGCCTCCGACGATCCGATCTTCAAAGATCGATGCATTGTCATCAAGGAGCAGCAGGCGGAACTCGTCAAGCATCACCTGTCGGTGTTGTGGTCGGACTACTTCAAGCCTCATCACCTCGAGAAATTCCCTCAGCTCCACGACCTTTTTTGGCGGGGGATGAAGGCAGCCTCGGACGCCAAGAAGTCGGTGGACCCCGCAGTGTCTCAGAAGCTCTTGGACCTCATCGACGAGATCTCGGTGGTGTTCTGGAAGACCGACGAGGCGAAAGCGGCCGGGGTATACCCGCCCAAATAGCCCGTTTCGGTGTGGATCAGGCCGTCAGGCGCAGGTCGGGTTCGTCGACCTCGACCGGGGAGGGCGGTTGGCGGTGACGGCGAAAGCGCTCCAGCCGGCTCTTGAGGTTGTCCAGCAGATGGCGTGCCCACTCGAACTCCGTCGAGAGGACCAGGAGGCCGAGAATGACGATGGCCCAACCAGGGACCAAAGGGAGGGGCACGAAGATCAAACCGGCCAGCACCAGCACCATTCCAATGATGCCGATGGCTACCCGCTTGACTGCCGTCATGCTGCGCTTCATCGTCGTGGACACTTGTCTATCCGCTCTGCTGGTCGATTTCTCTGCCTGAGTTCTCTTGCCTGAGTTTCCTGTATGAACTGCCTGTATGAACTGCCTGTATGAACTGCCTGTATGAGCCTGTCCGGTCGTTCGGTGGGACCCTTCTTGGTATCTCGGTCCCGTGGACCGCGATAACCTTTTGACGAGGGACGCGGCTCCCGGGTTTCCTATCGGGAGAATACGCCGAAAACTGAAATACGGGTAGCCCCCCCTTCTCCCTCAGCTTCCCACCACCACCTGAAGTGGTCGGCCCGCCACGGAAACCGCAACCGGCGGTCGTACGCGTCACCTGTCGGCGCGGATTGTCGGAAGTACGAGTCGGGAGCTCAGCCGGCCCGGCCACCTTGGGTGAACAAGGCGCTTCTCCGGAGGTGAGAGATGGTGCTGGCGCACGAACCTCCGACAATCTGGCCCAAGGCGTGACGCGTACGACCGGCGGTTCGTTGATTCGATCAGTCGGTTGAGTCGAGGACGTCGGCCTCGAGCTTTCGGTAGAGGGGGACCGCCGGGCCGAGGCGGGCGCCCGTCTCCAACGCCGGGGGGTGCCAGCCGTTCTCAGCCACCGACCCTGGCAGCCCGAGCAGACCCCAGACCTGGTCGGCCGAGAAGGGCAGATAGGGGGCCAGCGCCACCGCCAGGCTGGCAATCGCCGACAAGGCCGCCGCCAGGATCGACCCGGTTCGGGCAAGGTCGGTTCGGGCGGTCTGCCAAGGAGCGACTTCGTTGAGGTAGCCGTTGACGGCGGCGGCGCCATCAAAGGCCGCCCGCAGGCCGGCCCGCAGCTCGACAGCTTCGATGTGTTGACCGGTGGTCGCCAGGGCCTTGGCGACCGCGGCCAGCATGGCGTTATCCCGGTCGTCAGCTTCGCCGGGGGCGGGAACCCGGCCGTCGAAGTACCGGTGGCACAGAGAGACGACCCTGTTGACCAGATTGCCCCAGGTGGCGACGAGCTCGTCATTGACGCGGCGAATGATGTCATCGTCGGATAGGTCGGTGTCTCCCTGCTCGGGAAGTACAGCCGCAATGGCATAACGCAGCGCGTCGGGTTGCAATCGGGCGGCGTACCAGGCGATCGGGCGACCCACCCCCATGGATTTGGAGGCCTTGGCACCCTTGAAGGTGACGTATTGGTTGGCGGGAACATCGGTGGGGAGGTTGTGCTCGCCGTACCCCATAAGCATGGCCGGCCAGACGACGGCGTGGAACGGGATGTTGTCCTTCCCCACGAAGTAATACGACTCGGCTTCCGGGTTGTTCCACCAGAGCCGCCAGGCCTGCGGGTCACCCGATCGCGCTGCCCATTCCTTCGCCGCCGATAGGTATCCGATGACCGCCTCGAACCAAACGTAGATCACCTTTCCCTTGCCCAGGGTGTCGGCTTCGGTGGGTATCGGTATGCCCCATGACAAGTCACGGGTGATGGCGCGGTCCGGCATGCCTTCCGCCACCATGCCCAATGCCCAATTCTGGACGTGGCGCCGCCAGGTCGTCTGGCCCGTGAGCCAGGTGCGCAGCGCTTCGGTGAAGGCGCCCAGGCGCAGGAAGTAATGCTGGGTCTCCCGCTTCTCGGGGGTGGCCCCGGACAGCGAGCTCCTGGGGTTGATGAGCTGGTCGGGGTCCAGGGTCCTCCCGCAATTTTCGCATTGATCTCCCCGTGCCCGGTTGTATCCGCAGTGGGGACAAGTGCCCTCCACGTAGCGATCGGGGAGGAAACGTTGCCTATCCGGGTCGAAGAACTGGAGGCTCGTGCCGGCGACGACGTAACCCGCCGCCCGCAACTTGCGGAAGATGTCCCAGGTGACCTCGCGATGGTTGTCGGTGAGGGTGGTCGTGAACAGGTCGAAGGAGATGCCGAGATCCCGCCAGTAGCCAAGGATCTCAGGGTGATAACGGGCGACGATCTCCGCCGGGCTGACCCCCTCCTGGTCTGCTTTGATGGTGATGGGAGTGCCGTGGGCATCGCTACCGGAGACCATCAGTACCCGATTGCCGGCCAAGCGGTGATATCGAGCGAAAATGTCGGCGGGCAGGTAGGCGCCGGCCAGGTGACCCAGGTGTAACGAACCTGAGGCGTAGGGCCAGGCGACGGCGACGAGGATGTGACGAGGCATCGGTCTGGGAGGCTACCGCCCGGTGGGGAATGCGCCCGGCGAGTTTGTCGTTGGACCCGACGATGAACCTTGCAGACCTTCGCCCCGTTTACGCCACGGTCGACTCTGTTCGCACCCTCGAAGGAGAAGGCTTTCGGGTCCGCCGGCCGTTTCCATATCAGGTCGACCACATCGGACCGTTCCTGCTCCTCGATGAAATGGGTCCTTCCGACAACGCACCGGGCGAGGCGAAGGGTGCGCCCGACCATCCGCATCGCGGCTTCGAGACCGTCACCTATGTGCTGGACGGAGAGGTCGAGCACAAGGACTCGATGGGAAATCACGGCCTGATAACACCCGGCGACGTGCAATGGATGACGGCGGGCGCGGGCATCGTTCATTCCGAGATGCCGTCAGACCTCATCTTGACGAGTGGAGGCCGGGTGCACGGTTTCCAATTGTGGGTCAACCTTCCCAAAAGAGACAAGATGCGGCCGCCTCGTTACCAGGACCTGCGCGCTCAGGACATGCCGGTGGTGACAATGGGAGGCGGGTCGATGGTGGTCATCGGAGGCCATGCCATGGGGACGACCGGACCGGCTGATACTCACCTTCCCGTCACCTACCTACATGTGAAGGTCTATCCCGATAGTGAAGTCGAGTTGGAAGTCGAGCCCGACGATCTCGCCTTCATGTACGCATTTCGCGGCGCCGGTGAGACTGGGGTGGAGCGAGCACAGCTTCCCGAGGGCTCCATCGCCGTGTTTGCGCCCGGGGGGGGGAGGGTGAGGGTGGCAGCCGGACCCAACGGCTTGGAGGGGTTATTCGGGGCGGCCGCGCCGCTCCATGAACCGGTAGTTCGCTATGGGCCATTCGTTATGAACACCCGAGAAGAGATCATCACCGCCTTCGACGACTTCCGGGCCGGCCGGTTGGGGTCGATCCCGGCCGAGAAATAGCGCCGGTACTAGCGCCCTGATAGGCCTGGCCAGCCAGGGCCGGGAGGCCCCGAAAAGTCCACTGGCCGGTAGGCCCCGTAAGTCGCTATCGTATTGGCTGCCCAAAGCGGGCGCACGACGACCCCAAGATCACAGGAGAAGTTCACGTGCAGATCTATGTAGGCAATTTGCCCTGGGGCGTCGGCTCCGAGGACATTCGCAAACTATTCGAACCTCATGGTGAGGTGGAAAACGCCCAGGTCATCACCGACCGGGAAACCGGGCGGTCACGTGGCTTCGCGTTCGTGACGATGGCCGACGACATCGCCAAGGCTGCGATCGCGGCCGTCAACGGTCACGACATCGACGGTCGCAAGCTCGTCGTCAACGAGGCTCGACCGCGAGATCGTGAAGGCTCTAGCGGTGGCGGCGGCTACCGCTCCGGCGGTGGCGGCGGCGGTGGCTACCGCTCCGGCAGTGGCGGCGGTGGTGGTGGTGGCGGTGGCGGCGGCGGTTCGCGATCCGGCGGTGGCCGGGGCGGCGCCGGCGGCGGCCAGCGTCGTGGCGGGTACACCCGCGGTCGCTGAGTCACCCGACGCGTAGCACCAGTCCCTTCAGATACTCCCCCTCGGGGAAGGTCAACAACACCGGGTGGTCGCTCGGCTGGCTGAGTCGCGCCTCGATCCAGAGGTCCCGGCGGGCGTCGAGGGCGGCACCGAAGACGATCTTCTGAAAAAGGGCGGCGTCGATCGCCCCCGAACATGAGAACGTCACGAGGTGACCGCCCCGAGCGAGTAGGGCGATGGCCGCCAGGTTGAGATCCTTGTAGCCGCGGGAGGCGGCCGTCACCTTGGCGGCGGAGGCGGCCAGCTTGGGAGGATCGACGATCACGAGATCGAAGAGACGACCGGTGTCGCGTAGGGAGCGGAGATAATCAAACGCATTGGCCGGGACCAGCTCGGCCGTGGCCAGATGGTTGCGAGCGAGGTTCCTGGCGGCGAGTTGGAGTGCGGGTCGGGACGAATCGACCGCTAGGACGCTTTGGGCGCCCCCCGCCAGCGAGGCCACCGTAAAACCACCCGTGTAGCAAAACACGTCCAGGACTCGACGGCCTGCTGCGAGCGAGGCCACCACGGTCCGGTTGTGGCGTTGGTCCAGATAGAAGCCCGTCTTGTGGCCACTATGGAGGTCCACCTCGAAGGACCATCTGAGCTTTTCGGCCTTCTCCCACACGTCGACCGTCGCGGGTGGCGTAGCTCCCGCCGCTGTACCCGAACGCGGAGACAGCCCCTCACGGACGTCAGGATCTGACCTATCCAGCACGCCGGTCACCCCCGGGAGGGAGGCGAGCGCGTCGATGAGCACGCGGCGGTACCGGTCGGCCCCGGAATGCTGGAGTTGGACCACCACAAACTCGCCATAACGATCGGCAACCACACCGGGGAGGTGGTCGTTTTCCGCGAAGACCAGCCGGACTCCATTGGTCGCAAATGCCAGATGGGCGCGTCCCGCCACGGCGGCGGCCACCCTCGATCTGATCAGCTCTTCGGTGATGGGTTGTGCTTCATCCCAGGACCAGATGCGGGCTCGGATCTGTGACGACGGGCTGATCGTCGCCCACGCCAGCCATTCCCGGTCGGCCGAAAGCACCTTCACCGCCCCGCCTGGTTCTGGTTCACCATCGAGCGATCCGACAGCTCCACTGAATATCCAGGGGTGGCGGCGGCGGACCGAGGCCTCCCGGCCGGGGCGAAGAATCAGCGTGCCGGTCATGGCCCGGATGCTACGAACCCCCTGCTGCATGGGGACAAACGTAGGTGTAGGGCCCACCCCGTCGGATTTGGGACCCCCATTAGCATCCTTACCGTTATGGCGCTACCGGCAACCAAGCCGGGCGGGGTTCTCTTCACCGGCCCGGTCACCAAATCGTCGCTCGCCGCCTTCCTCAGGTCCGTACCGAGCGTCGACGAGGTCGGAGCCACCGAGCGCGTGGAGACGTTGTCGACCCGCTCCATCAAGAAAGAATCGAAGCTGGAGGCGCTGACCCTGGCGGTCCGCATGATGGACCTCACCACTCTGGAGGGAAAGGACACGCCGGGCAAGATTGCCCAGATGTCGGCCAAAGCCATCCGTCCCGACCCCATCGACCCCTCGATTCCCTCCGTGGCGGCGGTCTGCGTCTATCCGGCCATGGTCCGGTATGCGCGGGACGCCCTGGAAGGATCAACGGTGAAGATCGCCGCAGTTGCCACCTATTTCCCGTCCGGACAAGTGGACACCCGGCTGAAGGTGGCCGAGACCAAGGCGGTGGCGGCGGGGGGTGCCGACGAGATCGACATGGTTATCGACCGGGGCGCTTTTCTGGCCGGCGATTACTTCCACGTCTTTGACGAGATTCGCCAGGTGAAGGAGGCCGGCGGCGGGGCCCGTCTCAAAGTGATCCTCGAGACCGGCGAGTTGGGTAGTCTCGACGCAGTTCGCCGGGCCTCGATGCTGGCCATGGCCGCCGGCGCCGATTTCATCAAGACTTCCACCGGCAAGATCACTCCTGCCGCCACGCTGCCGGTCACCCTGGTCATGCTCGAGTCCATCGCCGACTTCCATGGCGCGACCGGGGTGCGCGTAGGCATGAAGCCGGCAGGGGGAATCCGCACCGCCAAGGAAGCCATTCGATACCTGGTGGTGCTCAATGAGACGCTCGGGCGAAGTTGGATGACGCCAGAGCTCTTCCGTTTCGGGGCCTCAACGCTTCTCAACGACGTGCTCATGCAGATTCGCTGGCTCAAGACCGGCCGGTATCAATCGGGCGACTACTTCACCAAGGATTGACCGGTGAGACGGATGTCGGCCGTCTTGGTCATCGGGATTGTTGTGACTGGCTGCACGCGGCAGCAGCCTCCGACTCGGGCGAGCCTCCCGATCGTTTCTACCTCTTCCACCACGTCGGCGGAGGTTGGACCTCGCCGCCTCGTTTACGGTCTCTCGCCCGGTTCGGTGATGACCTGGAATTCCGAGATCGTTGTCCGTCATGAACTCTCGGTGGCGGTGGCAGACGGGTCTGCCCTCGCCGATGGTCTGGAGGCGGCGGGCATCGTCGACTCAACGACCGAAGTCACCCTCGAAGGCGTTGCCGAGACGGCCGTGCTGGCCACCGAGCTGGTGGATGTCTTCACGGCCACCAGCGGGTTCATCGCCGGCACTATTGGTGGCGAAGAGTTCGATCGAGCCTTTTCTTCCGAAGAGATCACCGCGCTAAGCAACCGCCGGGCCGGCCCCCCTTTCCAGATCGACGAACTCGGTCATATCCGGGTCGGGAAGAGCGGCTCTCCGGGGGCGGTGGGAGTCGAGATCTCCGGAATCGCCCCGCTCGTCGCCGTTGGCCCACCCCTCACCGATGTCGTGATCGATGTCGGCGATCGATGGGAGGTGGAAGTGCCCGGGCCCCTCGGATCGGTCCTGCCGCTGGAGGTGAAGGTCACCGGCCGCGATGGTGCTCACCTCCTCCTCGACGTTGCCGGTCGGGTCGACCCAGTAGTGATGGTTCCGATCGAACTCGCCGCCGGGCGGCCTCTGCTTCCCGGGACCGCCGACGTCACCATCCTCGACCGGCTTCCCAGCGTGGCCTCGGGGACGGTGAGCATCGAATCGATCGAGCTGGCAGCCGACATGCGCTTCAATCCAGGTTTGGGATTCGTGATCGACAATCGCGTGACGGCCACCGTCAACGCCTCGTACCAGGTGTCGGAACCCCGCGGAGGGGGAACAGCGGAGATCGCCGAGCTGGTGGAGATCGATTGGACTCGCTTTTTCGACCAGACCTCCCGAGATGGCCTTGAGCCGGTTCTGGCGCGCCTCATCGTCGATCCAACCACCCTGGCCTTCGGGCCGCTGGCGGCGATCGCCGGCCTCGGCATCGTCGATCTCGAATCGACTCGGCTCGACGGCCTGATGGTGCCCTTCGCAGCCGTTAGGCCAGATATCTTTGCTGCCATTGTTCCCGCTCAGGTGGGAACCGAGCCGCCGGTGGCGGTGATTTCGTTTCTGCTGGACGGTGAGGTCCGTGGCGATCCTGCCGTTGCCGCCGGGGTGGCCACTGCCCTGAGTAGGGCCGATCCGACCAAAGACGAGGTCGCCGGCCAGCCGGTCAATCGAATCGAACAAGTCGATCAGCAATGGACCTTCTGGTCGACGCCCACCCACATGTTCTTGGTCGTTGGAGAGCCCGGTCTGACCGACCCGATCCTGGCCAGGTTGATGGACTCCCCCAAGCCGTATGTATGGCAGAGCGGCGATTGTCTGGGCTTTCCTTTCCCCGATACCGGTGTGCCCTTTGCCCCCTTCGGCGAGCTGCACCTCTCCCACTGCGAGGCCATCCACAGTCATGAGGTGATTCATGTCGAGGAGCTGGCCGCCGGTCCAGACGCCCCATATCCCGGGGAAGAGGCAATGGTCGACCGTGCCGATCTCCGATGTGGCGGGAGGTTCGATGCGATCGTGGGTGGACTGGATCGCGATACCACTATCGAGATGGTCACCTATCTGCCCAATCAAGCTGAATGGGAGTTGGGGGCGCGCTACCTGGGTTGCATGGTCTATCTGGGCGGCCCCGAAGGAGTGGTTCCGGAACGAGGCCGGCTGACCAGTGCTGCCGCCGACCATCCGAGTGACCTGAGGACCGGCGACTGCGCGCGGGGTGATGTCCGCGTCGATTGCGAGGATCCCCACCCCGCCGAGATCATCGGCAGCGCCGACTTCCCGGATGGGCCCGGCGCGGCTTTCCCGGGAAGCCGCCCTGGGACGGAATTCGCCGACTCGGCTTGTGAAGACCTACTCGGACGTTATGGGGCCATCCCCGGCAGCCTCTCGATCGTGGCGGTCGGTCGACCGGTCTTGCCCTACGAATGGAGCACCGGGGTGAGGGACTTCCTATGCCTGGCGGTTGCGGTCGGTGCGGACGGCACGGCGGTGTCGGTGACCGGTTCCTTCCGGACCGAATGGACCCCGGTGCCGTGACCGGCCACCCGCCGAGCCGCTCCGGCTCCCCCGGTAGCCTAGAAACGTATGACGTGTCCAAGCTGCGGCGGTCAGAATCGGGAAGAGGTCGCCTTTTGCGGCCAATGTGGGACATCGCTCTATCTCCTGTGCTCGGTGTGCGGTGCCAAGAACCCTGCCGACCATCGTTTCTGTGGGAACTGCGGCACTCGACTTATCGGCCTTGAACCGGGGCCAGACGGACCGACGCATCCGGAGCGTCGGTTGGTGTCGGTCCTATTTGCCGATCTGGTCGGTTACACGGGTTTTGCGGAGAATCGAGATGCCGAAGAGGTTCGGGAAGTGCTGTCTGACTATTTCGCAGCCGCCCGGGAAATCGTCGAGCGTTTCGGCGGCGTCGTGGAGAAGTACATCGGGGACGCGGTGATGGCTGTCTGGGGCGCACCGCTGGCGCGTGAAGACGACGCCGAACGAGCGGTGCGCGCCGGTCTGGAGCTGATCGACATGGTCGACAAGCTCGGCGCTCGTCTCGGCATCGAAGGATTCGCCCTTCGGGGGGGGGTGGCAAGCGGGGAGGCATCAGTGTCCCCCGGCGGCAACGGGACCGGGATGGTCGTGGGCGATCTGGTGAACACTGCGTCGCGCCTGCAGGCGATCGCCGAACCCAAGGCGGTGGTGGTTGGCGGGACCACCTACCGGCTGGTCAAGGATGCGGTTCGTTTCGTTTCGCTCGGTTCGCTCCAGCTCAAGGGCAGGTCCGAGCCGGTCGAGGCGTGGCGGGCCGAACGGGTGACGGCGGCCCGGGGAGGACGCTATCGGGGCGAGGCTGTCGAAGCCCCGTTCGTGGGGCGGGACGAGGACCTCCGCCATCTGAAGGATCTGCTCCACGCCACCGGCAAGGAGAACCGCTCCCGCCTTGCTTCGGTGATCGGCCAAGCCGGGGTCGGCAAGTCCCGGCTCATTTGGGAATTGGAGAAATACATCGATGGGTTGGTCGCGCCGACCTATTGGCACCGAGGCCGGTCACCCAGCCTCGGAGACGGCCTGGCCTTCTGGGCGCTCGCCGACATGGTCAGAAGCCGGGCCGGCATCGCTCCCTCCGACGACAATGCCACCGCCAAGTCCAGGCTGGCGGCGAGCGTGGCCGAGTTCGTCGCTCCCGGTGATCGCGCCTGGGTCGAGGCCAACCTGGTGGGGTTGCTTGGTCTGGGACCGTCGCCCGAGGGGGAGCGCGCCGAGCAGTTCGCCGCTTTCCGCTCGTTCTTCGAGGGAATCTCCGGGCGAGGGACCACCGTGATGGTCTTCGAGGATTTCCAACACTCCGATGAGGCTCTCATCGACTTCGTGGAGGAGTTGACCGACTGGTCCCGACATCACCCCATCCTCGTGGTCACCGCGGCCCGGCCGGAACTGCTGACAAGACGGCCCGGTTGGGGCTCCGGACGCCGAGGATTCGTTTCGATCCACCTCGGATCCCTGACCAACGAGGCGATGGAGAGCTTGGTGCTGGGTCTCGTCCCCGGGATCACCGAGGAGGTCGCGAAGTCGGTGGTCGACCGAGCCGGCGGCATCCCCCTCTACGCCATCGAGTTGGTGCGCAAGTTGATCGCCGACGGCGTCCTCGTAGAAGAAGAAGGGGGGTGTTTCTGCGCGGTGGTGGGCGATATCTCCGAAGTCTCGGTGCCGGACAGCCTCCAAGCGGTCATCGGGGCTCGCCTGGACCAATTGAGTTCCGACGAGCGCAGCCTTCTCCAGCATGCCTCCATCATCGGTCTCAATTTCACGCCCGAGTCGCTGGCCGCGGTGAGCAACCTCCCGGTCGAGCACGTCGAGGCCATGCTGCCGGCCCTGATTCGCAAGGAGCTCATCGATATGGTGAGAGATCCTCGCTCTGGCGAGCGGGGGAGCTACAGCTTCGTGCAGTCTTTGGTGCGCGACGTTGCTCATGGTCGGCTGGGCCGGGAGCCGCGTCGGACCGGCCATGCCGCCGCCGGTCGGTACTTCGCTGGGCTCTCCGGCGCCGAGCTTGCCGGGGTGGCGTCGGCTCATTTCTTGGAAGCCCTCGGTGCCTCGTCGGCAGGCCGAGAAGCCGATGCCCTCCGAGAGGAGGCGGCGAAGGCCCTCTCCGTGGCAGCCGAACGGGCCTTTGCCCTGCACTCCTACGAGCGGGTCATCGAACTTTGTCGAGAGGCCTTGAGGATTGTCGCGACCGAATCGGCGAACCTGGAGTTCCTGCTGTTGGCCGGCACCGCCCACGGCCGGCTCGCCCAGTTCGACGACGCCGCCGAATACGCCGAACGGGCTCACCGGTGGGCGCTCCAGGCCGGCGACGACCGCACCAGGATGAAGACGGCGAGGGTGCTCGCTCGTATCAACAACGACGCTCTGCGCTCCGATGATGCGCTTGCCGTGCTCGAACCGGTCATGACCAGCCAGGCGGATCGCACCGATTCGCCGGATTGGGTGGCCGGTGCCGCTGAGCTGGCCAGGTCGTACATGCTCACCAGCCGTGCCGAAGATGCGTTGGCGATGGTCGAAAGGGCCCTCAGCGGGGCCGAGCGGCTCGGTATCGATGGGCTGATCGCCGACGCCTTGGTCACAAAAGGAAGCATTCTCGGGGACGTGGGTAGGGTGATCGAGGGCCGGGCCCTCCTCCGTGAGGCGCTGGATCTCGCTCGGGCCAAGGGGCTACATGCCGCCCGGAGCCGAGCCCTCAACAACCTGGGGTTCCTGCTCGGAGAGGACGACCCCCAGGCCTACCTCGCCACCGCTACAGAGGCGCTTGCCGAGGGAATCCGGCTCGGTGCCCGCAACCAGGTGATCTGGTACTCGGTGGCCTTGGCCGGCTACTACCTCGGCTCTGGCAAACCGAGCATGGCTCTTCAATACCTCGAATCGCCCATCGTCTCGGGGGGCCAGGGTTTCTATGACCTCTCCATCGAGCTCCTCTGGGCCAAATACCACGCCCTCTTGGGTGACTACGTCACCTCAGATCAACACATGGAGAGGGCCGAGAAGATCGGGGCTGGTGAGACAGCTCGCCAGATCGCCCAGAGTCTTTCCGAAGCCCGCGGGAGTCTGCTGGTGTTTCGAGGGCGGTTCACCGAGGCCTTGCCTCATTGCCGCCACGCGGCCGCCGGTCCGTTCGAGCGAGCCTACGAGGTATTGGGGTTCGCCATCGCCGCGGCGCTGGCCCGGGATGACATGGCTCTCGAAGAAGCGACGCAGATGGCAGGGCGTTTGCAACGCCACACCACAATGGCAGTGGTCAGTCGGGAGTTCACGGCCGCCGTCGACGCCGCCCGCCGAGGTGACTACGAGCAGACGGAAGCCCACGCCGCCTTCGTCCTCGAACAGCTGGGCGGTTGGGAACAGTTGGTGTTGGGCGCCTGCGTGAGAGCCGCCCTTTCCGCCAATGCTCGCGGGTCGGTGAGAGAGCGTTACTTGGCCGAGGTCGAGGACAGCATCGAGGCCAGCGGGTTGCTCGGTCTAAAGCCCATGTTGGCCGAGGTCGAAGCGGCTAGAGCTGGCCTGAGCTCTGTTGGTTCCCCATCAGGGTGACATAGCGGGGGTCCTGGTAGCGGGAGGGTAGGAAAGCCCAGGCGTAATCGGGCAACTCTCCACCGGTGAGGTGCAACCCGACCAGCTCCCCGGCCGCGGCCGCCGCCATGACCCCGAACCCGGACAAGCCGGCAACCACGCACACGCCTCCGATGTCGGTGGGTCCCACCAGGTGGCGGTTCTCCGCAGTCTTCATGTAATAGCCGCCGTCCACCATGGCGGCGGGGAGCCGTTCGAGGTATCCACCGAGACCGGGCACCAAGGTGGCCAGACCTCTCATTATGACCTCGGTGTAGACCGGGTCGTCGGGGAGTGGCCAGACCGGGACTCTCCTGTCCCGGCGGAACTCCCAGAGCGCCAGCACCCAGTTGGAGCCCACTCCTCCCTCCGGGCGGAAATGCGGTGAGCCGGGGAGCTCTTCCATCAGCACCTGGCCGTCGACGTCGGCGGCCAACCATTGGGCCTCCTCGGCACTCCAGGGGAGGCGTTGGGGGTCCGACCAGATAACCAGCGGAGCTTCTCTGGGGATCACGTTGAGGTGGTCGCGGAAGGCAATCTTCCGATGCAACTCGGAGTGCAAGGGAAGAGTCGCACCCACCATTGCCAATACCTCGTTGGTCATTGGCCCGGCGGCGATGACGGTGGCTCCGGGTCTCAGTCTGCTGCCGTCGGCGAGGGTCAGTAGCGGCGAAGGCTGTCCTTCGATGCCCACCACTTGGCTTGCCAAGACCGCCAGCCCGGCATCTCGGCCCTTCTCCAGTAGATAGGCGCCCAACTGCTGCGCCGACAGCCACCCTGCCCGTCGAACGTGGACCCCACCCACCGCCCGGCCGGAGACGTAGGGAAACCAACGCCGGAGCGAATGGCCGTCTTCGAATAAGTCGGCTCCGGTGGGCTGGCCCTCCCAACCGCCGGCCGGCGACTCTCGGTACGCATCTTGCCCCCCGGGGTGGCATCGCAGCGGTCCCCCCCCCAGGTTGGACGTCTCCTCGGCCCCGGTCCGCAGCAACGCCAGTCGGTCCGGATCGCCGGTGACGAAGAGATAGCCACGCCGGTTGAGGTTGAAGGCGTTGGCGGATTCCAGCGCCCACTCCTCCAGCAGGTCTATGGAGCGGTTCATGAATGCCACCATCTCAGGACCGGGGCCTGGCCACCAGTTTCGGTAGCACTCGGTCGACTTGTCGCTGGTGAGTGTGAGTGGTGGCCGGTGGTCCACCAGGACCGTTCTCAGTCCGTGGCGCACCGAGAGGAAGTAGGCCGCGGAGACCCCGGCGATGCCAGCCCCCACCACCGCCACGTCGTATGAATCCGCCATCCCCCGAGGGTATCGCTTGTTCGTGGCCTTGATCGGCTTCCCGTTCAGCGGCCAGCGGGTCGGGCTATTTCCGTCGACCGGTGGCGCCTACCTCCGTGTCGATCGGTAGCGGTTGCCTGAACAACCCAGGAGGAACGGCAGCGCCCATCCGTATTAGCGCCAGGTGCCAGGAGGGTGACGAGCCGAGTGCCCACCGAAGTGCTCGGACGAGATTGCGTCCTGCGATCTCGGCCTGCGGCCTCGGTTCAGCGCCGAGGAGCTGAGTCAGCCGGGCAGGTAAGGTCGCCACTGCCGCGGCGAATAAGATCCGATATCCGATCGCTTGGCCCGGACCGAGACCACTTGGCCGCCCGAGAAATCTCATCGCCTCCACCATGCCCGGCGAGGGGCCGAGATCGGGGTGGTCACGAATCCAAGTCGCCAGCGTCTCGGCCGTCTCCGGCAATGGGTGGGCGTCCAACATCCGGCCGAGACGCGACTGCTCAAGAACGAATTGGTCGGCTTCGGAGCGTGTCAACCGCTGCGGACCGAAATGCCGGTAAGCGCTCAGAAACGAATCGGTGAGGACGTTGTGCACCCAGGCGGCCAGGGCCTGGTCGGTGGCCGAATACGGACGGCCACGGTGCGACCTCCCGTGCACGACCCGGTGGGCCGCTCTCACGACTGCCACCGCTTGTTCTACTTCCGGCCCGGCACCGAACGTCGAGGCGGTGACGTACGCCGAGGTCCGAGACAACCGGCCGAGCGGATCATCTCGATAGTGCGAATGATCGGCCACCCCGGCCACCACCTCGGGATGGGCACCTTGGACCACCAGCGCCCGGATGCCTCCGACCATGGAGCTCACGTCGCCCAAGACTCGCCAGCTCACCGAATTCGGTCCAAATAACCCTGGGTCTCCTCGATAATCAAGACTGTTGGCGAGGGGATAGGGAGCGTGGGCGAATGGGCTGGTGGCAGCCGAAACCAGATGCGACCGAAACACCATTGCGCAGAGAGCCTACGACCTGAAAGGCGGGGGCCCGGAGCCCTTCGCCATCCACGGCGGGGACCCGGAGCCCTTCGCCCTCCACGGCGGGGGCCCGGAGCCCTTCGCCCTCCAGATTCCTCAGGACGGCACCGATGAAGGCCGAAGAACTAGGCGTGCGAGTCGGCGCCTCCTTCCCCGGGCCCTGCTTGGACCCGGCGGTCCTTGCCCCCCACCGGTCGGGGCCCATTTGGCGAGGCTGAATGTCAAGGCGGTCGAACTGGCGGTGGGTGGCGATCGGGGTGACGTTGGTGCTGGCCGGTCTATGGGCGTTGAGCCGGACGCGCGACACCGACACCATCGCGACGACCCCGATTCCGACGACCACCACCACCAACCCACCCCCGACCACCACTCTTCCCATTATCACCTCCACCACATCGACCACGACCACATCGACATCGACCACCACTTCGTCGACCATTCCGCCTGAGACCGTCGCCGAGTTCGTTGATCTTTACGTTGCCGCCTTGGAGTCAGACGATGCCGAATTCCTCCTCGAACGCCTCCACCCCGTCGTGGTCAATGGGTACGGGCGGGACCTATGCCAGTCGTGGATCGAACGCGAGGTACTCGGTCTGTCCGACTACCGGATCAACGGTGATATCACCGGGCCGTCGACCCAGACAATCGAGCTTCCCACCGGAGCCGTCGAGTTGAGCTTTGCGTACCGAGCGCCCGTTGAATTCGTCTTCGCGGGCGAGACGGTGGCCGCCGAGGCCGGTTTCGCCAGAGTTGGCCGGGAGGTCCGCTGGTTGGGGGTCTGTCGCTGATCGCGACGCGCGCAAGTAGGGTTGAGTCGATGACCCTTGCCCAACCACCGTCGGCTCCTCTCGACTGGCAGTATGCCCCCTCCAAGGAGGCCCCCGACCTCGTTCGCTTGGAGCGGTCTTACGGTCTTTTCATCGACGGCCGGTTCGTGCCGCCCCTCTCCAAACAGAAGTTCTGGACCGTCAACCCGGCTACGGAAGAACCGCTCGCCGAAGTTGCCGAAGCCGGGGAGAAGGACGTCGACAAGGCGGTCCGGGCCGCTCGCCTGGCCTTCAGCGAGGTATGGAGTCCGATGCCCGGCGCCGAGCGGGCCAAATATCTGTTCCGCATTGCCCGGATGATCCAAGAACGGTCCCGGGAACTCGCCGTCCTCGAGACCATCGACGGAGGAAAGCCGATCCGGGAGTCCCGCGACGTCGACCTGCCGCTGGTAGCCGCCCACTTCTTCTACTACGCCGGGTGGGCCGACAAGCTCGATTACGCCTTCCCCGGCCTTCGGCCCCAGCCGTTGGGAGTTACCGGGCAGGTGATTCCCTGGAACTTCCCTCTCCTCATGCTGGCCTGGAAGGTTGCGCCCGCCCTGGCGGCCGGCAACACGGTGGTGCTGAAACCGGCCGAGACGACGCCCCTCTCCGCCCTCACCTTCGGTGCGCTGACGGCCGAAGCCGGTTTGCCACCAGGGGTGTTGAACATCCTCACCGGTGCCGGGGCAACCGGGGCGGCGCTGGTGTCGCACCGAGACGTCGACAAGGTGGCTTTCACCGGTTCCACCGCGGTCGGAAAGATGATCCAGCGCAACCTGGCGGGCTCAGGCAAGAAGGTGACGCTGGAGTTGGGCGGAAAGGGAGCGCACGTGATCTTCGAGGACGCCGCCATGGACCAGGCCGTCGAGGGCGTCGTCAATGGCATCTTCTTCAATCAAGGGCATGTGTGCTGCGCGGGTTCACGGTTGTTCGTGCAAGAGAACATCCACGATCAGTTCGTGGCCAAGCTCAAGCGTCGGCTATCGACTTTGCGGGTCGGTGATCCCCTCGACAAGAACACCGACATAGGGGCGATCAACAGTGCCGAACAGTTGGAGAGGATCTCCGAGCTGGTCGCTGCCGGGATCGAGGAGGGTGCTGGAATCTTTCAGCCGGAGTGCGCCCTCCCTACCCGTGGCTTTTGGTTTCGACCGACCCTGTTCACGGGCGTCTCGCAGAGCCATCGCATCGCTCAGGAAGAGATCTTCGGGCCGGTGTTATCGATCATGTCCTTCCGGACTCCCGACGAGGCCGTCGAAAAGGCCAACAACACTCCCTACGGACTGGCGGCGGGGGTATGGACCCAAAAGGGCTCCCGCATACTCTGGATGGCCGACCGGCTCAACTCCGGGGTGGTCTGGGCCAACACCTACAACAAGTTCGATCCGAGCTCGCCCTTCGGCGGCTACAAGGAGTCTGGGTTCGGCCGGGAGGGGGGACGTCACGGTTTGCTTCCCTACCTGAAGGTGGAGGGCCTGTGAGCTCCCGCCTCGACGTTCGCAAGACCTACAAGCTCTTCATCGGCGGCGAGTTCCCGCGTTCTGAGTCGGGTCGTTCCTACCCGGCCACCGACGCCAACGGTCGTGTGCTGGCCCGGGTAGCGTCGGCATCTCGCAAGGACTTGCGCGACGCGGTGCGGGCGGCGCGCGAGGCCTTACCGGGGTGGGCCGCCAAGAGCGGCTACAACCGGGGCCAGATCCTCTATCGCGTTGCCGAAATCATCGAAGATCGAGCTCGTACCTTCATCGAGCAACTGCTCGATACTGGCCTTACCCAACGGAAGGCGAAGGTCGAGGTGGAACGGTCCGTCGACCGGATGGTCTGGTACGCAGGCTGGTGCGACAAGTTCGCCCAGGTATTCGGGAATCTCAACCCGGTGGCGGGACCGTTCTTCAACATCTCCAGCCCCGAACCGACCGGGGTGGTTGGCGTCATCGCCCCCCCCGAACCGGCCCTTCTCGGTCTTGTGTCGCGACTCGCCCCGGTGCTGGCCGGTGGGAACGCCGCGGTATTGCTGGCTTCCGAATCGTGGCCCCTGCCCGCCATCACGTTCTGTGAGGTGCTCGAGTCTTCCGATGTGCCGGGCGGGGTGGTCAATGTCATCACCGGCAAGACCGCCGAGCTCTCACCTTGGCTTGCCTCGCACATGGACGTCAACGCCATCGACGCGGTTGGAGCCGGTCCCGACCTCATCACCCGGATCGAGCAGGAGGCGGCCCACAACGTCAAACGAGTTATCCGACCCGACGGCCCGGTCGACTGGGCCACCTCCCAGAGCCCTTATCTCATCGCCGCCTTCACCGAGACCAAGACGGTCTGGCATCCCAAGGGCGTCTGAACCGGGTGGGTCGGTGGAGCAGGTGCGCATTCCGGTCGAGGTTCCCCTCAGTCTGCGGGCCACGCTCGCACCGCTCGGCAACGGGGTGGGGCCGACCACGGCGGTGACCGCCGACGGCTGGTGGCGAGGCCTGAGGACGCCGGAAGGTCCCGCCACGCTCCGCCTTCGCCGGGTGGACTCGGTTATCGAGGCGACGGCGTGGGGGCCAGGTTCGGGTTGGGCGCTCGGCGCCGTCCCCGGATTGGTCGGCCTGCTCGATGACGGGACCTTCGAAACCGACCATCGGCTGGTCGCCGAACTGGCCCGAACCCACCGGGGGATCCGCCTGCCGAGAACAGGGCTCATTTTCGAGACGCTCCTCCCCACGATCGTTGGTCAGAAGGTCACCGGGGTCGAGTCGCGCCGATCGATGGCCCAGATAGTCAGTCGATTCTCTGAACCCGCCCCCGGGCCCAGTCACGGTCTCTTCCTCCCGCCCCCCCCCGAGCGCCTAGCGGAAGCTCCCTACTACCTGTTTCATCCCCTGGGCGTGGAGCAGCGGCGGGCGGAGACGATCCGGCGGGCGGCGAGGGTCGCGGCCCGGCTCGAAGCACTCAACGGGTTATCGCCGGACGCCGCGGAGGCCGGGTTGTTGCGTATACCGGGGGTGGGCCCATGGACGGCCGCCAACGTGGTGGCGGTGTCTCACGGAGCTCCCGACGCCGTACCCATCGGCGACTACCACCTCCCCAACCTCGTGGCGTGGAACCTGGCTGGGGAGCCGCGCGCTACCGACCAGCGGATGCTCGAGCTGCTGGAGCCTTTTGCGGGTCAGAGGGGGCGGGTGATCCGCTGGTTGGAGGCGGCAGGTCGCCACGCTCCCGCGTTTGGACCCCGTCTGCCGGTGCGGTCGTTCTCGCGAATGTGACCCTGCCCGTCGATTACGTCAAGGCCACCCGGTCAGAACGGGTAACCACGGAGGCCTTGGGCACCCTTCAGCGCCGAGATCTCGTCGGTGAGGTTGTTGAGGTGGCCGATCACCAGGTTGGCGAGCATCCAACCGATCGACGGCGTTCCAAGCCTGGCTGCGGACAGGTCCCGAGTGACGTCGAGGTCAGCTTCCGTCAACCCGGCCAGGTATCGGTCGGTTGCCTCGAACACGGCGGCCGCATAGGAGTGGAGCGGTTCGGGTTCGACTTTCACCGACGATCTCCACTTCTCCGTATTGAACATCTGGGGATCGCTGATCCCGGTGCGGCCGGCAAACTCGGAG
>Ga0209341_10001313_pt1 | contig 24754 bp, 36 predicted proteins | sample RifCSP13_2_FD_184020 | JGI IMG/M metagenome (GOLD analysis project Ga0209341, IMG submission 184020) | Soil microbial communities from Rifle, Colorado - Rifle CSP2_sed 13_2 (SPAdes) (version 2) | ecosystem: Environmental > Terrestrial > Deep subsurface > Rock core/Sediment | place: Rifle... | reverse complement strand
GATTGACCCGGGGCCCACACGGAGGTCGCTCCCGCCGATGGGCGTCGAGGTGGCGGCACGGTGCCCGATCCACAAGCGGCTCCGGCCGTGCTGGCAGTGCCGGGACTAACCAGGGTGGTCTACCCAAACAAGGAGCGTGACATGGACGAGCAGGCGCAGGTGGCGATGGATGGGAGTCCGGGGAGAGTGCAACGGTGGACCTCGGGCAAGTTCGATGTGACGAATCCCGATGTCGGGACGTCGCCAGGGGTGGACCCATGGCTCAGGATCAAGTGGCAGGTGGGGCCGCTCCAGGAGGTTGGGATCAACGGAGGCAGTATCGAGGACGTGATCGACGTGTGCGTGGAACGGTTGGAAGGGTTCCAGAAGGGGCCGTTCAAGTGCCGTGAGAACGCCCTGGCAATCACGAAGTTGGAGGAAGCCAAGCTCTGGCTCCTCTACCGGACGCAGAAGCGGCAGGCGCAGGGGGTCGAGGGCACGAATACGCCGCATGTCGGATGAGGCAGTGCCGAGAGTGAAGGGCCTCTGCTGGGCGCTGCTGGTGACCTGGGGCTTCTCGCTCGTGGCCTACGGGCGGCTCCAGCGAGTCTCGGGATTCGAGGAGCGCGCGCTCTGCGAGGGGGTGCGGGTGCGGATCGAGCGGGCGTTTCCCCGGGCGGTCATTGCCCCTGTCTGCACCGTAGATCAGTGAGCAGACCCCGCCCTGTATCCCCTGCTGTGCCACGGGGGGACATTCCCGTTGATGGGAGCCGCGTCACACGCTAGACTACCCGCACGATAGGTCCCTCGGATATGGTAACGCCGGGGTCTCGGAGGTCCAGCCGCAATGGCTGGGTTGCCCCTTCGAGGCCTCGGCCGGGGACCACGACCCCGTGGCAACCGGGGAGACGCTGATGCCGTGGGTCCGCTTTGATGACAGCACGCCCGATCACCCGAAACTGTCTGCTCTCTCCTCGTACGCGCCCCTCTGCGGGTGGTTGTGGTTCTCGGCCTGCTGCTATTCGATGCGCTATCTGACGGACGGGCGGATTGATCTGCCCACGCTCCACCGCCTCTGGCCGTTTACGCGCCTGCATCTGTCTGCTGGGAGCAACGGCGATGGCGAACTCCTAGCAGGTGCTAGCCATCCGACAGTGGACATGCTCGTTGCCGCGCTTGTCAGCGTGAACCTTTTCGAGGAAATGGAAGCGGGCTGGTACAGGATTCACGACTTCCTAGAGTACAACCCATCGCGGCGTGAAGTGACGGAAGCCCGTAAAAAGAAACAGAAAGCTGGTCAAGCAGGAGGACTAGCACGTGCTCAAGCATCTGCTAGGCCTGCTGGTACGGCAGGGAAGTGCCCCCCATCCCCATCCCCATCCCCAAACAAAGTCAAAGACTCGGAGCACGCTGTGCTTGAACAGCGAGACATCAAAACCCTCGTCCAAGCCACGACAGCAAAACTCAGTCACCCCTCGCAACAGTGGCGGCGGCACGATCCGAGCGCGCGATGACGCCGTACTACCAGGACAGCGCGGTGGCCCTCTACCATGGCGATGCGGCGGCCGTGCTGCGCGGGTGGCCCGACGAGGTCGTCCAGACCTGCATCACGAGCCCGCCGTACTGGGGCCTGCGGGACTACGGGACGGCGACGTGGGAGGGGAGCGAAGCTGGGTGCGACCATCGGCCACCAGATGAGGCAGGGACCACAAAGAAACCGAGCGCCGGCCAACGCGAACACGCGGGCAGGTTCTCGGGTCTAACGTGCTGGAAGTGCGGCGCCCACCGGATAGACGCCCAGCTCGGCCTCGAACCCACGCCCGAGGAGTACGTCGCCAACCTCGTCGCGGTGTTCCGTGAGGTACGGCGCGTGCTCCGGGACGACGGAACGCTCTGGCTGAATCTAGGGGACTCGTACACTGGCTCTGGTAAGGGCGGAAATCCTGACGACGGGGAACAGGCCACGAACAAGGGCAGTCAAACTATCGGCGTTCTCTATGGCAAGACGGGGGAGATGGCAAGGGAGGCTGCGTTGACGAATGTCTCTCGCCGATGGACTGCTGAGAATGGGATGCCTCCCAAGAATCTCGTGGGCATCCCCTGGCGCGTCGCTTTCGCCCTCCAAGCCGACGGCTGGTATCTCCGCTCCGACATCATCTGGGCGAAGCCCAACCCGATGCCCGAGAGCGTGACGGATCGGCCGACGAAGGCGCATGAGTACCTCTTACTGCTGGCGAAGTCGGCGCGGTATTTCTACGACAGCGGCGCGATTGCCGAGGATGCGATGCCGGAGCACGCGGGGCGCTACAAATACGATTTCAGCGGGAGCGAAGACGGGCAGGACGCAGCGATGCCGAAGGGCTACACGATTCATCCAGAAGGACCTCGCACCTATAGCGGCAAGCGCAACCGCCGCACCGTCTGGGAGATCGCCACGCAACCGTACCCCGAGGCTCACTTCGCTACATTTCCACCAGACCTCATCAAGCCATGCATCCTGGCGGGCGCTCCCGTCGGCGGTATCGTGCTCGATCCGTTCGTGGGCAGCGGGACGACCTGCTACGTCGCCAAGGAACTCCACCGTCGCGCCATCGGCATCGACCTCAAGGCCGAGTACCTGGACCTCGCGGCGAAGCGGCTCCGGCAAGAAGTATTGGCCCTATGACGCCCCCGGTGGTCGGGGGTTGGTGTCTCTGAGGAGGTGGCGATGAACAATCCACGACTGGCGAGCGCGATTCATCGGTGGAGGGTGCAGGCGATTCGACGGCGACAGGCGGCGTGGGGCAGGCCAGCGGGGGGGCGGGACCGCCAGTCGCGCTGGCCGATTCTGACCTGGACATCGACGATATGGCGGGGGCCCTGCACCCTCGGAACCTGGCCGGGGCAGACACCGTGACGATTCTGGAGCAGCTCAAACGCGACGAAGGTCGCCGCACGCGCCCGTATCAAGATTCCAATGGCATCTGGACCGTGGGGTATGGGCACAACCTCACGGTCGGCGCCCTGAGCGAAGCGGCCATCTCGCAGATCCTCGCCGACGATCTTTTGGCCGCCGACACAGCCTGCCGGACCCTGCCGGTGTTTTCCGGGCTCTCTCCCGCCCGCCAGGGCGTCCTCCTCAACATGGTCTTCAATCTCGGGTTGGCTGGGTTTCGCACGTTCGAGCGTTTCTACGCCGCCCTGGAGTCGGCCGACTACGAGCAGGCAGCCCGGGACATGCTCGACAGCGACTGGGCGAGTCAGGTCGGGGCGCGGGCGACGCGGTTGGCGCTCCAAATGCGGACGGATGCGTGGGTGTAGCGCATTGACGGGCTCGTGTCCGCTGTGCTCTACTCAGCCTGTGGGTGCGGGACCCCCCGCTCGTGCCTGTCGCGTGGGCGGCGTCCGGGGGGGCGTCAGTCGGTGCGGCGGGTCGAGCGGGGATCACCGGAGAGGAGTCCGATGAGCCGACCGATGTCTGGTGCCCCGACGACGCTCTCGATTCGCCATCAGCACATGGCCTATCTCTTCGCGGCCGGTAAGACGGTGGCCGAAATCGCCCGGGCGCTGCACTACTCCGAAAACCGGGTGAGCGTCGTCAAATCCTCGGCCGTTTTCCAGGACCTGCTCGCCCGGATTCGCCAGGAGATCACGGCGCGCACGGTGGACGACATCGTGGCCTCCCTCGTGGCCGAAGCCCCCGCCTCCGTCGAGCGCATGCGGACCCTCAGGGAACAGGACGACAACTTGGCCGTGGCCTATAACGCCAGCGCCTTCTTCCTGGAGAAACACCCGTCCGTCGTCGCCCTCAAGGCCAGCGCCGATCTGGGCGTCAAGATCCTCCTGGACGATGCCGCGGTGCTCCGCATGGAGCGGGCGATCGCGGAATCGGAAGGGCGGGCGCCGCAGGCCCTACCGGTGGGGAGTCCCGATGCCGACGTGGTGGATGGATGACCGGCGACGAGGTCGGGGTGACGTGGAACGGCAAAGGCATCACCGCCAAGGGGTTCGGGGTCTTGGCGCTCCTCGCCGTGCTGACCATCGCGGGCACCAATCTGTGGGCGGGCTTCCGGGTTGAATCAGCCCTCATGCGCCAGCAGGACAAATTGGTGGAGATTCTCTTGGACTCCCGGAAGGCCCAGCGCACCGAACACGATCTCTTGCGGGTGACGCAAGAGCGCGAGTCCTGCATCAGTACCATGACGCCGGAGGATCGCGTGCGATTCCGAGATCGGTTCCAGGCCGGGGATTTCAAGCGGTGGTGTCTGTGGGTGACCGAGTGAGCCCATGACTCCCCTCACCCCGGCGCCCATTCCCCTCGGAACGCTGGAGAGCTGGCGGCGAGAGATCGAGCGGGCACGCCAGGAGCTGCACCTGGGATGTGTCGGCGCGGCGATGGTCGCCCTCACCCTGCTCCAACACCGCATGGAGGCAGTATGAGATACCTGGCGCTGGTGGTGCTCCTCGGCGGCTGTTCCCTGGCCCCGTCCGATGATGTCCTGAAGCAGCTCGGAAAAAGCGAACGCTCTTGGTGTGTCTCCGTGTCCTCGATCTATGGCGTGGTTCGCATGGGTGGAACCGGGGTGCAAGGGGGTGCGATGACGTGTACCCAGGAGGGCCTCTCGGTGACCGACACCACGGATAAGGTGAAGGTGCCCATCACCGTCGTGCCTCAGGTGTCCATCGGGGCGCCGACGCTCGGGAAGTAGGCGGGCCGACTGGATGGTTTGGACGTGGATTCTGGTCTTGACCTTGCACTTCGGGGGCGAGAAGGAGTGGAAGGGGGATGCCGAGATTACCATGAAGTTCACGCACGAGGCGCTGTGCCGGTCGGTGCGCCGGGCGGTCTGGGCGCAGTTCAAGGACGCCGATGGCCTGCTGGGCGACTGTACGAAAGTGGTCCTGCCGCCGCAACCATGAGACACGCCACGTCGCTTCTCCTCGCGCTCAAGCGCTCACTCATGCTCGTGCTGTTTCTGTGCGCGATGTGGAGACAATGATGATTCGACAGGGGGGTGGTGGGCATCGACGACTCCCGCACGATCAAGCACGGGCCGTCTATCTGACGCTGGCCGTTCTCATGCTCGTCTGGGTGGGGACGGCCAGCACCGCCGCGCAGGCCCAGGTGACCGGGACATTCGCCATCGTCCTCGACACCTCGGCCACGAACGTCACGGTCGCCCAGGCGCAGACGGCTGCCCAGACGGCCGTCGCGTGGCTGAAAGAAGTGACGTGGGGCCGGTTGACGCTGTCTCCAGTCGTCTACGGCCCCCTGAGTCTCGGAGTCGACTGTTCGGATACTACAAAAGTCTGGGCCGCCACGGATGGCGCGCTCGCTCGCCTCGGGGCCCCGATTCCCTATCGCGTCGCGACGGTTCTTTCTGGGTGTCCGTTCAGCGGCAAGGGGCATTTTTATGGTCGCCACATCATCTTGAATAATAATCTTGGTGTTCTCGCACATGAAGTAGGCCACACATTTCAGATCGCCCACAATTCTGGGCACACGGACCCCGGAGACCCGATGAACGACGGGTTCGTGCATTTCAACGGCCCCCATAAGGGCCGAATTGATTGGGTGCTATCGACCGGAGGGTTCAACGCCGTCTGGCCCAGTGGATGTTTTTGGGATCAGGGGTGTAATTGGCAGACGAGCGGCGGGTGGGATGCGGAGTTTAGCGGAAGTAAAGTCTTTGAAATCGCGCCCACAGATGCGCGTCCACACGAAATCCCGATCCTCTGGCGCACACCCTTGGCCGTCGATCCCCTTGGCCGGGTTATCAAATATCTCTACCTGGAATATCGTCGCCCCGTCGGATTCGACGCGAGAGTTCTCACGCCGACCGTGCATCTGCACTATGCTGGGGGCTACAACACTTTTGCGCCCTGGGGCGATGCACAGGCGGAGGGCGAGGCTGGCGCGACGGAGTTCGTCGTCGGGGTCGGCGTGGGCGCAGCATGGAGCGACTGTGATCCACAGCTCACGGTGACTGTCGTGAGCGTCTCGTCAGCGTCGGCTCTCGTTGACGTGCGCCGAGACACGTGTATCCCCCCACCCCCACCTCCCCCGCCCCCACCGCCAGCCCCGTGCTGGCCGCCCACGAGCAAGAAGTGCCGGTAAAGGACACCTAATCCTACGGGCAGCATTGCGGTACACCTTTCACCAAGAGGAGGCTGAGCATGGACACCCCCGGTGGCGCACAGAAGGAACGGAGTTTCGAGACCGGCATGGACGAAGCGTTCAAGGCGCATTCGGAAAACGTGACGGCGAGCTGGTTCGCCAACATCAAGCGTACCTACGACGAGTACCAGCAGGAGAGCCTGGAGTCGATCAAGCGCAACCGCTCCTACGTGGACAAGGTGCTCTCGGACGCCCAGCAGCACGACAACCAGCGTCAGACGATCGCCAACCAGGCGCTCCAGAATGCAGTCGAGACCGCGAACCTGGTCGGGAAAAAGGCCGTGCAGAACATGAACGCGCTGGACGTGCAGCAACTCGCGCACCGCGACGTGGCGACGGACAACCTGTGGAACCCCGTCCAGCAGGGGGCAGGCGATACCCTGACCGCCCGTGCTGTGTCCATCGACGACGCCTCACTCAAGGCCATCGGCGCGATGGTCGCCATGGCGCTGGCCGAGGTGCTGGCGAAAAAGGCCTAGTTGGGATGCGGGCGGGCCGAGGTCCGCTTGACCGATCTCGGCCCGCTGGCGTGGAGTTCGGGGTCTGAAAGACAGTGATGATGCACGAAAGGAGACACCCCATGACCAAGAAGCCGAAACCCAAGCCAAAGCCACAGCCGCGCCCCACGCCAGAGGCGCCGTAAATGGTCTCGATCACTGAGGCGGATGCGGCCGACCTGTTGGCGATCCTGGTCCGCATCGAGGACCGGTTCCTCACGGCGCCGCTGAGCCTCTCCGTCACCCTGCTGCGTCATCTCAAGACGGTGCTCGGGGCCCCGCCCGTGGCACCACCGGCCCCTCCGCCGACGCCGTCTCCGTATCCTGTCAACCCCTTTGGCGGATGGGGCGGGCCTGGTGCGCCTGTGGCGCCTCCCGCGCCCCCGCCGGCACCCGCGCCCCCGCCCGGACCTGTGCCCGTGCCACTCCCTGGTGGGCCGCCGTATGATCTGGTCCTGTCGTCCAGTAGCGTGGGGTCCGGCGTCGGGCTCCGTCTTTTCATCCCGGGCACCATGGTCGATGTGCGGGGATTTGATGAAAACGACGTGGGGGCCAAGGTCCTGGCCGGTGGGGGAGTGTACCGGGTGGATTTCGCCTATACCTTGGGCCACGCCAAGATCGTCCTCGGCACGATCCTGACCGCCTTTCCCGGGACGTTCTGGCCGGCGGGCACCTGGATCTCGACACCGCCGTGAACGCCGAGCAGGCCGCGCGTGCCCGGAAGGCCAAAGCGGAAATCCTGCTCGACCGGAAAACCGGGCAGGCGCGCCAAGCGGGTGCCGCCAGTGCCGAAGGGGCCTGGATCGCCACCCAGCGCCGGAAGATGGAAGGCTCGCTTTACGCCTTCAACAAAGGCGTCCTCGGCAAGACGTTCCTTACGGAATCCCTCCATCTCCCGGTCTGCCAGTTCCTCCAGCGCGTGCCCCCGATGCGGAAGGCGATTCTGCTGCCGCGGGAGCACGCCAAAACGACGATCGTATCCCACGGCCTCCCGATTCACATTCTCATCCAGCCGAAAGAGGCGAATATCTACTTTCCCGGCGAGGATGGCGCCGATCAGCGGATCATCATGACCGGGGAAACCGAAGCCCGCATGACGGACGCGCTGCGCGTTGTGGAATCCGCCTTCGAGACGAACGAGGTGCTGCGCGCCCTCTGGCCCCATCGCGTCTGGGACAATCCCCGGAAGCAGTCGAAGAAATGGAACGAACGCGAGATGATCGTGCCCCGGAACCAGGAATGGTCAGATCCCTCGATTCGCGCGATGGGCGTGGGGGCCGCCGTGACCGGCGCGCACCCTTCGGTCCTCATCAAGGACGACCTGGTGACGCTGGACGCTGCCAATTCGCCCCTCGTCATGCAGCAGGCCATCGACTGGCATATCGCCTCCCGAGCGCTCATCAACAAGCCGTCGAGTTTGGAGTTCCTGATCGGCACGCGGTGGGGGGTGGCGGATCTCTACCAATACATCCAGCAGAACGATCCCACCGTGGAATGGCTCGTGAAAGCCGTCGTCGAGGACGGGGACCCGATCTGGCCGGAGGCCTTTACGCTCGACAAGATCGCGCAGCTCCAACGGGAGTTCGGCGTGCTCTTCTCGTTGCTCTATATGAATTCCGGCTCCGATCCCGCCTTGACGGACTTCGACATGGAGATGGTTCGCGAGTTCTCGATCGTGGGCAACATGATCCAGTTCACCGAGGACGAGCGCGACGTGGCCATCGGCGAGCGGGTCAATACCCCAGCGTCGCGACCCGATCTGCCCGTGGGGACGGTCTTGACCCGCGACTCGTGGCAGAGTCTCTATCAGCCCGGACAGGGCTTCCGGTTGCGGGCGATCTGAATGACCCGTCTGCCTTTGGGGGATCTCTCCTACCGGGTGGCGTTCTGCGATCCCGCCGCTGGGAAGCGCCTCGCCCTGAAGCGCGTCCGGGCCCGGAGCGCGATCGTGGTGGTTGCGCAGGACACGTGGGGCCGCGTGTTCGTCCTCTTCGCCTGGGCCGCCCGCTGCTCGACCGATCAGTTGACGGCTAAGCTGTTCGAGGTCAACGACACCTTCCACCCCCGGACCTTCGGCATCGAGTCCAACGCCATGCAATCCCTCTACGGCGACATGGTGGGGCGGGAAGCCAAGTTCCGGGAGCGCCGGGTGCCGATCCTGGAAGTCCGCCAGCCGACCAACGTGGAGAAGACCTGGCGCATCCGCACGGTGCTCCAGCCTGTGATCGGGAACGGGCGGCTGTTCCTTCAGCCCCAACACCTCGAACTCCGGTCGGAACTGGTCAACTTCCCGATGGCACCGACCGTCGACCTAGTGGATGCCTTGGCCTCTGCGGTCAAGCTCCTCCCGGCGGTCCAGATCCGCCGGCAACAGGATGGGGAGCTGGAAAGACGCCTCGCCTATCTCCGGGAAACCGGGGCGCCGGCCGACTATATCGAGCGGGTCGCCCGGGGCCAGGTCGCCTAACCCACATTCCAGGCTTGACCTGGACGACGCAGGGTGTCACGATGACGCGCAGCGACGGATAACTGGGCCCTTTCACCACAAGGAGACACCGACATGGCCTCGAAACTGGATCTGGCAGGGCTGGCGCGGGTGAGTGCGAAGGAGCGGAACAGCTACCAGCAGGGACGCTCTGGCAGCGGCACCCCGATGCGGAGCGGGCCCGTCAAGAGCGCGAAGGGGAACCCGACGATGGGCGGAGGCATCAACCGTGCCACGCGGGGCAAGTAAGGGCCCGCGTCACCCTGGCCGGATGCCGCAGGCCATGCCCATGATGCCCATGATGGGCGAGGGCAGGCCCAAACCGGCTCCCAAGGGTCGCAAGAAAAGCCAGTCTGGGCGGGCCTTCGCGGTCCGCGCCGTGCGATCCATGTAGACAACCCATGGAAGGAGGCGTGCTGTGGCCCTGACACCAGCGCAGATCGTGACCCTGGCGACAGATATACAAACCCATCCCGAATTGGCCGAGTTCTATCTTGGCGCGGCCAATGACAACGTGGCGGTGCGAAACTATTACAACGCGCCCGATCCGACGCTGGCCGACTGCTGGCGCACGTCGTTCTCGCTCAATGACGCCCTCGCGGTGATGAACTGGACGACATTCATTGCCCGGAGCCAGGGGGAGCGTGACGCCTTCCGCATGATGTTCATGATCGGGCCGGTCAATCCCTCGTTAGCCAACATCCGAAATGGGTTCAGCGACATTTTCAGCGGAGGCACTGGCACCTCGATGCGCGCGGCGCTCGCAGCCGCCGCGAAGCGGAAGATGACACGTGCGGAGCGCCTGTTCGCCCTTGATGGCACTGGCACCTTCACGCTGACCTTCGAAGGGGCCATCGAGAGCGTGGACGTGAGCGCCGCCTTCGTCCTGATCCCGGGCGCCTAAATGCGACGGTCGCCGGAGTGGATCTTGCTGACATGGGACGGGTCAATCAGGAACTCTCTGGCTATCAATCTCTGTGGCCATACGCCGCGCAGTCTTCGAATCTCGGTCACGTCAGCATCAGATAGTCGTGCAGCGTAATGGGCTTCTCCATGTGGCGCGCGCTTTCCAAGGACGTGGTAGCGATGATGCTGATTCGCGCTGCGGCTGACATATTCGAGGTTCTCCGCTCGGTTGTCCACCTTGTCACCATTCAGGTGGTTCACCTCGTAACCCTTGGGTCGTTCTCCCAACCATGTACGTGCAATCAAATCGTGAATGGTGAATGTCCACTGCCGACCGTTGTTGCTCAAGGTCACTTGGAGATAGCCGGTTGGGCTACGGAACGGAGTAAACACAACGCCCCTATGGAGACGCATGAAGCGGTCTATACGGTCTCGGCTACGGACTCTGCCGCAGTCGCTGGCCTCATAGAGGTGGTCGTAGCCTGGCAGTGGAATCTCGTGCCACGTTTCGATCATGGTCAGATTCTACACCCCATAGGAGGAGATAGCCATCGCTAACATTGTCCTCTGGGATGCCGCCCCGACCAGCGAAGGCACCGTCCTGACCACGGAACTGAACGCCCTTGCGGATGGCGCGTGGTCGGTGGCGGGCACCGAGTACGACAATTCAACCGATCTCCGGCAGTTCTTCCAGGCGGTGGTGGCGGTGGACTTCGTGTCTGCGCCAACGGCCACCGGCTTCGTGTCCTTGTATGCGATCAGGGCCGTGGACGGGACGAACTACGACACGCTTGACTCGGACAACGACGCCCGCGCGGACAAGCTCGTGGCCGTCATCAGCCTGATCGACACCACGGCGGCGCAGATCCGTTCCTCCAACATCTTCACCCTCCCGGGGTGCAAGGTCAAGTTCATCTTGAAAAATTCCTCTGGGCAGGCGTTCCCGGCGACGGGCTCGACCGTGACGCTGTTCAGCCAGGCAGATGAGCTTCAGTGATCTCGTGCCGCAGTCTACTGCCATTACGGATCGCATAGACATGCGAAGTGGAGATTCCATAGTGTTTCGCGATGAGTTCTGCGGTTCCGACTCCTCAGGCCGAGTTTCTAATGGCTACGAACTGCCGATCCGTCAACTTCCGCATATCGGTGCGTGTCTTCGTCCAAGTGCCGTGTCGCCGACGGTCCAATGCGTTCTCACTATGGGTGGACCACGCAAGGTTTGCGAGCGTATTGTTGGCGGTGTTACCGTCGAGATGCCGCCCAAGATAATTCTTCGGGCGCGGCCCAACGAAAGTCTCAAGGACAAGATGGTGTGTCCGCCGCAAGACGACTGTGTTTTCTCGATGAAGGCCGACGACGAAGTACCGATTCGTCAGCGTTTGCTTGAGTTCTCGAATAGGATTTCGGTGGATTATTGTTCGAAATCCGTTCGCATGCCCACCAGGACTTCGTTGTTCCATGCCGCTCAGGACTCGGCCGGTATCCGTAATCCAGTAGCCCGGGAACCCACTGACCGGTTTCGTTTTCATGCCCTACTATACCATACCGGAGAACTCCAGTAATGCCGCGCTCGCTCCTCTGGCCCGACCCCCGCGTCAAGCCGCCGTTCGGCGCGGCGGAGATCGACTGGGGGCATCGCCTTGCGCAGGGTCTCCTCGCGGCGTGGCTCTTGAATGAAGGCGGAGGCCCAACGATCGACGTGACTCGTGGATTGGCCGCTGCGCCGGTCGGGGGGATTGCGTGGACGCCTGGACCCGGCGGGATGACCGCGACGTTTTCGACGACGGGCGGGAAATACTTTGCCGCGCCCAAGCCCGCGTATTTGCAGCAGGCGACCACGTCCGTCGTGAGTCGCATATGCAACCGCGGGGCTAGTAATCAGACGATCGCCTCGGTGAATTTCAATGGATCAAACGTCCCGTGGCGATTGAGTCTGATCGGTGCCTCATCCAATGGGTACGCATTTTATGATGGGGCGTGGCACAACTCTGGATTCGTGACCGATGTCACGGGCGATGGATTGGTACATACGATCGCCGGTAGTTATAACGGGCTCACGCTTCGGTACTATGTAGATGGCACATTTGATGCCTCATTCGCCTACACAGGCACGCAGTCGCTCGTGAATACGAACACATTTGACATCGGCCGGTATGGTAGCGCCGGATTCTATTTTGACGGAGACATTTATCACGTCTTCCTATATGACCATGCCTTGTCCGACGAACAGATGTATTGGACGTCACAAGAACCCTACGCCTTCCTCCGCCCCATCCTCCGGCGGCGGTACTTCGTGCCGGCGGGGGCGAACACCGCCGGACCACTCGTCGGCTACAACATTCTAAATAAATCTCTCGTAGGTGGAAAGCTGGTCTCCGCATGAAGCATCTCGGCGATTTCCCAGTCAACGGCAAGGTGGCGCTCCTTTGGAATACGAACGACCAGACCGGGGCCAGCATCACGCGCTCGACGGACGGCACGCTCAAGATTTTCAAGGCGCACGCCACCGCCGCGACCTGGGCCACGGAACGCAGTTCGCTCGCTGGCGTGACCCAACTCGAAGACTTCGACGCCACCGGGATGCACTCCGTCTACATCGACCTCTCCGACAACACGGATGCGGGCTTCTACGCCGCCGGCAATGAGTACCAAGTGGCCATCGTCGGTGCCGTGGTGGACACCAAAACCGTCAATGCGGTGCTGGCGTCCTTCTCCATCGAGCGTGCGGGACTTAGTGCCCAGGCCAAGCTTGATGTGAATGCGGAAGTGGACACGGCCATAGCGGATGCCCGCCTCGATGAGATCCTCGCGGCAGATTCGGACATTGACGGCGCTGCCCCGCCCACGGTGGGCAGCGTGGTTCATGAGATGTTGAGTAAGACCGCTGGGTCGTTCACCTACGATCAGACGACGGATTCACTGGAAGCTATCCGGGACAAGGAAGCAGACATCGAGACCGACACCGCCGAAATCGGCGTGGCGGGGGCTGGGCTCACGGCCATCAATCTACCGAACCAGACGATGGATATTGTCGGCAATATCACCGGCAACCTCTCCGGCAGCGTGGGGAGCGTGACGGCGGCGGTGTCCATTAGCTCCGGCATCAAGAAGAATGCGACGCTCATCGGTTTTGAATTCCTGATGACGGATTCGACCAATCACAATCCGGTGACTGGTAAGACAGTGACCGTGACGCGATCAATTGATGATGGGGCCTTCGCGGCAGGGACGCTCTCGGCGGTGACGGAGATTGCCTTTGGCATCTACGCCGTGGACTTCGGCGCGGGGGATCTCAATGGGCGGGTCATTACGCTCCGGGCCACGGCGGCGGGCTGTGACGATCTCTTCGTGACGATTGTGCCGGACCCGTAGGTGACCGCGCATGAGCGGCATTCTTTCGCAGCGGGGCGGGGCTGGGCATATCCATCCGCTTTACTACATCCAGCCAGCGCGGCTCTGGTCCTCGCGTGGTAAAGGGGCAACCGCGCCGTCCCAATCCTTGCCCCGTCATCCGTGGCTCCTCTATGGACGTTTCGGGGGGGTCCATGGGCAGTTGTTCGTGTGGGACCGGACGCGGCAGAGTGGGGGTGGAGCAGTTCCGACTGAACAGCGCCTGTGGCGGCGGTCGCTCGGGGGATGGCATCGGAGCAGTTCTTGACAGCCTGCGTCGATGTAGCGCATTGTCACGGGGAGGAGACCACCCATGCCTGACGACGACCTGGAGAGCCTCACGCCGTACAGCGACGCCCTGCGGGATCTCACGAACCTCTCGGCCTCGTTCGAAGTGTTCACGAAGATCAAGCCGATCCTGGAGCGGGTGGCCACCATCGAGTCGGCTATCCCCTCAGCCAAGGCCACCCTGGACCGCATCGCGGCGACCATCGACCTCGCGCAAGCGGAACTGGATACCGTCAACGGGAAGATCGACACCGCGCAGGCCACCTACGCGCACACCGTGGCGACCTTGACGCAGCGCGCTACGGACGAGGCGGCGAAGGTGTCGGCGGCCAGCCGAAAAGCCCGGGAAGCCTTCGCCATCCACGAGCAGGAGATGGCCGAGATGCTGGCGGCGACGCAAACGGCCCACGCGGCACGGGTGGCCGACATGGAGGCGGAGGAGCGGACCCAGCGTGGGCGGTTGGAGGCGCTCGCTGGACAGATCGCGGCCGCGGAAAACCAGCTCGGCGTGTTCCGCGAGATGGTGGGGAGGGGCTGATGGCCAACGCCTATCAATCGACGGAATGGATCGTGGACACCGCCGCCTCCACGGTGCTGACGACAGATCCCGTCTCGGTCAAGGGCATCCGCTGGGTCGGGGCGACGACGGCGGGCCACACGGCCGTGGTCACGGATGCCGCAGGGAAGGTGAAGTGGGCCTCCGTCGCCTCTGGCGCGAACTATGTCGAATCGGACAACCTGCTCTCGCGCTCTGGGCCGGGACCCTGGATTGGGTTAGTCGTGCCGACCCTGGCCAGCGGAAAGCTCTACATCGAATTTCAATAGGAGAGACCCCATGGCCGCAATCAAGGACAACGCCAAAGCCGGTACTGGGCATCTCAAGGCCGGCGTCACGTTCGCCACCTCTGCCCGGGCCGGAATGATCGCGTCCGTGCGGAAGCCGCGGGATATTCCAGGCCAGAATCGCCGGGGTGCTGGGAACAAGGGCGCGTTCGGCTAAATGCCCGTCACCACCCAGACGCACAGTACGATCCCTTCGGCATCCGCCGCGTTCCTGACGGATCTGCAAACCTTCCTCGCGGAGGAGGACGCCGAGCGGTATCGGGACATGTTCACCGATTTCGTGGTGAGCGGCGGCGTCTTTCCCGTCGCTTCTGGACTCACGCACACGCCCACGGCCTTGACCGCTTACGCCAACGGGTTCTATCTCACTGAGAGCGGGTCGGTCACTTTTGCGAATGGCCAGAACAACTACGTCATCGCCAATGCCGAGACGACCGGGAATCTCACCGGCTACACCCGCGTCGCGGGCACGCACTATCTCGTCGGCACCGGGGGCTCCGCGCCGGCCTTGCCAGCCGGGGCCATTCGGATCGCCACGGTTGTGACTTCTGGGGGCAACGTCACCAGTTCCACCGACACGCGGGTGCGCTTTGCGTTGAGTTTAGCCCAGGGCGGGATGGCGCAAACGCTTGTCGGTTTACCCGCAGGCACGATCATGGCCTCCGACGGCACCGGCATGGTCCCCGCAACCGTGGTCGGGGCCGGTGGCGTCACGGTCGCCTGGGAGCCCAATTTCTTTCAGATCATTGTCTCCGGTGGTGCCGGGACGAATACCTGGGCCGTGCGGGGCAACCGCTCCTTCGTGGCGACCGTCGCCACGTTCCATCTCGCCGCGGATGCCGTGGTCCTCCGGTCGAGTACGAATACCCAATCCGTGCAGCATAATCCCGGCAGTCTCACGAACACCGTGACGACGGCTGGCCCCATCATCAACGGCCGGGATCAAGCCGCCGCCTTCACGGTCTCCACGTTCGTCCATTTCTACTGGATCTGGAACGGCACGACCCTGGCCTCACTCTCCAGCGCCGTCGCCCCGCCCACGGGGCCGACCTTGCCCACGGGCTACACGATGTGGGCCTACGCCGGGGCCGTGCGCTTCGATGGCAGCTCGCAACTCGTCTCGACGCGCCTCTACGGTGACTGGGCGATGTACGAAACCGCCGTGGTGGCCCTGGCTGCGGGGGCGGCGACCACGGAAACGACCGTGGCGCTCTCCGCGAGCGTGCCCGCGAACGCGACACAGATCCTGCTCAACGTGCAGGCCCGGGGCTTGGGTAATGGGGGGGCTGTGGATACCATCGCCAAGATCCGGTACATCACCGCCAAAGACTATATGACCTCGCGCATCCAGGTGTCCGCCTCGGCCCAATGGAACTCGACCCGGGGCACGGTGCAACTGCCGAACGTGGGACAGCAGGTGTTCTATCTCTGGACGAACACCACCAATCTCACAACCAACGCCCTGGACATCGACGTCCTCGGCTATCAGGTGACGTGATGAGCGTCTTTGTGTGGGATGTGCTCCTGGGCGTCGTTGTGCTCATCGTGCCGTTGCTCTGTTTGTACATCGTCAATACGACCACGAGGCCCCGCTAATGCCTGCGCTCAAAGTCACAGTGCTCGTCGAGGTGGATGGCCAGCCGGTGCCGGGTTTCCCCTATGTGCGCCGCGTCGTGGCGGATGAAGTGCAGGCCTTCAACCCCACGACGAAGGTCGGGGATGGTAACGGGACCACCTTCACAGCCTTGCCGACGAGCGCGATCACGACGATGCAGGGGCTGCTCGTCCGGGCCGATCAGGACGTGACGATCCGCTTGGATGGCCAGACGGATGCCGGGGTGTTGCTCAAGGCGGGGGGCCTGCTCCTCATCATTGATAGCACGATCAACGCGGGCGCCACCACCAACGCGACCGTCAACCTGAATCAGGCCGCCTCCGTCATCGCCAGCGTGCGTGGCCTTGCCATCGGCTCGACGCCATGAGGCTCCATGCGCCTCGTTGAGCGGCATCCTCGCCAAGTCGATCTCGACATCTCGGAAGAGCGGAAGGGGGCACTTCATGCCTATCTGCTCGAAGAAGTCGAGGCGGCCTTAGCCGCTCGGAACCCGCAGGAAGCCGTGTGGCGGGAGAATCTGCGGCTCTACGAGGGCATCCCCAAAAACATTGTCCGCAACATTCCGGTGGAAAACGCGCCGAACACGGAGATCACGCTCGGGGCTATCGCCGCGGACGCCATCTATGCCCAGGTGATTGATCTCGTCTTCACCGTGGTGCCAACACTCACCGTGCGGGCGGTGCATGGCCGGACGAGTCTCCAGGCCGCGAAGGCCCTCCAAGCCTTCATCAACTGGGGCGCGGCCAACGAGTGGGCACTCCGGTCAGCGATCGAACAGTCGGTCCTTGACGACGTGCAGTTGGGGACGGGGTCTCTCTACATCCCGTTCGTGGAGCATCAGAAGAAAACCAAGGTCAAGAAGATCACCTCGCGGGCGCCCCGGATTCTCACCCATCCGATTGAGGACTTGATTCTCCCCGGCGGCGCCGCGGATGATTTACAGGTCGCCCGCTGGGTCGGGTTGCGCTGGTGGTATCTGTTTTCGGAACTGCGGGACAAGGCGAAGGCCAAGAAATGGGACATCACGGGCGTCATCCCCGTCGGGGCGATCGGATGGACCAAATCCCGCCGGGAGCAGCTCGGGCGGACCTCCTCCTCGCAGCAGATCACGGAACTCGCGGAAATCCTTGAACTCTACCTCTACTTCGACATCGACGGGGATGGGTTTGACGAGGATCTCGTCGTGGCGTGGGATCGCACCTCGCAGTCGATTTTGCGCGTGGATTGGAACGGCTACGATACTCGCCCGATTGAGGCGATGCACTATCAGCGCCGCGCCCATCTCTTCTACGGGATCGGGGTCATCGACATGGTCCGGCCCTATCAGGAAGAAACCTCCGACATCCACAACTTCCGCACGCTCAACATGTTCCTGGCGAATGCCCGGTTCTGGAAGGCGCGTGAGGGGTCCGTGCCGGATACCATGAAGGTCTGGCCCGGCAAGGTGCAGTTCATGCAGGACCCGGATGACCTGAAACCCGAACAGATGGCAGACGTCTACCCCAGTGCCCCCGCCGCCGAAGCGATCACGATTTCGCTCGCGGAACGGCGCATCGGGATCAACGATATGTCCACCCCGCGCCCCTCGGCGGTGCTCGGCTCGCGGACGCCGGGGATCACGGCGCTGAGCATGTTGCAGCAAGTGAATCGCCGGTTTACCCCGGCCTTCGACTCGGTACGGTTCGCAGCAGCCGGAGCGGTCCGTCAATGTCTCTACCGTTACCAGGAACGGCTCTTGGCGGGGGACAAGGACGTCGAGAAGCACATTCAGCGCGTCATCGGGGCCGAGGATGGGGCGCTCGTCATTGCGCTCTTGCGCGATCCTGAGTTCGATGAGGCGGTGTCGGTTGAAATGACCGCGAGCAGCGCCTCGGTCAACCGGGACGCGGATCGCCAGAACGCGCTCATGCTGGTCAATATCTTGGCGCAGTATTACGACAAGACGATCCAGTTGGTCGCCATCGCCGCCAACCCTCAGACACCGCCGCAGGTGCGCGACGTCGCCCGGAAGGTGGCGGCGGCAGCCGGGGAGATCATCGACCGGACGATTCGGACGTTCGACACGATCCGTGATCCCGAGGCGTTCATCATTCATGTGGAAGAAGAACTGGATTCCATCGACGGGTTGAGCCGAGACGGCCTCGTCGGATTATCCAATATGGTCGGCGGGTTAGCCCTCGGGATGGGGCAGAATCAACCTCCAGGAGGGCCCAATGGCGGGGAGCCGATGGCGTGAGTGGTTGGGGCAGGATGAAGGGGCTGAGGCGGATTTCATCGCGTGGCTGGAAGCCCGGAAGGCCCAATGTCAGCGGGACCAGGATGCGGCGATGACCTGGGAGGCGACTTTGGAGGCCCGGGGGCAGAAGAAATCACTTGACGCGGTGCTCAAATTCGTCACAATGAGCCAGCAAGAGGAGCGTGTGTATGCCAAACTCCGGTCTATACAAAGCAAGCGCCCTACGTAGGCTTCCGTTCATCGCGGGCGGGGCTGACGGGGAGCCTGACGAGCCCAATCCGAACGAGTCGGAGCCGACAGCCCCCCAGTTCGTCCCCGCCGAGGAGTTTCGCCAGTTCCAGACGACCATGCAGGGGTCCATGTCGGCGTTGACCGAGGCCTTGACCGGGATGCGGCAGACGATGGACACGACGCTCTCCCGTCAACGGGAGCCGGTGCCCACCCCCGATCCGGCGGGGCAGGTGACACGCGCCCAGTACGTCGAAGCCATCCAGCAGGGGGATCTGGCCACCGTCGAGCGGTGGGACGCCCAGCAGGAAGCACGCTACGCGGCTCGGGTGAACCAACTCGAAGCCACCGGGATGGATCAGTTCTCCCAGCTGAACAAGCGGAGTGAAGTCGTCAGTCTCAAGTACTACGAGCGCTTCAAGAAAGACATCGACGCGATGGTCGATGCCCTCCCTCCGCAGATCAAGATGCGTCCGGGCGTCTATGCCTACGCGCACAACGCCATCGTGGGGCAGCACATCGACGAACTCACCGCCGAAGCCCAGGAAGCCGCGCTCCGTAAGCCCGCCGCAGAGGAACGTCCCGAGGCACTCGCCGGGCGCTCGCGCAGTGGACGCGAAGTGGGACGGGACACGACCAAGGTGCCCACGGCCTACGATCTCGGCGGCGAGACGGCGGAGGCGGCCTTGGCGTTTCGCGGCATGACGGAAGACGATCTGGCGAAACGGATGGGCTACCAGTCCTGGCAGGAATACATGACCAAGACGGCGGCGTACAGGTAGGCGACAGCCTTCTCGGTCGCAACATCGAGCAGTCGCTTCCCCCCGGGCGACGGAGGGAAGCATGGCACAGACGATCCCCGTAGGACCCGGTGTAGAGGCGCTCCCGCCCCCAGGAGACGCCCGGCGCGAGGTGCTGAAAGAGCGCGCCGAGCCCCTTGCGCAGGCTGCGGAGGCCGCCAATGCCGACGTCGGCACGATCGACCCGCGCACCTTCGAGGTCGAGAACGAACTCGCGCAGCACTTCAACGAGCTGGAAGTCTCGAATGCCCAGCCGGAGTTTGAGTATTGCTGGGTCCAGTCGGCCTTTCACGGTCGCTACATCAAGTACAAGCTCACTGAGGGCTGGGAAGTCGTCCAGGGGGACATGCCGGAGGCCCTCGAACTCCGGGGCATGGCCGCCGATACCACACGCCGCCTCGGCGACGTCATCCTCATGCGGATGCAGAAGGACCGCTATCTGCGCCTCCGCCGGCAGCGCGAGGCCCATCAACGGGCCATGGAATCCGGCGTGACGACCGCCTTGCAGGAGATGGGGGACCGCTACGCGGGGCAGGGGATCATCGTCCATACCAACCCCAACGACCAACTCCTCAAGCGGATGCAGTCCGGGGCTGCTGCTCGGCAAATGGCGGGGCAACGCTTCGACAAGATGATTCGGACCGGGAATGTCCCCGGCATAACACCATAAGGAGACATCGACCATGGCATTGACCACGCAACCGAAACCCGCCCTGTACGCGAAGCACATCGGCTTCACATCCTCGCCCCTGCTCTACGGGGCCGAGAAGGCGGCTCAGACGTACACCAAGGGCGCCTTCGTGCAGGACGACGACTCTGGGCTCATCACCGAGTCCGCGAGCCCCATCGACGCCTCGGGCGTCACCAAACGCGCCTTCGGGCTCGCGCGGGATTCGGCGACGGGCGTCACCTCGGCCGAAGTGGCGCTCTACTGGCTGGGACCCCAAACCGTTATCGAGATCACGCTGTCGGACTCGACGGCGGGCACTCACACCCTCGCAGCGGCCAATATGTGGAAGGTCTACCCGATCACCAAGGGCACCACGAACTGGTATCTCGACGCCAATGCGGTGTCCGATACCGGCGGCGGGATCGTGGTCGGCTTCAAGGACGCGGTGGGCACGGTCGATGGCCGTGTCTACATGATTCTCACGAACACGGCCCGCGGCGGCGCCAACGCCGGGTCGGGCACCTACTAGGAGGGACCTGACCTATGCCTATCGGCCGCGGATCAATCGCCCCGCTGTTAGCGCCGGATCTCAACCGGGTCTTCGTGGAGACCGGAAAAGAGCGGCCCATGGAGTATTCCCTGTGGGCCAACGTGAGCGAGATGGATTGGAACCCGGACAAGGATCTCCAGGTCTCGGGCCTGGGCACCATGCCCAAGAAGCCCGAAGGCGAGAGCTTCACGCTGGATCAGCCCCTCATGGGCGGCACCAAGACGTATACCGCTGAACCCTTCGGGCTGGCGCTGGAATTTACCTGGGAGGGCTGGCGGGATGAGTTGTACGGCGTGGCGAAAGAAATGGTGGGAGAACTCGCCCGCGCCTCGCGCAACCGCATCGAAGTGGACGCCCACTCTGTCCTCAACAACGCCTTTTCGACGTCCTTCGTGGGCTTCACCGCGGCGGAATCGCTGTGCTCGACCGCCCACGTGGGATTGGATGGCGTGACCCGGGCCAACCGGCCCTCGCCGGACATCGGATTCTCGATCACGGGCCTGCAAGCCGCGAGCACGCGGTTCGAGAACATGACCAACGAGCGCAACCTGCCGCGCTTGATGGCCCCCGTCATGGTCATCCTGGCGCCGGTCAACAAGTTCGCCGCCCGCGAGATCCTCGGATCGAGTGGCCGGCCGTACAGCCCCGACAACGAGATCAACGCCCTCATCGAAGAGGATCTCTCGTGGATGGTGAACCACTACCTGACCACGACCACCAACTGGTTCGTCGCCGCCGCCAAGGGGGTCCATGACCTGAATTTCCGGTGGCGTGATCATCCGATCTTCGATTCCTTCGACGATCCGTGGACCAAAAACGCGATTTTCACCAGCTACCAGCGCCACACCAAGGGCTACGGCTCGTGGAGAGGAATTGACGGCAGCACGGGGTGAGTGAGGCGGAACTGACGCAGTCTGACGCCTTCGGGCAGAGGAGTCGGCCATGAGTTCACGGTTGCGGGAGCTGTCGAGTGCGGCGTTCTCCGGGCTGGGCTTGGTCGGCATCAGTGAAACCCGGCTGGTGGCCAAATCCACGTCGGGCTTGACGCCCTATCAGTACTGGGGTGGCCAACTTCCGGGTGAGTTCTTCCACACGAGTCTCGCCACCGCCTATGGCCTCACGCAAGGCGGGCGGAACGAGGCGATCCTGCTGACGCCGGATTCGCACATCCTGTCGGCCGCCCTGACCTGGGCGAAAAGCGAAACGCATCTCGTGGGCATGTACGGCCCCGCGATGCAGAACCAGCGCTCCCGGGTGGGCCATGCGGCCACCATTGCCTCGCTCCTGACCGTGAGTGGACAGGGCAATACCTTCGCCAACGTCTACTTCCCGTATGGACTCGCCGCGACGGATCTCAACCTGCTGACCGTGACCGGTGCCCGTAACAGCTTCGTCAACTGCCACTTCCTGCCGACGATCGCCACGGCACTGGACGATGCGGCGTTCAAGCTGGTGAGCATCCAGGCCGCGGAGCAATACTTCAAGAACTGCTACTTCGGCGGCGACACGGTGGCCTGGACGAACGGCACGATGATCGATCTGGGCCAGTCCGGGGGATCCCCCGCCCGCGTCGTGTTCGAGAACTGCGTGTTCGTGATGAACGCCGACAACGCGCAGGTGACGTTCCTCAAGACCACGGCCGGCCTGGGCCGCTGCACGATCATCTTCAAGGGCTGCCAGTTCCTCAACCTGGGCACGTCCTTGACGGTGGGGATCGACGGCGCCGGGCTCGGGAACGCCATGATGTTCTTCGACAACAACTCGTTCTTCGCGGGCTGCACGGACGTGGTTGCCGCCGCCAACGAGGCGGCGGTGTGGTTCGCCCCGGCCAACACGCCGGTCAACCAGGTGACGGGCGGAAATTCCGTGGCGCTCTTCAACGGGCTGGCGTGCCACCCGGATCTGAGCTAGGCCATGCCGAGCAGCGAGGTGATGGCGAAGTTCAAGGCCGGGAAGCTCCATAGCGGGTCGAAGACCGGCAAGAAAGTCACGGATCAGAAGCAGGCCGTGGCCATCATGAAGAGCGAGGAACGGAAGGAACAGAAAGACGGCGGGAAGTACCGCCATACGGGTCGGGTGCGGCAGGTCCGGTCGGCCTAGCATGGCCTGACCATGCCGCCACCCTTCACCGTCGAGTCCTGCGCGCGGGAGGTGCTGGCCGCCATCGACACCTCCGCCGGGCATCTCCTGTGTGCCCAGTGGGTCGCCCGCCGGTATCAGCGGATCGCCAGCCGGGGCCGCCTCCGTCATCTTCGCAAGGTCGGCGAAGTCGTCCTCCCGGCGACGATGTCCGCTGGCACGGTGTCGGTCACCCAGGGGTCGGTGGTGGTCACGCCGGATGCGACGGCCGCCGCGGCCTGGGCCACGCCCACAGGCTTCTCGACCGATCCAGCAAACCCGAGCCTGTCTCTCGTGGGTCGCTTCATCCGGCCCGCCATGAACTGGTACGAGATCGCGGCCGTCATTGGATCAGGCCCGATCACGGCGCTCCAGCTCACCATCCCCTTTCTCGAAACCACGAACGCCACGGCATCGGCCACGATTGCCGAGCAGCGCACGCGCTTGCTGCCGACCGTCCGGTGGCTAGGCGACATGGTTCATATGCGTCGGGGCCAGTTATTGGAGAACGTGAGCCTGGCAGAACTCGATCATGAAGACCCGGATCGCCGGTCGGCCGCTGCTGGCGGAGGGCCGAGCGCGTGGGCGGAAACGGCTGTCGATACCGATGGCACCAAGCGGGTGGAGTTCTTCCCGTATCCGAGCCAGGACGAATTGATCCGGTACGTCTACTGGTCCACCCCGCCGGAACTCGCCTTCCATGCCCCCCTGCCTCCGCAAATCGACCCGCACGTCATCATCGAGGGTGCCCTGATTGACGCGATGCGGTACGAGGCCGCCCAGGCAGTGCGCGCCGGGAAACCGGACCTGGCGGGCTACTGGATGAACGCCTACCGGAGCCAGGCGACGGCGTGGGAGAACCAAGTCATCGAGGCCATCCGCTCGGATCTCGGGGTGGACGATGTGACGATGATTCTGCAACTCCCGAGGAATTTCGGCCTGGGGGCCCGGCGCGACACCATCACGGCGCGGGACATTGTGTTAGATAGATGGCCGATCTAAGATGCCCTACGTCGCCGGGCAGCTCGTGGATCAGCTTCTCGCGCGGGTCCGGGACACGCACGCCCTCGGCACCTCGCGCGTCACCTGCCGGCTCCTGCTGACGCATCTTCAGCGAATCGTCAACGCCCGAGATGGGTACGTGGTCGATACCCTGAGCTTCCCGACCGTGCCCTACCAGCAGATCTACAAGGTGTCCGATCCTGCTCAGGCCCCCGCGGCGCTGCGGATGCTCGGGGTCCAGGAGGGCGCGCGGGATCTCAAGAAGGTGCTGTGGAAGGAGTTTTGGTATTTCGATAGAGCCTGGGGTCGGGCCATCGGGCCCCAGTTTGAACTCTGGTCGATGATCGGGCGGGATCTTCTGGTGCTCTGGCCCTCGAAGCCGGCGGCCGATACCGTGACCCTGGTCTACGCCAAACTCACGGCGGATCTCAGCGACGATACGGTGGCCATTGAACTTCCCGATGACACCGTGCCCCTGCTGGTGGATCTCGCGGAGGCCCTCATCTGCCTCAAACAGCGGGTCTATAGCCCGCTCACCGCCCTCGCAGCGAGCCTGCAAGGCCGCCTCGTGGCCTCCTGACCCATGCCGAAAGTTGATGCCCTGGCCTTCGTGCGGCTCCTCGGAGGCATCGCCACCGAAACGCCGCAGATCGATCACTATTACGCCGACATCGCCACGGATCTGGGCCATCAAGGCCTCTTCACGACCTGGCAACTGGTTCCAGCGGTGGCCAGGCAAGGCAGTTACAGCGTGGACGCGGCCATCGTGGAAATCCTGGGCGTCTTCTACGACGACGTCCTGTTGTCCAGGGTCACGCTCCGGGAACTGGAGGCCCATGCCCCGCACTGGCGGGATCTCGTGGGCGCGCCCATCGCGTACACCACGGAGCAGCTCGACCGCCACGAGATCCGGCTGTTTCCATCTCCCGAATCCAGCGCCGACCCCGAGATCTTTGTCCACGGCGCCCCGTTCGGTCTCGACTATCCCCG
>Ga0209341_10001307_pt1 | contig 24819 bp, 20 predicted proteins | sample RifCSP13_2_FD_184020 | JGI IMG/M metagenome (GOLD analysis project Ga0209341, IMG submission 184020) | Soil microbial communities from Rifle, Colorado - Rifle CSP2_sed 13_2 (SPAdes) (version 2) | ecosystem: Environmental > Terrestrial > Deep subsurface > Rock core/Sediment | place: Rifle... | reverse complement strand
CATGCGCTTGTTTCCCACCACGAACCCGACGCGCCATCCGGGCATCGAGTACCCCTTGGACATCGAGTACAGTTCCACCGCCACGTCCTTGGCCCCGGGGACCTGCAGGATGGAAGGGGCCTTGTACCCGTCGAACACGAGGTCGGCGTACGCGAGGTCGTGGACGACGAGGAGATCGTTCTCCTTCGCGAACTCGATGATGCGCCGCAAGAACTCCAGATCCACCACCTCCGTCGTCGGGTTGTGCGGGAAGGAGATGATCAACACCTTCGGCTTGGGCCAGATGGTCTTCATCGCCCTGCGGGTCCGGTCCAGGAAGTCCCCCTCCCCGCTCGTGAGCGAGATCGAGCGGACGTCCGAGTTCGCGATGACCACCGAGTAGGCGTGGATCGGATAGGTCGGGTTCGGGACCAGGGCGATGTCCCCCGGGCCCATGATGGCCAGAATGAGGTGGGACAGCCCTTCCTTGGCGCCGATGGTGGCGATCGCCTCCGTGTCCGGGTCGAGCTCCACGTGGTACTTCCGCTTGTACCAGTTACAGATGGCGAGGCGCAGCTTCGGGATCCCCCGCGAGGCGGAATATCGATGGTTCCGGGGGTTCCGGGACGCCTCGATCAGCTTGTCGACGATATGCTTCGGCGTCGGGAGGTCGGGATTTCCCATCCCGAGGTCGATGATGTCCTCACCCGCCTTGCGCATCTTCGCCTTCAGGTCGGTCACGACAGCCAGAACGTACGGCGGAAGCCGCTTGATCCGTGGAAACTCTTCCATGTTGGTTCTCCTGGGAAGTGTAAACAAGATATGCTAATGAATCTGGCCGGGTAAGTCAATTTCGGCATCGGGCATTTCGGCATCGGGAAATGTCGGCATCGGGAAAATGTGCTTCCGCAGGATGTATGCCTTCTCGGAAAACTTCGTCCTGCCCCTCTCCCACGACGATGTCGTGCACGGAAAGGGTTCACTCCTCGTCAAGATGCCCGGCGACGAAAGGCAGAAGTTCGCCAACCAGCGGGTGCTCCTCGGGTACATGTACGGCCAGCCGGGGAAGAAGCTCCTCTTCATGGGAAACGAGTTCGGCCAGTGGCGGGAATGGAACCACGACAAATCCCTGGACTGGCATCTGCTGGGATACCCGGCTCACGCGGGGCTCTCCCGGTGGGTGGAGGATCTGAACCGGACCTACGGAAGCAAGCCCACTCTTCGCGAGCTCGAATTCGATCCCGCGGGCTTCGACTGGGTCGACTGCCACGACGCCCTGCAAAGTGTCCTCAGCTTCATCCGTCGGGGTCGTTCCACCGAAGAAGTCATTCTCGCCGTCTGCAACTTCACCCCCATCCCTCGCCACAATTACCACGTGGGCGTCCCGAGGGGCGGATTCTGGCGGGAGATTCTGAACAGCGACGCCCGGGAATACGGCGGAAGCGGCCAGGGCAACATGGGAGGAATCCATGCTTCTCCCACGACTTTCCATGCACGCCCTCACACCCTAAATCTCGTCGTACCTCCCCTGGCGGCCGTGTTTTTCAGGAGCGAGGGCCCGTAGCCATGCCTTAAGGAATCCCCTCGAGGATCCGGGCCATCTCTCGAGCCGAATATGCCCGGAGAGTCTCGGACTTGACGTTCCCCGACGTGCCCAGGCCCAGCATGAGGCGGCTGACGGCTTCGTCATCCGGGGCCTCCATGACCACCACGACGTCGTAACGCCCCATGGTCCAATGGATTTCCCTGACCTTCACCTTCATCTTCTCCGCCATGTTGTGGAACGCCTTTGCCCGCTTGGTCGTCTCCTTCACCGTCCGGATCCCCTGGTCCGTCCAGTTGAGCAGGCTGACGTAGGTCGGCATCGCCCTCCTCCTTTCAGTGCGCCTGATGCGCCATGGTATAGCGGAACGGGTGTGACGTCCGTTAACAGGTCAGAAACCGAGATGTTGGAGAAAATAGGGCATCTGCATTCTCCACCACGGCCAGTCGTGGGCCACGTCGTGGCCCCAGATGTCGATCCAGGCCGGGATCTGCTTCTCTTCGAGAATCCGCTTGAGCTCTATTGTGTCCGCGAGGAATTTGTCTTCCTGGTCCCCTTGACCCACGCAGGCGACGAAGCGGTTGCGCCGGTACCGTTCCAGGTACCACGGGTCGGTGAGGTTGGGGAGATAGGCGAGCGGTACGTTGAAATACACGCTCTCGTCCATGGCGTCGCCGATGTAATGCCTCAACTGGTAAAAGCCGCTCAAGGAGATCACGGTGTCAAAGATATCCGGGTGGTGGAGGAAGAAGTTTGTCGAGTTGTACCCTCCGAAGCTGCACCCGGTCGCCAAGATCCCGCCATCCCCACGGCGCCAATGCACGTAAGGAACGACCTCTTCGACGATATACCGCGCATATTGATTGTGCCGCCTTGCGCGTTCGGCCAGGGGAGCACCCTCGTTCAGCCAGGTCTGGAAATAGATGCTGTCCACGGTGAACATCTGGATCTTGCCCCCGTCAAGGAAAGACCGGCAAGATTCCACCATGCCGCAATCCTCGAATTCAGTGAATCTCCCCGTTATGGAGGGGAATACCAGGGCCGGTTTCCCCCCGTGGCCGTACACCTTGATTTCCATCTCCTGGCCCAGGTTCGGGCTCCACCACCTGTGATACTCGATGTTCACAACGATTTCTCCCCATGATGGAGATGTGCGGAGCTCTCCCCGCACCGCATTCTCTAGTGCACCGTCTCGCAAATACCTTGGCATTCGAGCGCCGCTGCATCCGCTCCCGCTTCGTTGCGCTTCTTCACCATACTCAACGGTATGCCTCAGTCGCGCGCCTTGCTGGCGCGGCGCATCGACGCTCTCGGTGCGTCAAGCTATTTACGAGACGGTACACTAGCTTCTTGTCGGATCCGCAGCCGGATTTCTTTAGGAAAGGGTATCGGCGAAGCATTTGTCTTCCCGATTCGCTCGGCTTGCGCCGTCGGCGACGCGCCCGTGGCATGACCAGGCCCGGTGTCGCGCGTTTTGAGGCAATATTTATAACAGAGTGACGCAGGAAAGTAAACCTCGTCGTCCACAGCGCACCGATGTGGACGCTTCACACATGGATCGGCTTCATGGATTTTCGACCGGGGATGACACCGTGATTTCCCCGATAGCAAGTTGAAGGAACATCTGGTTCCGATCATAAAAAATCGAGCCTTGATCCGGCTTGTGGAAGTATCTTCCCGCGAGACGCCGTACGACTTCCTGAAACAAGATGGGACGGTCCTGGCTCGATTCGTGCTTGAGGAGCTTGGACGATCCGGTGGAATCGATGCGGCCGGACGAATTCCTCGATGGCTTTGAGCGCCGGATCATTCGCGTGGATGTCGCTCATCAGGAGGACTCTTTTCATCGCAGGCAGCGGTTGCAGTCCCGCGGGCGCTAGAAATCAGGAAATAACATCGCGCAGCTTTCCGGTAAAAGACCGGATTTCCCGATTTGTTTTCTTGTAGTTTCTCTTCCTGGGTTTCCTCCCGGCTTTTTTCAAGAATTCCGCAAGGCCGGTCGTTTTCTTGATGATCTTCTTCTTGGCCTTCCTGGATAGCTTCCCTTGAAGATGATCTGTCTCATCAAGAACGGCTTTGAGTTTCTTCAGTTGCTTCCGGAAATCAATATAAAACGGAATGTATTTTTTCTTTCCCAAGGGCCTCAAAGCTTCCTGGGCCCGGGTCAAGCTGTTTCTTATCCTCTTCATGGTTTCCTGAAATTCACGGCTGGTTTCCTCGTTTTTTCTTTCCTTGGATGATTCGATCCCGGCGGATAACGGATCCTGGCTCTCCTTGTAATGTTCGGCTGCCGAGTTCTTGATCATCCTTGCGTAATGGCTTCCGATCGACTTGATCGCGGCAAGATTCTCCTCCGGCATCTCATGGAGCTGCCGGATCGTCGTGACCCCATGCTCGTGAAGCAACTTCTTGCGGTAGACACCGACATGTTTCAGCCGGGCGAGATCGTCCTGCTCCATTCTCGTCGCCTCACGGCCGAAGTGGCGAAGCGGCCGTCAGATTGTGCCGGCCCCCCACATCCTCCGGCCCAATTTCAAACGCCGGGCCCCAAGGGGGCGACAGGTTTCGATGCCTCCTCCTCCCCTCAGCCGTCGCCGGCCAGGGAGAGCGCCTTTTCGGCCTTCCGGTATCCGATGAGCACCAGGAGCGCCAGCAACGTGCCGACGGCCGCCAGCCCGTAGGCGCGCGCCCCCACGGCGACCCCGATCGCGGCCACGATCCAGATGCTCGCCGCGGTCGTAAGCCCGTGCACCTGCAGCTCGGTGCGCATGATGGTGCCCGCGCCGAGGAAACCCACGCCGGCCACCACCCCGTGCACGATGCGCGTGGGGTCGAAGCTCGCCATCCCGAAGCTCCGCATCGCGTGGGGTGCAACCAGCAAGAACATCGTTGAGCCGATGCACACAAGGGTGTGGGTGCGAAGGCCAGCGGGCTTGTGGGCCATCTGCCGCTGCAGTCCCACCAGCGTCCCGAGCACGGCGGAGAGGAGCATGGGGAACAGATCGTCCATCGCTATCTCCTGGGGCGGCCCCGCGAGATCCCTTCTTGCAAAGACCCAGCTCATTGAGAAAGCAGGGCATCATGATCTTCCACCACGGCCAGTCGTGGGCGACGTCATGCCCCCAGATGTCCACCCAGGCCGGGATCTGCCTCTCTTCGAAGATTCGCTTGAGTTCACGCGTGTCCGCGAGGAATGTCTCTTCCCAGGCTCCCTGACCCACGCATACGACGATGCGCCCCCGGCGGCACCGGTCCAGGTACCAGGGATCGGTGAGGTTCGGAAGATAGGCAACTCGTCGACGATATACCGGTCATATGGGTTGTGCCGCCGTGCCCTGTCCGCCGGATGGATGCCTTCGTTCAGCCAGGACTGGAAATCGACGCTGTCCTCGGCGAACATCCGGATGCCGCCTTTGTCGATGAAGGGCCTGCACGCTTCCACCATGCCGAAGCCCTCGTAATCGTAGTACCTCCCGCCCCTGGTAGGAAACACCAGGATGGGCTTTCCGGCTTCTCCGTACACGTTCAATTCCATCTCCTGGTCCAGGTTGGGGCTCCACGCCTTGTGGTGGTCGACCTTCATCGTCCCTCCTTATAGGTCGGCTCGTACATCTGCGCTTTGACATGCGCCGCCAGATTGACCGGCCGGCTCATCGTTGTCAGGCCGCGCTGGAAGGCCAGGTTCGCGACGGCTGTGGCGATTGCGGCGGAGACATCCCGGATGCGGGTGAGGCTGGGATAGATGCGGCCTTCCCCGAGATCGTCTTCCGTGACCAGGTCCGCCAGCGTCTTCGCGGCCACGAAGAACATCTCGTCGGTCACGCGCGCGGCTTCGCTGGCGATCACGCCCAGACCCACGCCGGGGAAGATGTACGCGTTGTTGCCTTGCCCGGGGACGAAGGCCTTGCCCTTGTACATAACCGGCGGAAACGGGCTTCCGCTCGCGAAAATCGCGCGGCCCTCCGACCACGTATAGGCCTCCTCGGCCGTGCACTCCGATTTCGAGGTGGGGTTCGAGAGGGCGAAGAGGATCGGACGCCGGTTCAAGCGCGCCATCGCCTCGACGACTGGTTTCGTGAACGTGCGCGGCATGCCGGAGACGCCGATGAGGGCGGTCGGTTTGAGCGATTCGACGGCCGCCTGGAAATCGGTGACGGACACATGGTCGTGCGCGTATGGCAGCTTGTGCTCGACAAGGTCCGTGCGGCTCTGGACGACGAGGCCCTTCGAGTCCACGAACCAGCACTTGAGCCTGGCTTCGGCCTCCGTCATCCCCTCCTCCATCAGGCCGGTCACGATCAAGTCGCCGATGCCGATGCCGGCCTCGCCCGCGCCGAGGAACAGGAATTTGTGATCGGACAGCTTGTCGCCGGTGATGCGCAGGGCCGAGTACACCCCCGCCAACGCAACGCCCGCGGTGCCCTGGATGTCGTCGTCGAACGTGCAGGCGCGGTTCCTGTAATGATGCAACAGCCGGAAGGCGTTCGTGTTGCCGAAGTCCTCGAGCTGAATGCAGGCTTTCGGGAAGATCTCCTGCACGCCGGTGACAAACTCGTCCACCAGCTCGTCGTACGCCGCGCCGCGCAACCGCCTTTCCGGCACCCCGATGTAGAGCGGATCCTTGAGCAGGGTCTCGTTGTTCGTGCCGACATCCAGCGTGACCGGCAGACATTGCGTGGGATGGATGCCCGCGCAGGCGGTGTACAACGAGAGCTTTCCCACCGGGATGCCCATGCCGTTCGCGCCGAGGTCGCCGAGGCCGAGGATCCGCTCGCCGTCGGTGACGACGATCATGCGGATATCGCGATACGGCCAATTCCGCAGAAGCTGCCGGACGCGACCGCGATCTTTGTACGTAATATACAGACCGCGCGGGCGGCGGAAAATGTGGCCGAACTCCTGACAGCCCTGGCCTACCGTCGGAGTGTAGATGAGGGGCATCATCTCCTCGAGGTTTTCCATGACCACGCGGTAGAACAGGTTCTCGTTGCGGTCCTGCAGCGAGATCAGGAAAATGTACTTCTCGATGTCGCTGGTCTTGCGGCGGATGTTTTCCAGCACACGCGCCACTTGTCCCTCTTGCGTGGACACGCGCGCCGGCAGGAGGCCGCGCAGGCCCAGCCTGTCGCGCTCCGCCTCGGTGAAGGCCGTGCCCTTGTTCAAAACCGGGTCGTGCAGCAGATCAACGCCGCGTTTGCCATGAAGGTCAGGGTGGGGACGCACGAGATTTCTCCTTTCCGTTCAATACCCGAGCTCCTTGAGAAAGTGGGGGATCATCTTCCTCCACCACGGCCAGTCGTGGGCCACGTCGTGGCCCCAGATGTCGATCCAAGCCGGGATCTCCTTCTCTTCGAGAATCCGCCTGAGTTCCAGGGTGTCCGCGAGGAACTTGTCTTCCCAATACCCCTGGCCCACGCAGATCACCAGGCGGCTCTGCCGGTACCAGTCCAAGTACCACGGGTCATTGAGGCCGGGAAGATAGGCGATCGGCGCGTTGAAATAGACCCCGTCGTCCATGTAGTCACCGATGTAGAACCTCGGATGGAACGGCCCGCTCAGGGCGATCGCGGTGTGAACGAGATCCGGGTGGCGCAGGTAGAAGTTCACCGTGTGGAACGCCCCGAAGCTGCACCCGGTCACCGTGATCCGCCCGTTGCCGCAGCGCCCGGCGATGAACGGGAAGACCTCGTGTATAAGATACGCCTCGTACTGGTCGTGCCGCCTCACGCGGTCCGGCATGGGGACCCCCTCGTTCAGCCAGGACTGGGCATCCATGCTGTCCACGGCGAACAGATGGATCCGGCCGTCGTCCAGGAAGGGCTTCAAGACCTCCACCATGCCGTAATCCTCGTATTCGTAAAACTTTCCCGCCTTGGTGGGAAACACGAGGATGGGCTTTCCCGCGTGGCCATACACCTTCATTTCCATATCCTGGTTCAGATTCGGACTCCACCATTTGTGGTACTCGACGTTCATGGGTCTACCTCCTTTTGTTCAGCGCCCTGTCGTACAAGGCGACGTATTCGCGCGCGGATGCCTCCCACGAGAAATTCATTTTCATCCCTCTCTGGACGATCGCTTTCCAGCGGCGGCTTACGGCACAAGCCGCAAGCGCCCTTGATATGGCGCTTGTCAGTTCCCCCTCGTTGTACCCGTTGAACTTGAAGCCCGTCCCGCCCGAAGGGTCTTCGTCGGCGTCGACCACGGTGTCCGCGAGCCCCCCGGTGTTCCGCACGACAGGGACCGTCCCGTACTTGAGGCTGCATATCTGCGTGAGGCCGCAAGGCTCATAGCGGGAGGGCATCAGGAAGATGTCCGCCCCGGCCTGGATCTTGTGGGCCAGCCGGTTGTCGAACCCGAGCCGGAGGGAGACCCTGTTCGGGTGACGTCGGGCGAGATCTTCCATCGCCTCCTCGTATTTTCGCTCCCCCGTACCGAGCACAACGAGGCGGACAGATTGATTCACAAGCCAACCGCCGATCTGTACGAGCAGGTCGAGCCCCTTCTGGTCCGTTAAACGCCCGATGAAGCCGATCACGGGCTCCGACACCGTCCCCGCCCAGCCGAACTCGGCGAGAAGGTCGGCTCTGCACGCCGTTTTCCCGGCAAGGCTGTGGTTCGAGTACCGAGCGGCGATCAGTCGGTCCGTCTTCGGATTCCATTCGTCGTAGTCGACGCCGTTCAATATCCCGAACAGGTCCTCCTGGCGCGCTTGCAGGATCCCTTCGAGACCGTAGCCATATTCCTTGGTCTGGATCTCCCGGCTGTAGGTGGGACTCACGGTCGACAGGACGTCCGAAAAAACCAGCCCCGCCTTCAGCAAGTTGATTCTTCCAAAGAATTCGATCCCTTGCGGTGTGAACAGCTCCCAACCGAGCCCCGTGAACGGCAGGTCATGGGTCCAGAAGAGCCCCTGGTACCCGATGTTGTGGAGCGTCATCACCGTCCCGGTGGAACGGAATGCTTCCTCGTTCGAATAGAGCGTTTTTACGTAGGCGGGGATCAGTGCGGTCTGCCACTCGTTGCAGTGGAGGATGTCGTAACGCCGGCCGGAGCGTGCAATCCACTCCAGGATCGATTTGCAGAAGAAGGCGAACCTCTCGCAATTGTCGACGTAGTCACCATCCTTCGTTCCATAGAAGAATTCCCTGTCGAAGTACCTGTCGTTGCGGGCCAGGAACGCCTTGACCCCGGTATCCGCGTCCGTCTCCATAACCACGCCGCTTTCCTCCCGGTGTCCCATGGGAACTCGAATTGCCGGGCCCGACTGCGACAGGGGGAACCCCTGTCGATCCAAGCCGCGGTAGAGGGGAAGGATGCAATCGGCTTCCACCCCGATCCTTCTGAGCGCCTTCGGCAGGGCTGCGGCCACGTCAGCCAATCCTCCCGTCTTCGCAAAGGGGGCCATTTCCGTGGATGCTATTAGGACTCGCATAACGTCCTTTCCTTGACAGCGCTACTCCCACGTCACCAGGTGCGGGATGCAAGGATTGACAAGTTCCGGATGCCGCGGAACGACCCTCGCGGTGTACCCGTACCGTCCGCTGACCCGGCAGGGGATCTCCGCCTTGAACATCGAGACGTTCCCGTCGCTGGAGACGAGCCCGGCCTGCACGATCTCCCACCCGAGGATCTCGCTGGAGGACCCCATCGGTCCATGGACAAGTTCAACCGTCACATTCTCCGGGGAGAGGTTGCCGAGTTCGACGCGAATGACGACGGAGGCTGTCCCGCCGACCTTGTGCTCCGGCCCTCCGGGAGGCTCCTCGATGCGCACGGAAACATGGGGCCATGCCTTTCGCACCCGCCGCCGCCATGCCGCCAAAGCCTTCGCGGCAGCGAAATCGTTTTCCCCGAGACGGCGCCCCGCCCGGTGGGCCGGAAGGTAAAGCTTCTCCAGGTACTCCTGGACCATCCTGTGTGTATTGAAGAAGGCGCCCAGCTTCCGCATCGACGATTTCATCAGCGCGATCCAGCCGCGGGGGAGTCCCGCCCGGTCCCGGTCGTAGAAGAGGGGGACGATCTCCTCCTCGAGGAGGCTGTAGAGGGCCTCGCCCTCGACCTGGTCCTGCTCCTCCGGGTCCTCGTAGACCTCACCCCTGCCGATGGCCCACCCCGTGTCCGGGGCGTACCCCTCGCACCACCATCCATCCAAAATGGAGACGTTGAGCGCGCCGTTGGCCGCCGCCTTCATCCCGCTCGTCCCCGAGGCCTCGTGCGGACGGCGCGGCGTATTCAGCCAGACGTCGACCCCCTGGGTAAGGTACCGCGCGACGTTGATGTCGTAATCCTCGAGGAAGGCGATTCGGTGCCGGATGCGTGGATCCCTCGCGAAATGGATGACCGCCTTGATGACTTCCTTGCCGGCATGGTCCTGGGGGTGGGCCTTCCCGGCGAAGAGGATCTGGACGGGGCGATCCGGGTTCGTGAGGAGCCGGATGAGCCGCTCCGGCTGACGGAACAGGAGCCAGGCGCGCTTGTACGTCGCGAACCGGCGCGCGAAACCGATGGTGAGCGCCTCGGGGCTCAAGAGCTCCTCGGAGGCCCGAAGCGCGGAGGCTCCCGCCCCCTGCCGCAGGAGCTGGGCCTGAAGCCTCTTGCGGGCAAAGAAGACGAGCCGCTCCCGGCGCGTTTCGTGACGGCCCCACAGTTCGCTGGGGGGGATGGCATCGGTCCGCTCCCACACCGATTGGTCGGCCGGCTTCTCGCGGAACCGCGGCCCCAGGTAGCGGGAAAACAGGTCGCCCACTTCGTGGCTGATCCAGGAGTTTGTGTGGATCCCGTTCGTGATGCTCCCGATGGGGACTTCGGACTCGGGGAGGCCGGGCCACAGGTGCTGCCACATCCTCCGCGACGTCTCCCCGTGGAGTTTGGCGACGCCGTTGACGTACGCGGCCGTCTTGAGGGCCAGGATCGTGAGCCCGAACAGTTTGGACTTCTCGCCGGGCGCCTGGCCCAAGCGGAGGAACTTCTCCCAGGAGAGCCCCAGCTGATTCGCCATCGGCTGAAAATATTTCCGGACGAGCTCCGCGTCGAACACCTCGTTCCCCGCGGCCACGGGAGTGTGCGTCGTGAACACGGTCGAGGCGTATACCTGTTCGCCCGCCTCGGCAAAGGGAATCCTCCGCTCCGCCATGACCTCGCGGATCCGCTCCAGGGCCATGAACGCCGAGTGTCCCTCGTTCATGTGGTAGACGGTGGGGGAGAGCCCCAGCGCCTTGAACGCCCGCCCCCCGCCGACCCCCAGGATGATCTCCTGGCGGATCCGCATCTCCCGGTCGCCGCCGTAGAGGGTCTCCGTAATCTCCCGCGCCGCAGCGGGGTTGGTCTTCACGTTGGTGTCCAGGAGGTAGAGCGGCGTCCGGCCGACCTGGACGCGCCAGATCCGCACTTTTACGGTCTCACCTGCCACCTCCACGTCGACGGTCAGCGACTTCCCGTCCGGCCCGCGTTCGATCGTCACCGGCATGTTGAACCAGTCGTTGACGGGGTACTGCTCCTGCTGCCATCCGTCCTGGTTCAGGACCTGCCGAAAGTATCCCTTCTGGTAAAGAAGGCCCACGCCGATCAGCGGGATCCCGAGGTCGGAAGCCGACTTGAGGTGGTCGCCGGCCAGGACGCCCAGGCCGCCCGAGTAGATGGGCAGACCTTCGTCGATTCCGAACTCGCAGGAGAAATAGGCGGCCATGAAATTCTTTTCCGCGGCGTACGTCTCGCGGAACCACCCCGGTGCCTGGAGGTAATTCACGAAGTTCTCGTGCACGTCCCGCAGGTTCGCGATGAAGCTCTCGTCGCCGGCCGCCGCTTCGAGGTCCTGCTGGGAAAGGGCGCCGAGCATCAGGACCGGGTTCTGATACGACTTCTCCCAGAGATCCGGGTTGAGGCGGATGAAAAGCTGGACCGCCTGCCAGTTCCAGGCGAACCAGAGATTCATCGCCAGGTCCTTGAGGGGGAGAAGCGGCTCGGGAATGTTCGGCTGGATATGGAAATGCCGGAATTTCATGCGTCGTCTCCTTCGAACCGGTTCTGATCGGTTTCCCTTACCCGAAGAACTCCTCCGCGACGGCGTAGAGCCCCATGTCGACCGTTTTTTCCTTCGCGGTGGCCTCCGCGAGCGGGACGGCGACGATTTGGTTTCCCTGGAGTCCGGCCATCTTCCCGAACTCGCCGCAGTGCACCATCTCGGTGGCGAAGATCCCGTACCGGGTCGCCAGCACCCGGTCGTGCGCAGTGGGAGAGCCGCCGCGCTGGATGTGGCCGAGGACGACGAACCGCGTCTCGAACTTCGTCCACTTCTCGATGGCCGCGGCCAGGAGCTGCGAGATCCCGCCCAGCCGGACGTGGCCGAACTCGTCGGTCCTCGCCTCCTGGGTGACGAGTTCCCCCTCCGCGCCGGGCTTCTCCTGAAACTTCGCCCCTTCCGCAACCACGACGATGGAGAAGGACTTCCCGCGGGTGTGGCGCCTCAGGATCAGGTCGCACACCTCGTCGATATCGATCGGTTTCTCCGGGATGAGGCCGACGTTCGCCCCGCCTGCGATCCCGGCGAAGGTTGCGATCCAGCCTGCGTGCCGCCCCGAGGGTGTCCTCTCCTCCGATGGCGATCAAGGCGTCGAGTCCCAGCAGTCGGAAGTTCCGCAACACCTTGTCGGGACCGGAGGGGTCCTTGAAGGGGTTGGTCCTGGAGGTGCCGATGATCGTTCCGCCGGTGTGCAGGATCCCCGTGACTGCCTTAGTGCTCCGCTTCATAAATACGGTGTCGCACCGAGAGCGTCGATGCGCCGCGCCAGCAAGGCGCGCGACTGAGGCATACCGTTGAGTATGGTGAAGAAGCGCAACGAAGTTGGAGCGGATGCAGCGGCGCTCGAATGCAACCGTATTTATGAAATGGAGCACTTAGTATCCAGGTCCATGGGGGCGGGATCGACGAGCCCCTTCCAGCCGTTACGAATACCTACAACCCGAGAATCGTATGCGTCCGCTTTCCGGACCACCGCTCGGATCACAGCGGTCCGCCCCGGGCAGTCGCCCCCGCCGGTCAGGACTCCGATCTTCATCGCGGATCCCCCCTGTGTGGAAATACCGGTAAGTTATTGCTGCTTATTTTCGCCGTTCGGCGGCGTTCCGACTGTCACCGGTCCGTCTCCTTTCCTTCCTCTGCCCCTTACTCAGGCTTCTTCTTGGGCACGAAGGACGGGTCCCACCACTTGTATTCGTAAATCTGGCCGTGCTTCCCCTCGAAAGGCTCGATCTCTTTTATAACCTTGGCCGGATTTCCTCCGACGATGGTAAACGGTGGGACGTTCTTGTTGACCACGCTACCGGTGGAAACGACGGCCCCCCGGCCCACCGTGATGCCTTTGAGGATGATGGAGTTGCAGCCCACCCAGACGCCCTCTTCCAAAGTGGTCGGTATATCCTTCGGCGGGTTGTAGCCGATGCCGTGGTAATCGGTATCCGTGATCGTCACGTTCCAACCGATGAGGCAGTAGCGGCCAATCACCACCCGCTTCTTGCTGTGGATCTCGACTCCATAGTTGATGCTGGTATAGTCGCCGATTTCGATGCGGCCCCCTTTGCCGACCTGGAGACGGAGCGGCCCCTGGAACTGGACGTCTCCGATCAAGATTTCCCCGCCCCCGTTATTGACCAGGAGAGGACCGATCTTCTCCCAGTTCCCCTGCATGGTGTACTTGCCCTGCTCCAGCGCGTCACGAATCAACCGATAATCTTGAAGCATGGAACCCTCCTATGAATTAGGATCGATACAACCTACACATAGAGAATGCGTCCGTTTCTCCCGCTCCGGATCGTCAGGAACAAGGTGAGATAATCCCGGAGATGACGGGTCAATAGAAAATTTTCCCGGACGAACTCGCGGGCAACTTCCCCCATCTCTTTGATGCGATTGCGGTGGTGGAGGAAATACCGGATCCGGTGTGCCGCGCCTTCTGGGGTGTTGACCAGGAAGCCGGTGTGATGATTCACCACCTGCAACCGGATGCCGCCCACGTCCCCGCCGATCACCGGCTTCCCCTTCCACATTCCCTCGGTCACCGTCAGGCCGAATCCCTCGCGGGTCGATTTCTGCAGAACGATGTCCGCCAGGCGTTGCAGGGCGTTGATGGTCTTATGGGCGTCCGGGGGAAGGAGGAGGACATGGATATCCGGGTCCCTGTCCGCTTCCTCCATGACTTCCTCAACGACGGCCTTTCCTTCCGGATCGTCCGTCGCCCCTCCGCCGGCGAGGACAAGCTGCACAGGGGCCACTTTCCGGACCATCCGGTACGCCCTGATCACGCCGACCGGATCCTTGAAACGGTCGAACCGCGAGACTTGAACGAGCAACGGCCGCTCCGGATCGAGGCGATATTCGGCGCGCACGGTTTCGAGCTCCGCCGGGTCGATATCCCTGTTCTTCTCGCTCAACGGATCGATGCTCGGCGGAATGAGGAACTGAGGGTGCGGAAGGGGTTGGGCGAACTCGCTCATGGAAAAGATGCTGGCATCGTACTTTTCCACATAGGAGCGGATCATCTTCCACACGGGGCCGAATGGGCGGCTGAAATCGATGTGACCGCGCCAGATCCACTTCCCTTTCCTGTTGGGACACAGTTTCAACAGGCAGGCCGGCTGGGGATCGTGAATCACAACGATATCGGCTGCTTCCAGGGAAGCGCGGAGTCTCTCCGCATTCTGCTCGTTGACGTCCTGATAGATCCTCCAGTCTTTTTTCGACAACGTGACGGACTTCCCCTGCAAGCCGTTGTGGATCGCCTTTGTAATTTCGAAGAACCGCTGGGTCCCGTGGATCACCTCCCAGGAGGCGTCAAGCCCCAGGTCGCGCATGAGGAATGTCATCCAATCGAGGATCTCCGCGACTCCACCTCCTTCCCGCGTGGAGTTCACGTGGACGACCCGGATGCCGCGGAGCTTTCCCCCGAGGCGGCGCAGTTGGGTCACGACGGAAGAGCCGAGGATCCCCTCGTAGGCGGCGATGGGAGCGCTCATCCGGGTGACTCCATATTCGACAGCGCCCGGAGCAGGTCTGCCCGGAGGTGGGCCAGGCTGTGGAAGAAAAGATCGATGGACGCCAGCGCATGAATATGGCGCTCGTATTTCTTCCCATCCCCCATCAGCCACGACGAAAAGTCATCCTTTCCGGCCGGGGAACGCCGCCGGGCCTCCAGGAAGTGGTAATAGATGCTCCCGTTGGTCATCCCCCGGATGGCCGGGGCCAACTCGCGGGGATGTCGGATTCTTTCCCCCGTGTCGAAGACCACCGTGGTCGCTTCCTGAAAGAAGAACTCGTCTCCCGGCCTCGCACGCGGCACAAGCGTCAATTCCTTCAGGCGCTCGTCGATGAGGCCCAGCACCATGTTGCGGAGTTCATCGAGGGACAAATAGGAGTAGGGATCGAGAATCCCCAGCCTTTCCGCGAGGACGCGGTCATCCAGGTACAACTTCGCCCACACGGCGAAGTCGTTCCGGTAATCGGGGTTGTCGAAGGTGGGACGCAGCGGGGTTTCGAAGAAGTGGTGAAACAGTACGTTACCACCGCATGCGGCGATCCTGTCCCGCAACTCCCGCAGGTCGGCCGCGGGAAGCAGGCCGCTCGTCCGGATGAGAAGGGAGCAATCTTGAATGACGAATAGTGTCATCCGGCCGCCTCAATCCTTCTCGTTTTCGTCTGGACCGACCCGGGAATACCTTGGAGTTCCCGTACGCCCCGCGCGAGGGAGGCCGGTCCATCCGCGTACCGGGCCCCTGCAATCTTCAGCATGCCCCCCACGGCAAAAACCGTCCCCTTTCGGGAGAGCACCCATCTCATTGCCGTGGCATCGTTTTCATCGTCGCCGGCATAGAGGATTCGCCCCCTGGAGGAATCGAAATCGAGCAATCGACACAGCCTCCGAAGGCCAAAGGATTTGTTCGCCGATGGAATGAACAGGACCTCCGCCACCGAGGGGCCCTCGTAGCAACGGATCCCGGGGTGTCGCTTCAGTTCTGCAAGAAGGGGGAAAAGGACAGGGCGCGCCTCCGGGAGGACGCGGCGAAAATGTATCGCCACCGAATAGCGCTTGTCTTCCAGCTCCACTCCCGGGAAGGCGGCAAACCGTTCCAGCAACCGCAGGAAGCCACCTCGACGCTCTTCCATTTTCCTTTCCGCCTTCTTCCCCGGGAAGATCCGGTCGCCTCCCGGGATTCGCCACTCGAGCCCGCAGCCGCCACCAAGGTAGACCTGCGGAACGGGAACCCGGGGAACGATATCCTCAAGGGTCCGGCTCGAGAGGACGGCAATCCGGTCCCGCGGGTCCGCTACAAGGTCCTTGAGAAGCGCGAGGGACGCCGGATGCAGACGTGCGACGGTCCGGTCCGGGACCAGGGGCGAGAGGGTCCCGTCGAAGTCGAAGACCCAAAGACGCCGGATACTGATGCCGCGCTTCATTACGATACCTTATGGGAAAGGGTCCTTTCCGCTTCTTCGAAGATCCTTCCCCCCCATCGGTACACATTGCTCTTCGCCACCCGGGCGCGCATCTTCTCCATCCGTTGCCGTCGCGCATCCTCGGGCATGAGATAGGCCGAATACATCACATCGGCCAACTGGTCGATATCGTACGGGTTGACCAGCAGGGCATCTGCGAGCTCGCGGGCCGCGCCGGTGTATTTGGAAAGGATCAGGATTCCGTCTCCATCCGTCCGCGAGGAGACGAACTCTTTTGCCACGAGGTTCATGCCGTCATGAAGGGACGTCACGACTGCCACGTGGGCCATGCGGTACGCGGCGAGCACCGCATAATAGTCGTAGTGGGCACGCAGGAACCGGACGGGCATCCAGGTTTCGGTCTGATGGCGCCAGTTGATCTCGTCAACGAGGTCGTCCAACTCGTCGTTCAGTTTCCGGTACGCTTCGATGTGGGTCCGGCTCGGGGCGGCCAACTGGACCAAGGTGACCCTCGATTTCAATTCGGGATGACAATTCAGCATCATGTCGAAGGCCCGCAGGCGCTCCGGAATCCCCTTCGTGTAATCGACGCGGTCGGCGCCCACGAAAAGCTTCCTCCCGTTGCTCTCTCCCAACTCCTTCAGGAAGCCGTCCATCTGCTGTCCGACGATCGGGGACTCGACATCCTGCCCGATCTGCTCGTAGTCCACGCTGATCGGAAAAGCTCGGACATAAGTCGGGCGGCCGCCGCGGAACGCGCGGAACTGCTCGTAGTCGACCCGCGATTCGATACCCCTGTCCACGGTGCCCAGGAAATTCCTGCAATAATATTGAATGTGAAACCCGAGAAGATCGTTCCCGAGGAGGCCGTCCAGGAGCTCCTCCGCGAAAGGACAGATCCGGAACGTCTCACGGTTCGGCCACGGGATGTGCCAGAACTGGATCACCTTGATGTCCGGTCGTGCCTCCTTGATGAGGCGCGGCAGCAGGGCGAGATGGTAGTCCTGGATGAAGACGATCACCGGTTCTTCCCCCGCCTCCGCCAGAACCGCATCACGGAACCTCTTGTTGACGCATCTGTAGGTCTCCCAGTCGCGCCGCGAAAAGTGCGGCCTCGTATACACGTGGTGGCACAGCGGCCAGATCGCCGTGTTGGAAAGCCCGTAGTAATACCCGTCCTCTTCCGCCCGGGTGAGCCACACGCGCTGAAGGACGTACTTGGGGTCATCCTGCGGGAGGCCGATCCGGCCCCGCTCGTCCACCACGAGCCGGTCGGCGGATCCTGACCCATGGGCGATCCAGGTCCCGCCGACGGCGCGGACGATCGGCTCGATGGCCGTCACCATTCCGCTGGCCGGTCGAAGCACCTTGACCCCCTCCGCGACACGCTCGTGCACGACTGGCTCCCGATTGGACACCACGATGAGTTTTGCTCCCGCGGATACCCGGGAGACGACTTTTTTAAGGTCATTCGCTCTCATTGCGGATTGTTTGCCTTTTCATCCCGCACTCTTTCCGAACAACGCTCCCTAAGCCGTATCCTCAAGCCACAACATTGGACCGTCTTTCGCCCCCCCCGCATCGGATGCCTCCTGCGACGCGAGGTTGATTTCGAAGTACATCTTCGGCGCCCGCTTGGCCACCTTGGAGCGATGCGCCGCCTTCGAGACCTCGCGGGCCACCGCGGGCGATACCTTCCGGTTACAGACCGACGGGATGATGTAATCCTCTGACAGCTCCTCGTTCCCCACGCAGGAGGCGATCGCCGTCGTCATCTTTCCGAGCATCCCCGGCTTATTTTCGATTTCCACGTGCATCGTAATGCTGTAGCTTTCGCTTGGCTTCGCCAAGATAACCATATCTCCCTCCCCGCTCCCCTGAAGAAATATTTCCCGACCGATGATGAACAGCTGCTTGCTCCATTCGGTTGACCGGCCGGTCCCGCAGCCTGTTGTTTAGCAATAGTAGGAAACAAGGGGGGGAAGGGTCACCACCCGAAAGTAGGGAAATGTTTCGGGGGAGGGTCCCTATTAAAACGGGAATCCGGGAGTCATGAGAAGGTGTTCCCGGCTCGATTTCCCCAGGGGCACCTCTTTACTGAGCTACGGAGAAACCGGGGGAGTCCTAAAAGGTGTTTGAAATTGCGGATTCTCGGTCCCGAATGCGCTGCGGAGGATCAATACCTCTCGAAAACGACCTGGAAAGAATCGCAGATCGGCATGACAGCCTGGGGTCAGGTGAGCAGACCCAACTTCCGGGCGCTGGCGATAGCCTCGGTGCGGCTGCTGACGTAAAGCTTGCAATATAGTCGTTTCAGGTACCACTTCACCGTTGTCTCGGAAAGGAAGAGGCGTTCGCCGATCTCTCGGTTGCGCATCCCCCGGGAGATTAGATCGAGGATCTGCACTTCTCTGTAGTGGAACGACTCCCGGGGTAACCCCCTGGCTGTTTCCTTGGAGACAGGATCGCCAGAATCCCCCAGTGCTGACAGGATCCCCGCCACCGCCGCGCGCAGCCTTTCCTTGCTCTTTAGATGTCTGAGGAGCGGTATGATCTCTCTCCCTGCATTGATGAAGGGGCGAATAATCCCCTCTCCTTTGGCAAGGAACAACGCTTGTTCGAGCTTTGCCAGAGCCTTCTCCGTATTCCCTAGACCGTTCCATGCCGATGCCTGCAGGACGAGGACTTCGATGACGTTGCGTCCCCTTCCCGCCGAACGGGCGCTATGCAGGGCTTTCCCGGACAGCCTGACGGCCTCGCTGAAATGCCGCCGGGCTATCAGAACATGGAGGCGTTCGATCAAGAAGAACTCGTATTTTTCCGAGAAGATGAGGCGATCGATCACATCCTGCCCGACGAATGCCGCCTCGGCGGCCTTCAGAAACGACATTGCCTTTTGGTGATCCGAAGCCTGGACAGCCATTCGCGATTCCAACAGGTCGGCGCGGAACGACACGCGCTGGACGTTGTGCTCCTTCGCAATCTGCCGGGCTTGAGCCAGATCGGCGGCGGCCAAATCGGCCCTTCCCAGCGCCAGTTGGGTGCGGGCACGCTCCACGAGAGCCACTCCGAGAAAACCGAATGCATCGCTGGCTTCGAGGAATGCAACCGCCTCCGACAACTCCTCGAGCGCCTCTCCCATCCGGTTTTTTTCCTGAAGCACCAGCGCCAGCCCGAACCGCAGGAACGCCGCCCCTATACTGCGCAGCCATAGCCGCTCCCGGGAGACTTCAAGGGACATGCGGAAACTTGTCTCCGCATCGTTTGTCCGCCCCATGAGATGATTCACGATCCCGATGTTGAGCCTCGCAGTCAGGTTGACCAGGGAGCTGTTCGCACGGTCGGATCCCTCGAGGGCCTCGTGAAAGTGTTGGAGCGCGAGAGGAAGGTTGCCCTCCACGCGGCTCGCATATCCCAACGTGATGGATGCGTAGCTGCGCAATACCGACTCTTCGCGGGAGAAGAGGGACACGATACCGGGATGCAACCCGGAGACATCCGGCTCGTCCGTCTGGATTATCCCGAGGACGGCTCGCAGTACCTTGAGCTCGGCATCTGCCAGGATCACGGCCGGAGAGAGAGATGATTCCGGCCTTGACAGCGCCGTTTCGGCGCAGGCGATGCGCAGCCTGGCGTCATCGAATTCGCCCAAGTACGCAAGCGCCCAGGCGTGCAGCGTACACAGGATAGGGTATCGGCGGACCGTTTTGTCGGGGAGTTCGTCGATCCACCGGCGCAGCTCCTTGAAATTACCCTGGCGAAAGAGTTCCCGGCCCGTGGTTTCAAGCAGCCTGGCTGCACGCTTGAACCTTTTCCCTGCGATCGCGTACCGCACCGCCTCGGTGTGAAAACCGTTCCTCTCGAACCAATCGCCGGCAATGTCGTACAGGCCTGCACTATCTTCGGGATGCTTGGTCCGCAGGCGATTTCGCAGAAACTCGGCGAAGAGATGGTGGTACCGAAACCAGATTCGCTGATCATCGAGACCGAAGATGAAGAGATTCTTCTTTTCCAGCGTTTCCAGCATATGCTGGCTGTCCTGCCGCGCGGTGAGCGCGTTGCATAGCGGGGCGGTCATTTGGTCCAGGATGGCCGTTTTCATCAGGAAATTCCGCACCTTGGCAGGCTGCCGGATATATATCCCCCCCAATAGATAATCGGCGATGTTTCGCTGCGCTCCCGAGAAACAGGTCACGAATCTGTCGGCATCTGCCGCTTCGGAGAATGTCATGGCCGCGATCTGCAGGCCGGTGATCCACCCCTCCGTTCGGTGGCAGAGAACGCGAACCTGATCCTCGGACAGTCGCAGGCGGCACACGTCATTGAGGTATAATCGCGTCTCGTCGATGTTGAACCGCAAGTCCTTCCAACGGATCTCCAGGACATCCCCTCGGACACGCAGACGCTCGATGGACAATGGGGGTTCCTTGCGGGTGCAGATGACGAAGTGAACATTGGCCGGAACGTATCTGAGCAGAAAATCCACAACCGCATGGATCGTCGGATCCCGGATTTCGTGGTAGTCATCCAAAAAAATCACGACTTGCGAATTTGTACGGCCGAAGTTATGGATCAGGCTTACGGCCACATCCGATATCAGCACGTCCGGATTCACTGTGAGAAACTGAAGAGCCTCCCGGCCGAAATCCGGCCGGACTGCCTGGACCGCGGCGATCAGGTGGGAGAGGAAACGGCGGGGTTCGTTGTCGAAATCATCGAGCGAGAGCCAGGCGGTTGCCACATAGCGCTTTTGGAGAGCCAGATACCAATCGGAAAGCACGGTTGTCTTCCCGGACCCCGCCGGTGCGGAGATCAGCACAAGTCGAAAGGGGTCGACACTCGCCAAGTCTACGGAGAACCGGGGGCGCGGCAGATGACGGACACCTTTCGAGGGAGGCCTCAACTTGGTCGCCAAAGTTCGCCGCGTAATGCCCTTCTCGACTTGGCTAATCAGGTGACGGTCTACGGCCATGCCTATTCCCGGTGATGGTGGTCCGTGGAGAGAAACACGGACGGACAATAAGACGGTTGTAGGGTTCGGGAACCGTCTCCCGGCGATCCACTACCAAATCCGCATCTCCGGAGTCAATTATCGCAAAATGATAAATTGAATGGGCCTGGGAAAGCGATGATTCCAGCTTCATATCTCTCGAATCCATCCAATGGAAGGAGCACCCGAGGGGACAGCGGGCACGGATGATCCTCTTCAGAGGATTCCATTGCGTGGAACAGTGTTTTAAAAGTTTATTATACTCAATTCTCCCCGTTATATCAACGTACCCGACACGGACACGTCATCGAAAACGTGTCGGCATAGGAAACGGCATCGGGAAAACGGGGTTTTTTGGGCGGACCGTTCCTATTCCAGGGCGGCGGCTGTGGCGTCCTTGCTTTCCATCCAGCGTTTGAGCCCCGCATGCATGGGGTGGGACAGGTCCGGGTCACGCGCAAGGAGCCGGTTGGCGATCTCCCGGGACTTCCCGAGCAGCCGGGCGTCCCGGACGATGTCGGAAAACACGAGGTCGGGGATCCCTGACTGGCGCACGCCGGCGAAGTCCCCGGGCCCGCGGATCGAAAGATCCTCCTCGGCGATCCGGAAGCCGTCGTTCGTCCGTTCCATGACGGAGAGGCGCGCAGCCGCCTCCTCTCCCTGCTCGTTCCCCACCATCAGGAAGCAGACGGAAGGACGGCTTCCCCTTCCCACCCGCCCGCGAAGCTGGTGGAGCTGGGAGAGTCCGAACCGCTCGGCATGCTCCACCATCATCACCGTGGCGTCCGGGACGTCCACGCCCACTTCCACGACGGTCGTGGAGACGAGGAGCCGCACCTCCCCCTTCTGGAAGCGACGCATCACCGATTCCTTCTCGTCGGACTTCATCCGCCCGTGCAGGAGGCCGATCCCCACTTCGGGGATGGCCTGACGGAGGCGCTCGTACGTCTTCCGGGCGTCGCGCAACGAAAGCGTTTCCGATTCCTCCACGAGGGGAAGGACGATATACGCCCGGCCGCCCGCGAGCAGATCCCTGCGCACCCTGTCCCAGACCTCCTTCCTCCGGACATCCGTCACAACCCGGGTCTCCACCGGGGTCCTGCCGGGAGGCATCTCGTCGATGACGGAGACGTCGAGGTCCCCGTACAGGGTCATCGCCAGCGTCCGGGGGATGGGGGTCGCGGTCATCACGAGAAGATGGGGAGACAGCCTCCCCTTGCCCCGGAGGGCAGCCCGCTGGAGGACGCCGAACCGGTGCTGCTCGTCGATGATGCCCAGCGCCATCTTCCGGAACTCGACTCCTTCCTGGATAATGGCGTGGGTCCCGATCACCACGTCCACCCTTCCCGCCCGGATTTCCTCCCGTGCCCTCTCCCTCTCTTTCGGCGAAAGCGAGGAAGTGAGAAGAAGAATCCGGACGGGAAGGCCGCTGCACAGCGCCGTGAACCTGTCGGCATGCTGCTCCGCGAGGATCTCGGTGGGTGCCATGAGCGCCGTTTGCGCCCCCTTCCGCCAGGCCACCATCGACGCCACCCAGGCGACAATCGTTTTTCCGCTCCCCACATCCCCCTGCAGCAGGCGGTGCATGGGATGGGACCGGGACATGTCCTTGAGAATCTCGTTTACGACCCGGCGCTGCGCGTCGGTCAGACGGAAAGGGAGCCTCTGCTTGATCTCCTCCACGATCGCCCGGTCCCACGGCAACGGCTCCGCGGCCTCTTTCCTCACCCCGGACCGGCGTCTCGCCAGCACCCACTGGATGTAGAACAGTTCCCCGAAGATGAGCCGTTGCTGGGGAGGGGCGGAAAAGGAGAGGAGCGTTTCCGCGTCCGCCGACGGCGGGGGAAAATGGAGGGTTTCGAGCGACTCGTGGATCGGGGGGACGCCCGCGGCGTCGAGCATCCAGGGGGGGAAGAACTCCCTCTCCGCCGCCGCGTATTTCCGGACGACCTCCCACTGGATCTTCCGGAGCGTGCGCGGCGGAATCCCCTCGATGTCGGGATACACGGGTACGATCCGCCCCATGTTCACGGGGTCGTCCTCGTGTGCCACCCCGAGGATCTCGGGGTGGTGCATCTCCGTCTGGAACTGGAAGAGACGCACCATCCCGCACAGGGTGACGGTTTCCCCGACCCGGAACCTATCCGCGAGCGACGGCCGGAAATGAAACCACTTGGCGGAGAGACGGCCGGTCCCGTCGGAGATGACCACTTCGAGAAAGCGCCTTCCCCCCCACCCCCGTCCGCCGCCGCGCACCGCGAGGATCTGCCCCTTCACCGGCACGATCCTTCCGGGTGTTGCCGATCGCAGGGATACGATCCGTCTCCGGTCCTCGTACCCTTTCGGAAAGAAGAAGAGGGCGTCGCGCGGAGTCTTGATCCCCCGGCCTGCGAGCTTTTCGGCAAGCCGTGGACCCACTCCCTTGACGTACTGGATGGATGGGGTTTCCGTCACCCTTACCGCCCGGTGCCGCCGCCTTGTACGCCATCCCGGGCCTGCCGTACCCCCGCCCCGTGGTATTCCTGAAGACTCCGTACGGTGAGGTCTTCCTCCATCAGGTGGAAGATCGCGTGGGCCACCGCTTTCGCCGCGGCGAGCGTCGTGACATACGGGATGTTGTAGACGAGCGCGGTCCGGCGTATGTAGTACGAATCGGCTTTCGACTGCGCCCCGAGCGGCGTGTTGATGACGAGGGCGATCTCCCCGTTCTTGATCAGGTCGGCGACGTGGGGGCGCCCCTCGGTGATCTTCAGGACGGGTTCCGCCGGGATGTCGTGGCGGTTGAGAAAATCCGCGGTGCCCCCGGTGGCCGTGATCCGGAACCCGAGCTCGTGCAGCATCCGCGCAGGGGCAAGCATCCCCTCCTTGTCGGCATCGCGGATGCTTACGAACACCTTGCCTCCTTTCGGCAGCATCATCCCCGCCGCGATCTGCGCCTTGGCGAATGCCCGCCCGAACTTGGAGTCGATCCCCATCACCTCCCCGGTCGATTTCATCTCGGGGCCGAGAATCGTGTCGACGTGGGGAAACTTGATGAAGGGGAACACCGCCTCCTTGACGCTGATATGACCGGGGATGATGTCCTCCGTAAACCCGAGGTCGGGAAGCTTCTTCCCCACCATGACCTTGGCGGCCAGTTTCGCCAGGGGGATCCCGATCGCCTTGCTCACGAAGGGAATGGTGCGGGAGGCGCGGGGGTTGACCTCCAGAATAAAGATCTCCCCCTTCTTGACGGCGAACTGCACGTTCATCAGCCCCACCACCCCGAGCTCCTTCGCGAGGGCCTTCGTCTGGCGCATGATCTCCTGCGTGATCTCGCGGGAAATCGAGTGCGGCGGAAGGGAACAGGCGGAATCGCCCGAGTGAACCCCCGCCTCCTCGATGTGCTCCATCACCCCGCCGATCACGACGGTCTCCCCGTCGGAGATCGCGTCGACGTCGATCTCGATGGCGTCCTCGAGAAACTTGTCGATGAGGACCGGTTTCTCCTCGGACGCCTGGACGGCGCGGTGGAGATACTGGCGCACGCCCTCCTCGTCGTGCACGATCTCCATGGCCCGCCCCCCCAGGACATAGGAGGGCCGCAGGAGCACGGGATACCCGATCCGCCCGGCGATCGTCGCCGCCTCGTCGGCGGAGCGCGCGATCCCGTTCGGGGGCTGCTTGAGGCCGAGAAGATCGAGGAGGTCCTTGAACCGCTCCCGGTCCTCGGCCCGGTCGATGCTGTCGGGGGAAGTCCCGATGATCGGCACCCCCTCCTTCTCGAGAGGAACGGAAAGCTTCAATGGCGTCTGGCCGCCGAACTGGACGATGACGCCGACCGGCTTCTCCAGCGCGATGATCGCGAGGACGTCCTCT
>Ga0209341_10001303_pt1 | contig 24835 bp, 23 predicted proteins | sample RifCSP13_2_FD_184020 | JGI IMG/M metagenome (GOLD analysis project Ga0209341, IMG submission 184020) | Soil microbial communities from Rifle, Colorado - Rifle CSP2_sed 13_2 (SPAdes) (version 2) | ecosystem: Environmental > Terrestrial > Deep subsurface > Rock core/Sediment | place: Rifle... | reverse complement strand
GCGCCGGCAAAGAGGAGCAAGGACGCGCCTGCGGGACGCTCCCGCAGCCGGTCGATGGCCTCCTTGATGATCCACGGGATGGTCAGCGCGAAGCCGCTCGAGCAGAGCACGGCGGCGAGGCCCAGGAGGAGCGAGGCGCGATAGGGACGATACAGTTCCAGGATTTGCCGCATACGAATGCCTTGTAGCAAATCGGCTCTGGGTCGTCAATGGTCCAAGTTCCCTGGTCATTGTCACGCTTACGCAACCCGCACTTTGTACTTGACAGGGAGCGGTCCGATCGGATACATAAGAGGTCCTTCCAGCGAACCCCTCCCATCGCGGCGTAAGGTGATTGCGGGACGATGAGAGCAACGACGGTCGTCCAAATTCGAAGACCAAAGCCCCCCAGCGCCCCAAGGGCTACACCAGGTAGAGTCGCAGCTGCCCCTACATGCTCATCTCCTTGAGCTTGTCCGGACCTTTAGTGTCACAGGGATTCTCTTGGGTCGCGCGTTACTAAGGCACCGCAGGCGCGGTACGTATCAGAAATCCCTCGAGTTCCTCGCACGTGGGCCACACACATGGAATCCGGATGTCAAGAGTCTCGTGCCTTCGGCACTAGGGTTGAGTGCGGTACGAACCCCAGGACGTCGTCTCTGGCGGTGAACGGCCCGGGACGGCGTTTTGGTTTTGGAATACGTGTTATTCCTAAATAGATGAAGGAATAATCGTACAGAAACCTGGCGCGTACAGGCATGCGTTGGGGTCTCGAGGCTGGCCGCGGGTCGGGCCGCCAACTTGTGGGTCAGGAGCAAACGCAAAGCATGGCTGGCGACGTAAGCCTGACAGGGCATTTCCCTCCTTGCCGCCGGATTCTCGTCCTGGCGCCGCAGGCTCCGGAGCTCGCGGCGCAGGTGCGGGACATCTTGGTTGGCGAAGGAGGTTATGTGGTCTCGCTGGAGCGCGAAGCCGACGCGCCGGCAGATCTTATCATTCCCATCCTCACTTCGGGCCTCGACCCTCGGGCCGTCCTCACCGAGCTCCGTGCCTCATTACCAGAGGTGCCCATGCTGCCGGTTCTCGACGAGAGCCACTTCTCGGGCACCCTCGACTGCCCCCTCCCCAGACTGACGGACTTCCTGGTGGGTCCGGTACGGGGGCCTGAGCTCCTGGCACGCGTCCAGCGGCTATTCCCGCTTGAAATCAGGGAAGAAGAGGTCGAACGCGTCCGCGAGCGTCTGCATGAATCGATGGCTCTCAACCGGCTCCGGGGTACGGACCCGGCCTTTCTGGCGGTGAAGCAGCGAATCCTCCGTGCAGCCAAGACCGACGTGACCGTGCTGGTGACCGGGGAGACCGGTACGGGCAAGGAATTGACCGCCCAGGCGATCCACTACCTCAGCAGCCGGGCAGGCAAACCCTTCGTGCCCGTCGATTGTGGTGCCATTCCGTCCGAATTGTTCGAAAACGAACTCTTCGGTCACCGCCGGGGAGCCTATACTGACGCACGGGCCCATCAACGCGGCCTAATCGCCGAGGCGGAGGGAGGGACCCTGTTCCTGGACGAGGTGGATACCCTGCCTCCCACTGTCCAGGTCAAGCTCTTACGCTTCCTCGAGGACCGCAGTTATCGGCCGCTTGGCTCGCCCCGAGCCCTCAAGGCGGACGTCCGCGTAGTCGCGGCCACCAACACCGATCTCAGCGCAAAGGTGCAAGAATCCAGGTTTCGGGGGGACCTCTTCTACCGCCTGAACGTGGTGAATCTGCGCCTCCCATCCCTCCGGGAGCGCGTCGGGGATATTCGGCTGCTTGTGGAGTACTTCCTTGACCGGCATGCGGCAGGCGACGGCCGGTGGCACGTCGCGCCGGATGCTCTCAAGACCCTCTGCGAGTATGACTGGCCGGGCAACGTGCGCGAGCTTGAGAATGTCGTGTGGCATCTCGCTGTCATGAATCCGCCGAAACTGATCCGGAGTGAGGATCTTCCCTGGTCGATCCGACCCTTTCAACCGGTCGAGGATGGCCCCGCCGAGTCCTTCCGCGCCGCGAAGGCACAGGCCATCGCCCGGTTCGAGCAGAGTTATCTCAGTGCGCTCCTCCAAACCCACCGGGGTAACATCTCCCGCGCGGCCCATGCCGCTCGCCAGGACCGCCGTACATTCCGCCGGCTCATCCAGAAACACCGCCTCGACCCGTCGAGCTGGGCAAACGGAAGGTAATCCGTCGCCAGACCTCGGTCCTTTCGTGTCCCCGGGGCCCAGGCATGCCCGCCGAGGGGTGGGGCAAACCCCCCCCACTCCAGGGGGAAAGTTCCCTCGGCCATCCCTGCTGAGAAGTTTCAAGAACTTATCGCCCAGCATCCGCTTCTGGGCTGAGGGGAGATGTCATTGAGCAGGCCGTTCCGGAGAGGCGGCTATTCCGTCCTGTTCTTCTGAAATCAGTAAGTTGACTGTACACGCGCTAGCTGGCACTCGGCGTGCAACGTGCAATTGGGTAACGAGCGCACCGTCAGGACTTGTGGACCGCAACCGGAGGGGAGAGCCTGTGGAAACGCGAGACGAGGACCGGCGGAAGGAGGAAACTACCCGGGAGATTTTGCGGTATCTCCTCAGTAACCCCGACGCGGAGGATACTCTTGAAGGTATCGCCAGATGGTGGCTGGAGCGCTCGCGCATCGAGCGCACCGTGAGGGAGGTGAGGGAGTCGCTGGAAATTCTCTTGAAGTGCGGATTGGTCGAAACCAGCCGGGGAAAGACGAGGCCGGCCTGCTATCGGATGAACCGTGACAAACAATCAGAAATCGCACTCTTCCTCCAACATGATGATTCACCTTCCCTCTCGGGCGGCTGGGGGACGGACGCTTCCTCCCCCATATGAGAGCAGCCTCCCGGCCAAGAAAGGAGCACGAGATTCCGGCGGCGACGTCAAAATGGTCTGGACGGACAGGGGACGGCGGGCTTCCTTCGACGAAAGAAAGCAAGGCGAGTGGCGGAAGCGCCGAACCATCCGCCGGGGAGCAACCCAACGGAAAGGAGAGAAGGAGGAGACACCATGCTAAGCATCATGCATTCCGCATACCATCGCCTGCGGTACCTGCGTAATCAGCGGGGCATCGAGACCCTGGAATGGATCCTGATCGCGGCGGTTATTTCGGCGATGGCCCTCGCGGTGTATCCGGGTCCGCTCCGAACCGCCCTGAGTACCGCGATCACCAACATCTCGAGTGCCCTCACGGGGAGTGCACCCGCTCCGCCTGCCCCTCCGCCTGCCGGCGGCGGGTAGTAAATCCTCCTGGCGAGGGGAGTTTCCCGGAGGAGTCTGCGTGCCAGGGATAAGTGGAAGGGGACCTATGGCCAGAGTCCGATCAGGGTACCATCAACGCGGGACCTCGACGATCGAGTTTATCCTGGTGTTTCCCAGCCTTCTCCTCGTTCTCTTTGCGATCGTCGAGCTCAGCCGCGCGTGGCTGACGTTTAACATCGTCACGGCCGCGGCGCGCGAGGGGGCGCGTGCAGGGGTGGTCACCAGTCCGTTTGATCCCGCCCCCGCCATAGGTCGGATCAACTCCATCCTCCGTTCGTCCAACGTAACCCCGACCAGCGTTACCGTGACCTGCTCGGCCCCGTGTCAGCCCGGATCCGAGGTACAGGCGAATGTGGCTGTGACGTTTTCAACGCTGTTCCCGGTCTTTCTGCCCATGCTCAGTGCGCTCCCCATGCAGCAGAGCGCCAGCATGCGGTACGAGTAGGAGGTGTGCCGTGCGCCGACGACTATTAATCGTTGTAGCGTCCGCCTCGGTGATCGGCTTGGTGACCGCCTTCTTCGTCTATCAGACCATCATGCAGCGGGTGGCCGCCTATTCCCAGCCAACCGAGGACATCGTGGTGGCCGCCGTCAATATGACGGTGGGAGAGACGGTCACCAGTCGACACGTCAGACTCACGTCCTGGCCCAGACAGGCCGTGCCCCAGGGTGCCCTGCGGAGCCTCAACGAGTCCGAGGCCCAGGTCGTCCGCAATTCCATCGTGGTGGGCGAGCCCCTGCTTACCTCAAAGCTCATTGACCCCGAGTCCGCCGCGCGCGGGGGGCTCCTCCCGATGCTGGTCCCGGAGGGCCTGCGTGGAGTGACGATCAAGGTGGACGAGGCCGTGCAGGAGACCGGGTTCGTGCAGCCGAACAGCCGCGTGGATGTCGTCGCGAGCCTGCGATCGGAGGGTGGCCTCGATCATGTGGCCAAGATGATTCTCCAGAATGTCCAGGTCCTGGCAGCGGGGCAGACCGTCGAGATGCGGGAAAACAAACCGGTGAAGGTCACCACCGTGACCCTTGCGCTGACACCCGAGCAGGCGGAACGCCTGGCGTTGGCCCAATCGGAGACGAGAGGGAAGCTGATGCTTGCCACGCGGAATATCCGCGACGCCCGACTGGTCCCCACACCGGGTAGTACAAAAGCGAGGCTGCTCAGCGGGGATCAGCCGAAGGACAACAAGCCTCAGGGGGCCGACAATGCTCGGCTGCCCGTCCCCAAAGGCGAGAGCCATACCGTCTCGGTGTTCAAGGCGGGCAAGCCGAGCGAGCAGACCTTCGTCCGCGAGTCCAGCGACCGCTGGGTTGCGGCCGGGTCCCGGTGAGGAGGCAGGCCGCCATGCGATTGCCACGTCCCGCTAGAGCGCGCCGGGTCGTTCCGGGGTTCCTGTTTGCGACGGTCCTCGTGGCTGGCACCTGCCTGTCCGCGGTGGCCGCGGGCCCGGGACTGGTTCGGATCGACGTCACGATCGGCAAGTCCCACGTGGTCGACGTGAAGGAACCCTTCGACAAGGTGTCGGTCACGGATCCCAATATCGCGGATGTCTTCGTCATCAAGCCCAACCAGATCCTGATCAACGGCAAGGCCGTCGGTGTCACGTCGCTGGTGGTCTTCTACCCCCAACAGACCCAGTTCTTCGATCTCGTCGTCCAAACCGACCTGGAGCTCTTGCGAGAACGGCTCAAACAGATTGCCCCGCGTGATACGATCGAAGTGCGCCCGGCCCAGGAGGCGATCATCCTGCAGGGGACGGTCTCGAGCGAAGAGTTGGTTGGTGCCGCCGCCGACGTCGCCGGGGTCTTTGCCCCCAAGGGTAAGGTCATCAATCTCCTCTCCCTAAAGGATGTCAAACCGCCCGAGGTCCTTCTCCAGGTCCAGGTCGCGGAGGTCGCACGGAACGCCCTTCGCGAACTCGGCTTTAGCTTCCGGCTGCTGGCGAATGCCTTTCAGGGCGGGGCCTTTCCCGGTACCCCCTTTTTCCCGCCGATTGGGTTGCTAAGCAACCCTACGGCACCCGACTTGGCCTTTAGCGATCTCGCTAGCTTCTTCTTCTCCTCCCCGGACCGGGACTTCGGTGGGATCGCCCGGGCTTTGGCCGAGCGGAACCTGCTCCGCACGCTTGCCAAACCCAACCTGGTCACGGAGAGCGGGAAGCAGGCGAGCTTCCTGTCCGGAGGCGAGTTTCCCTTCCCCGTCCCCCAGACCAGCGGGGCGGGGACCACCACCATCACCGTCGAATTCAAGCCGTTCGGCGTCCGCCTCGTTTTCCTGCCTGTGGTCCTGGAGGGCACCAGGATCAATCTGAGGGTCGAGCCTGAGGTCTCGAGTCTCGACTTCAGCCAAGGCCTCTCCTTTGGCGGATTCGTCATTCCGGTGGTCCGCAAGAACAACGCCTTTACCACCGTCAACCTCAAGGACGGCGAAAGCTTTGCCATTGCCGGGCTCATCAACAATGACGTCCGGCAGTCCGTGGCCAAGATCCCGCTGCTGGGGGATATTCCGATTCTGGGTGCGCTCTTTCGGAGCACGCGCTTCCAGAACAGCGAAACGGAGCTGGTCTTCATCGTGACGGTGAAGCTGGTCCAGGCCGCTCCTCCCGGCTCCCCTGCGGCGCCTGATCCGGCCACTCTCATGGAACTCACCGAAGCGGAGAAGGGGGAGTTTACCCTTTTGCCCGGGATCCCAGGCGTGGGCGAGGTGGTGGAGCGCCCCTTCGGCAAGAGTCAAATGAAGGAGAAGGACATGTAAGCGGAGGCGGGCATGCGATCGTTACTACGGGTGGTCATCGCGGACTCCGACCCGGAATCTCGCGCCAACGTCCGGCAGATGGTGAGCGCCATGCGGTCCGTGGTGGTGGGTGAATTCTCCACCATCGCGGATGCGGCGCGGGAGGTCCCGACGTGCCGCCCCGACATCCTTATCGTTGAGGTCCCGCCGGATCCAGGAGGCACGGGAGACGGCGAAGCCTGTGCGGCCATCGAGCAACTGGCCCGGGCCCTTCCCAACACGGCGATCCTCGCTACCGGCCCCCGCCTGTCAGCGGACCTCGTCATCCAGGTCATCCGCGCAGGTGCCCTGGACTTCCTGAGTCGCCCGGTCAGGCACGAGGAGCTCCTGGCGGTGCTCGACAAGGTCGTCCGCTCTCGCCGCGTCATGGCGCCCGAACGTCGCCACGGCCGCATCACGGCGGTCTTCTCCACCAAGGGCGGCCTCGGGGTCACCACGCTGGCCACCAATCTTGCGGTGTGCTTTGCCGAGCGGGCCCCCGGACGAGTCCTCTTGGTGGATCTGGACACCCGCCAATCCGACGTCGCCACGTTCTTGAACCTCCGCCACACCTACTCGGTCTTTGACGCCTTCGAGAACGTCGGTCGGATGGATGAGTCCTTCCTGCGGGGTCTCCTGTCCCAGCACCCGAGCGGGCTCTGTGTGCTCCCGGGGCCCGCGCGCATTGAGCGGAGCAAACCGTCCGCCGAGCAGGTGGAGGCGGGGCTCGGGATCCTGCGATCGAATTTCGACTATGTCGTCCTCGATCTGCCCCACGACATGGACCCCGGGACCATTGCGGCGCTCGAACACGCCGACGAGATCCTGTTTCTGGTCAGCCTGAACGTGTCCGCCCTCCGCTCGGGGGCGGCCGGCCTTGCCGCCTTCCGTCACCTGGGGCTGAACCTGCAGAAGGTACGGATGGTCGTGATGCGCGAAGGGACCGGCGAGGACGTAACGCTTAAGCACGTCCGAGAGACCCTCGAGCTGCCCATCTACTGGAAGACGCCCAGCGACTATCCGACCGTGGTGACCGCCATCAACAGCGGAGAGCCAGTGGTCAGAGCCTCGCCGCGGTCGAGGATCGGGAGGAATCTACGGCAGCTCAGCGAGATGCTTCTGGATGGTGAGGTTGCGGAACCCGAGGCGCGCTCCGCCTCGCTCCTTCGCCTGGTATGGACCCCGTACCGATTGCCGGGAGGCAAGTAGATGAAACACGGTCGCGGCCGGCCGGAGAAGGCGACAGGGCCCACTCTCGCTGCGCTCCTCGGCGCGGGGCAGGGCAAGGGGGACGGAGCGTCCTTCGAGCTCAGGCACCGTATCCATCGGCAACTCATTGACCGGATCGACCTCTCGAAGCTCGACAGTCTTCCGGCAGAGCTCGTCCAGCAGCAGATCCGGCGGATCCTGGAAGATCTGCTCGCGGGAGATGAGACGCCCCTTAGCCGCCAGGAGCGGGAGCAGCTTGTCATCGATGTGCAGCACGAGACGTTCGGGCTCGGCCCGATCGAGCCGCTGATGCGGGACCCGACAGTGGCGGATATCCTCGTGAATGGGCCCTACGAGGTGTACGTCGAGCGGCGGGGCAAGCTTGAGCGCACCGACGTCATCTTCCGGGACGATGCTCACCTGCTCCAGATTATTGAGCGGATCGTCTCGCAGGTGGGCCGCCGGGTGGATGAGTCCTCGCCCATGGTGGATGCCCGGCTGCCGGACGGCTCCCGCGTGAACGCCATCATCCCACCCCTCGCCCTGGATGGACCCATCCTCTCGATCCGCCGCTTTGCCGTCGAGGCCTACCGGATGGCGGACCTCCTCGGGTTCGGGACCCTCACGCCCGCCCTCGCGGAGTTCCTCCTCACCGCCGTGAAAGCCCGCCTCACCCTTTTGATCTCGGGCGGGACCGGCAGTGGGAAAACCACCCTGCTCAACGTGCTCTCGACTGCCATCCCCGAAAGCGAGCGCATCATCAGCATCGAGGATTCCGCCGAGCTCCAGCTGCAGCAAGAGCATGTGGTTCGGCTGGAGACGCGCCCCCCGAACATCGAAGGGAAGGGAACGGTCACCCAGCGGGACTTGGTGCGGAATGCCCTGCGGATGCGGCCGGACCGCATCATCGTGGGCGAGGTGCGGGGTGCCGAGGTTCTGGACATGCTCCAGGCGATGAACACGGGCCACGACGGGTCCCTCTGCACCGTACACGCCAACTCGACGCGCGAGGCCATTGGCCGGCTCGAAACGATGATCCTGATGTCCGGTATCGCATTGCCGGTCCGCGCGGCGCGGGAATACATCTGCTCCGCGCTCGACATGGTCGTCCACCTCGCACGGTTCAGCGACGGCAGCCGCAAGATCGTGCGCGTGACGGAGGTGACCGGCATGGAGGAGTCGGTCGTTTCCACGCAGGACATCTTCGTGTACGAGCAGGAGGGGGTGGACCAGGACGGCCGCGTGCTGGGCTTTCACCGGGCCACAGGCGTGCGGCCGAAGTTTACCGAACGCATCCTCCGTATGGGGATTCACCTGGGACCCGAGGCCTTCGATCCCTCGGTACGTCAGGAGATGCACAGATGAACCTTGCGGCAGCCGTCGCAGGACTGGCGTTCCTGCTGGTTGTCACGCTCGTCGTGGGGCTCTGGTGGTTTTTGGAAATCGGCCGGAGGATCCGCGAACGGCTCGGGACGAGTCTCTGGCTGCTCCCAAACACGGAGACAGAACTCCTGAGAATGGACCCGCGGGAGACGGGCTCGAAGTGGGGGATGGCCATCAGCCCGTTCGCCACCCTCGTCGAGCAGGCAGGGTACGACATCAGACATGTCCGCCGTTTCCTCTCCCTCATCGGCGTTTTCGCCGTCATGGGAGGCTTCGGGGTGTGGCTGCGAACGGGAGGGGTGGTCTGGGGGATCATTGCGGCATGCATCGCTGGGGCCGTGCCGGTCTTCCATCTCGTGTACCGGCGGCACAAGCGCCTCCAGGCATTCGAGAAGCAGTTCCCCGACACCCTGGACATGATGACGCGATCGATCCGTGCTGGGCATGCTTTGAGCGGGGCCATCCAGATGGTGAGCGAGGAAATGCCGGACCCCGTGGCCCACGAGTTCCGGCGGGTCCTTGAGGAGAGTCGCCTGGGCATGGAGCCCGGGGAGGCGCTCTTGAGGCTGCGGCGCCGAGTGCCCACCGGAGATATGGGATTCTTCTGCTCGGCCATGGCCATCCAGCGGAGCGCCGGCGGCAATTTGGCCGAGATCCTGGACTCCCTGAGTGAAGTCATCCGTGAGCGATTCAAGATTTTGGACCACGCGCGCGTCCTTTCGGCCCAGCACCGCTGGAGTGCCGTCTGCGTCGGAGTATTCCCGGTCGTCTTGGCGGTCCTGCTCGAGTTATTGAACCCCGGCTACTTCAGGCCGCTCCTCGATTCACCCTTGGGTCCCTCCCTTATTACGGTAGGGGTCATCCTGGAGGTTGTCGGTTTCTTTACGATCTGGCGGATTGCGCAAATCAGGGTGTGAGGTGCAGATGGCACCCCTTGGCTATGCGATCCTTGCTTTCGTCATCGTCGGGGGCGTCGTGTGTCTTGCGGGAGCCGTCCTCCTGCGACGATGGTCCGTCGTGCAGATGGAGCGCTTTCAGGTCGCCCCGCCCGAGACCGGGCCGACGTCGATCCTCCGCTGGGAGCGAGCCAGGGCGGGCTGGCAGCGGGTCCTCGAGCGCCTTGGGCGGGCCTTTGTTCCTCGTAACAGCGTCAGGCTGTCGCGACTCCGGCAGCGAATGGCGTGGGCGGGGTTTCACGACCCTCGTGCTGTGGGGTTATTCATCGGCGCAAAGGCGGGCGTTGCTATCCTCTGCGGCTACACCTACACGCTGTACGGTTTGGCCATCGAGCGGGCACTGCCCCACCTCCTCCCGGTCTCTGCCGCCCTGGCGGTCGCCGGTTTTTTCCTCCCCGATTTCTGGCTGCGCACCCGCATCCGGGCGCGCCAGCGTGAAATGTTGCACGCCCTTCCCGAAGTGCTGGACCTCCTGATGGTGTGCGTCGAGGCCGGCATGGGCTTTGACGCCGCTGTCGGTTGCGTCACCGAGCAGCCGGAGGCTCGCCGGAGTCCCCTCCATCAAGAGATGCTCCGCATGCACCTCGAGGTGCGGGCTGGGCGGCGACGCGAGGAGGCCCTCCAGGCGGTCGGGGAGAGGGCCGGAGTGGAGGACCTCAAGGCGGTCGTTGGTGCTTTTATCCAGACGGACCGGCTGGGCACCAGCCTGGGCAAGACGCTCCGCGTCCACGCAGAGTCGGCCCGCCTGAAGCGGCGACGGCGGGCGGAGGAACGCGCGTATCTCGCACCGCTCAAAATGGTCTTTCCGACCGTCCTCTTTTTGTTGCCAGTCTTCTTTATCGTTGTCCTGGTTCCCGCACTTCTACGGCTCATGGAAACATGGCAGAATATTGGAAGGTGAACGCGTGGAGGGGCAGATGAGATTCATGGTGCTGATCGGTTTCGCGCTACTCACGGGCCTGGCAAGTGCCGCCGCTCCCGCGGTGGCGCAGGAGGTGACCGCCGAAATCCGCACGTGGGCTGGCGAATCGTGGCGGCTGAGCCAGCCCTCCCTGGAGGTCTTCTACACCATCGTGAGGGGACCCGAGGGGCTTGCCGCGCCCCAGGCTGCAAAGCCTCCCACGCCCCCATCTCCCGACATGAAGACGACCGGTACGATCATTGGGCTGAGCACGCCGTCCGGGGAGGAGCTGCAGCCAAAGCAGGGCCACCGGCAGGCGCGTGGGATGACGGTTTCCCGTCGGGGAATCGAGACGGAGATCCCGCTCACCAGAATTCGAAGCCTCCAATTCTTCCGGCAGCCGGTCGAGGAGAGTCCTCTCCCTCCCTATGCGGCGGCGACCCACTTCCGTTATTCGGTCCTCGTTGTTCTCCTGGACGGATCCCGCGTCGAAGGGGACTACGTGAACCTGGGTACCGCAGTCGTGCGCGGGATGACTGCGGATCGGCGCGTGGACATTCCGTGGCAAGAGATCGAGAGCATCCACTTTGAGCCGCACGAGGGAGTCAAGAGCAGCGAGGAACGGGGTGGAACTCCGGCCGCCGTCGCCGAGCTCCCGAGTCCTGCGGAACCTGCACGAACAGCGATCGTCCCCCTCTAGTAAGTTTTCTGTGACTTCGGGAGGGAAGCAACCAGCCATGAGCGGTCATGGGCTGAAGAATCAGCGGGGCAGTGTCTTGGTGTTCATCACCATGAGCCTGGCATTGCTTGTCATCATCGGCGGCATTGCCATCGATCTGGCCTTCCTCAGCGCCGCGCGGGGGGAGGTGCAGCGGAGCATGGACGCGGCCGCGTTGGCCGGGGCGGGCAATCTCGGCTTTGATGACAGTGTCTTTGGTACCGTGCGCATGGAAGCCTGGCGGTTTGCCAACTTGAATCCTTCTCGTGCGGGGGCGATTAATCTAAACCTCAATTCCGGGAACGCAGCCAACGGGGATATCGTCCTGGGGATCTGGGACGGTGTGACCTTCACTCCATCCTTCGATGGTACTCGGGTCAACGCCGTCCGCTGCCAGTATTCGGCTTCGATTCCCACGTCCTTTCTTCGGCTCCTGGGACTGACGAGTCTCTCGGTCTCCGCACAGGCCACTGCGATTTCTAACCCCCCGCAGACCGTTCCGCCACAATCGTGTGTCTTTCCTATCGCACTCAGCAGTTGTGGTTTTGATCCGCAGTCCTCGACCGGTTGTGGCCAGGCTGTCACCTTCATCACCAGCAGCGGCAGCGCGGGGCCACTGGGCCCTCCGGGCACGAATACGGCCGCGTGGTCGAATACGTGCGGAACCGATGCCCCGACTGCCTCCGAGACACAACGGGCGATTGGAGCCGCCGCCGATTCTGACCAAGACTGCAGTGCGTGTACCTCTGGCACCGGAACGGAGATCGGCACGAATAACGGCATACAGCAGAGCGTGTTTAATTTCTTTGAAGAGAAATTCATCGATCAGTTCAACAGCGGCGAGACATATCAAGTCACCGACGCGAACGGAGACACGACCTATGATGGTCCCGGGTGGAAGGTGCTTTCTCCCGTCGTGCGGACCGAATGCCCCGCCCGCGCGTTCAGCGGGCCACGTGAAGTGGTGGGGTGGACAGAGTTCGTCATTACGCAGGTCATCAATCGAGGTAGATGTGCGGTGAATAATCCGTTCGATCCGCAGGTCGCAACCCTGTGCCCGGACAGCGGACAACCGTCCTTGCGAGCCATCTTCGGCTATTTCCGCTGTACGTTCATCGATTCGCCACAGGATCACAATCCGGGGGAAAGAACGGCCCTCGCGACGAAGCTCCGGCTCGCGCAGTAAGAGGATGGTCCAGTCGAGCATTCGCGGAAGCCAATCGGCCATACTGACATTTCGGCCAGGACGGGGCGACCCTGATTGAGACGAGGATCAGAATTCATCCTCCGCCGGAGGCCGGACCTCGCGAGAGGGTGGCGACTTCTCTCGTTCCGGTGGAGCCCCTGACCCCCGTGCGGTTGCTGAACAGCAGACAGCGCGGTCGCTAGTGGTGCGGGGCACCAGCGCCGAAGGGGGTTATGAACGCATGGAGGGCCGCGGAGATCACCTCTCCCTGGACCCGCCGAGGCGGGAATCGGGTCCTCCGCAAAACCGACCGTTTGCCGAAGGCTTCACCGCCTCGGCGGGGCTTTCGCTTCTCTTCCACTTAGCCCTCGCCGGTGCCCTGCTGCTCGCCGATGCCATTGCTCCCCCGGGACACCCTTTCTCTGGCATAGCCCCCCAGACGCCGCCGGATGGCTTTCATGTCTTCCTGGCCTCGCTGCCCGAGAAGAGGAAAGAGCGGAAACAGCGGGTAACGTCGGGGTCTGCCGCCCGTCGGGAGGATGCGCCGAGGGTTTCGAAGCCGCCGGAGCGGGCTGCAGAGCTCTCCCCGGTCGGCCCGCTACGACCCGCGGCTCAGCCCGTGGCATCCGCCGGACCCTCATCGTCTTCCGGCCGCGGCGATGAGAGCTCTCTCTCTCGGGCGGTGGCCGCGCCGCCGGCATCCGGCCAATTCATTGGCGATCCGCAGCCCCCGCCCCCGCCCGCCGCCGAGGGGGCCGCAGTCGCTACCGGGCCGACGGACGAGGGACCTGCTGGTGTTACTGTCGCGCAGTCGTCTCCGGAGGAGCCGACGGCGGCTCGCCGGGAATCCCCGCGGGCGGGGGCCCGGACGCCAGAGCCGCCACCGGCGGCGGTGCGGTCCGCACGTGAAGCCACCTCGCAGCCGCCCCTCGGGCTCGTGACGCCCCGCCCACCGGCGGAAGTGAAGGTGCCGCCGGCCGCTGCCGACCACCGCTCCACTGTTGCCGGTCGTGCGGAGGCAGCAGACCGCATGTTCTTTCCTGGGCCGGGGACGGCACTCGCAACGGGGTCTGCGAAACCTCCGCCGGCTGCGGACGGTGCGGGCACACTTCGATCCCCGGATCTCGCTCCTGTCGGCGCTCCGAAGGTGAAGACGTCGCCGGGGATCCTGCTGCAAGCATCGCCCGCCGCACCGGGACGGAATCTTCGTCCTCCGGAGTCGCCTTCCCCAGCCGACGCGTCGCTCGGGAGGCCCGCAAAGCCGGGGCCCGCCAAAGCGGGACCGGCGGCCCCGACGGCCGCGGGGGACTCTGATCGTCCGTCGTCGCAAGCCACGCCACTCTCACCCGATGGGAAAGGAGTTTTTCTGTCGTCCCCGCTCGGAGAGCCGCGTCCACGCGGGCCCGAGCTGCCTGCATCCCCTGATTCGCTGGCCGAGTCCCGGCCGGGCGAGTTCGATCGGGCGCGGATTGCCACGTCGGTCACAGACGGCTCCGCGGTTGCTCAAGCAGCTTCCAAGCGGCGGGAGGTGCGGGTCCGGCCGGGACGGACGGTGCTTGCGGCGCAGCCCCGCATGCCTTTCCCGACCGGGGAGCGCGTCGCCATTTCCCATCGACCGGAAGAGCCGACCGCCCAACCCCAGAGCATTACGGAGGTTTCTCCGCAGCCTTCGGATGCGAAGGCGGAAACGGCCCCGCAGGCGCTCGGGCAGGCCGGGGACCCCCCATCGGTCGTGGCGCCACCGGGGTCCAGCGGGACTCCCGAATCTCCTGCAGAACCCGTCAACGTTGACACCCCGATTGTGCGGTCCGATGGTGAGGTGGGCTCTGCGTTCTTTCCCTCCCCGGGGATGGTGATGGAGGAGTGGGAGCGGGCGGTGGCGGAGGACGGGCAGGGCCTGGCGACGGAAGACAGCCTCACGATAGAGCACGTTCCGCCGCCGGTACCTGACGGGGTCGCCATCATGAGCCCTCGGGACGGACACGTCCTCCCTGCGGACGTCCCCCCGATCATCCTCATCGAGGGCCAGATTCAGGATCGGGACGTCTCCACCATCTGGCTCGTCGCCAATGATCGACGGATCGCGGTGCGCGCTCACGAGGGGCGCTTCCACAAGGTCCTTCCTGTGCTGGATCCGGTGCTCCACGTGTGGGCCGAGCTTCCCTCCGGTGGTGAGGAATCCCAACGGAGCCGGGCCGTGACCATCCGCGCGCCCTCGCGAAGTCTGGCCCACGGCCTTTTGCTCCTGGAATGGCCGGAGGGTGTGACCGCCGATCAGGTGAAGCTCGAGGCCACGTGGCGCGCGCACGCCGAGCGTCTGGATGACCCAGTGCACACGGTGCCGCTTCACACCTTCGGACGCTCCCAAGACAACGTCCCCCCCGAGGCCTTTTTCCTTCGTCTCAATCCGGGCGTGTACACCTTCGCGCTCCATGCCCGGTCGGGCTTGCCGAGCGATGTGCGGGCGACCCTGCACCTCCCCGGTGCGGACCGCCTGGAGGCTCGACCGCTGAAGCCCCTTTCCCTGAAGCGGGCGGGAGAGGGCGTCCTGGCAAAGGTCCTGTTCCCGCAGGGCGTGTTCTGGGACCAGGATGAGTGGTTTTCCGGTCGGAGCGAGAGCGTAGACACAATGACGAAGTTCCGCTTTCCGGAGGGGATCAGTTGGACGGAACGGAAGTCGGACCTCCCCTGAAGCGGACCGCGCCGCGGCTTCGGACCGCCTCGAGCGGCGAGAGTATGGGGGGCTCGGTTCCACACTTGGACGGGCCAGTGGCTCAGGCAATACCGTGGCGGGATCCGTGATGGACCGGGGACGGGGACAGGCCGAGGCTTACTGGGGCGCGGACGGACCCCCTTCCCGGGGGGCTTTGGGGATCAACCGCGGCGCCGCGTAGTACGCCCGGAGGCGCTCCTCGAACTCGAGGTTGCCGCGCCGCCCGATCCATCTCACATACCAGCGGACCTGGGGAGCGTACCAGTACTGATCGGTGTCGCGGCGACTCGCCTCCCGGATCACTTTGAGTGCGTGAAAGCGCCCGGCGGGGACCTCAACGGGCTCCGCGGTCTCCACGGCGAAGGTGTCGTTCTGCTGCTGCTTCTTCTCGCGCTCCTCGTAGGAACCGCGGTGGACCCAGCGCTTGCGGACTTCGAGGGGCCAAGCGAACCATGGCTGGGGAGGAACCATGCGGGACTCGACCCGGCCTTCTCGCACGCTGGCAGACCATTCCAAGGCGAGAGTGTAGTAGTGATCGAGGTCCCCAATCCGGACCACGTAGAACTGAACCGCGTTCACTTCCTTGACCTCGAGGACCTCGACCGTCTTGGTTCCTGTGTTGGTTCCACTGGTCCAGTCGAATACCCAGCGGTCACCGGGCCGCCACTCGGGGGGCGCATCGACTCGGGTGATAGCAGGAGTGGCTGGCATCTCTGGAGCGACCGCCTTCTCCGCGCAGGCTACGAGCCAGAGGGGGATAGCCCCGAGGAGAACCGTTCGTAGCGCCGCGGAGGTCTTATGATGGATAGTCAACATCAGGCCCCTATGATTTCCCAATCACGGCAGATGTCAAGCGCCAATTGCCCGGAGCCGCCCAGGAAGTCTGCCGGTCCCGCTTACACCTTTCCCTCAACGCGTGCAACTTGCGTACCGAGAAGGTCGGATCGCCGCCGATGGCGAGGGCCACCACCATGCCGATGGCGCCGACGAGGCTCGTCAGGGGATGGTAGATGCCTTCCAGGCGGACCACACGCATTTCCTCGGTCAGGTATTCCTCGCCCTTGTTGTGGAAGGCCGCGATCATGGCCTGCCCGAGGGTATACGTCTTGATGACGCGTATCCCGGCCACCGCCTCCTGGACCTGGCCGCACAGCTCTTGGTAGCGAGCCTGGGCGCGGTGCAGGGACGCCTCCATCCGCCGGCGCAGATCCGCGAGGGCCCAGAGGAGGAACGGAAAGGGGGCCAGGGCGTAGAGCGTGAGCCACCCGTCGAGTCGGGCCATGAGGAGCACGGAGAAGATACCCACGACGACGGTGGAGGAGAAGTGCAGCGGGCCCGCTCCCAGTAGGGTCCTGAGCGCGCTCATATCCTGGGTCGCGCGCGCCATCAGATCTCCGGACGGCACCCGGTCGTAGAAGCCGCCGTCGAGACGGAGCCACTGGCGGTAGAGCCGGTTGCGCAGGTCGTACTCGATCTGGCGGGAGATGCCCACGATCGTCATGCGGGCCAGGAAGCGGAAGGCGCCCTGGAGCAGCGTGAAGAGGAGGAGGGCGCCGGCAAAGAGGAGCAAGGACGCGCCTGCGGGACGCTCCCGCAGCCGGTCGATGGCCTCCTTGATGATCCACGGGATGGTCAGCGCGAAGCCGCTCGAGCAGAGCACGGCGGCGAGGCCCAGGAAGAGGCGATGGCGGTAGGGTTGAAATAACGCCAGGATTGCTCTCATGAACTTCCTTTGTAGCTGAGGCGGAATCGGCAGTCAATGCCGGAGCGGCCGCGGTCGCTCAAAACAGGGCGATCGTCACGCCCAACCTCACAGTGACATCCGGGCTGTCCCTGGTCAGTCCGAACCCCACGGCTGTGTACACCTCGATTCCCTCGGTAATCGCAAGCATCGTGCCGGCCCGAAGCACGACGACGTCGCCCCTGTCGTGGGTGCCCAGCTCGCTGACGATCTCTCCCACGAGCGACCACGCGTCTGTGATCTCATATTCTAAGGAGCCCGTGACCACCCAGAAATCGAGGTCCCTATCGCGCGTGACGAATGTATACCCGCCATTCAGCGTCAGGATGAGGGGACCAAAGGACTTGCTGACGACGGCGAAGGGCTGCACGTCAACGCCTTTCTCTCCCAGGCCGCGATCTTCGTCGCCTGTGGGCAGTCTCAAGACAACAGCGCCCATGAAGGTTGGCCGGCGTTCAGTCTCGTCGAGGAGCCGGTACTTGGTCGTGAGCTCCACATCGCCCACCCCCCCGCGTGTGCTCTCTTCGTCCGGATCGAGGAGGACGAACGGCGCATCCACGTCCACCTCGAGCCCCCGCAGGACGCCAATGTTCAGCGTGGTGGTGAGAGACCATACTTTCTCGTCTGGGCTCTTCTCGTAGTCGCCCCGCAGCTCTAGCTCGACCTGCCCGGGGTCCAAAGTCTTGGTGTCCTCGGTGTCGAGCGGGCCGGCATAGACAGCCGCAGCCCCGAGCCCTAGGAATAGGACAGTGGCTCCACACCACAACCGGAGAACCCTCAGGCCGCGCCGGCCAAATGTTATGGCATGAACCGCCTGCGTCACGGACCCCTCCCATTGCGTCGGCTTTCGAGAGATGAAGCGGCTGACCCTTCAATCGACGTAACGGCGTATAATGCCGACACATAGACACGATTCATGCAGCAAGCAAAGAAGGCTAAGCATAGACCAAATTGGCATCGAAATCATCAGGAAGAAAGGGATTCCGTCAAGGCTTCGAGAAAGTGAAAGCAAAATGACCCTTCGGCACGCTATGGGATCGAGATTGCGCTTGACAGGGGCCATGCCGATGGCCCTATAAATGAGCCACTCCCGGCGATTTTCTACTTGCTGCCCATCCAGACGCCCGCGCGGGCGTTTTCGTTTTCTGGCCTGGGAAACCAGCCTTGAGGAGCGAGTACGAACCAATAGGGACCTGGCGTGTGTCTGTTAGCACCCCGACCGACGCCGAGAGGGAGGATGTCGAAATGAGGAAGCAAAGAAGTGCCCTGGTGGTACTTATCGCGGCATTTGCATGGGTGACAGGATGCGCCACAACGGCTGATGTGCTCAAGGCCAAAGATGAAGGGACCAGTAAGGTCTATCCTGTCAACGCCGACCAGGCCTGGAAGATTACCAGAACCGTCTTCCGCTGGGAGGGGGCCGACGCGATCGAGGAACATCGGGACGAAGGGTACATGCTGACCAGCAGTGGGATGAACCTGGTCTCGGCTGGGGCCGTGATGGGAGCATGGGTGGAACCCGTCGATCAGAATAACACAAAGGTGACTGTGGTCACGAAGCGTCGCCTTGCTACGAACATCGCGACGACACTAACCGAAACGACATTTCACAAGCGCTTTGCGCAAGCCGTGGCGATCGTGAAGACAGGCAAACCTCTTCCCGCTGCACCGCCAGAGGAGGCGTCGAAGTGAAGCTGGCGAATCGCATCAAGGCCAGGATCACCGACCTCGGCCCCCTGAAGCACCCGGTGGTTGCCGGAAAGTAGTACGGTTGAGGAGGGGTGACCCATGCCCTCTCGGGAACGAGGCTTTCCGGGAGGGCATTTTGCTGTGATTTGACTTGTCGGCCGTTTTCGCTCAGTATCCTCCGCAAGGAGTCGCGAACACGGTGAGAGAGGGCGAGAGGAGGGGATGGGGCGATGGCGGAGGGGAAGAAGCAGCAGCCAAAGGTCCTGAGGGATTTCCAGCGACAGTTTCCCCAGGTCTGGGAGGCCTATGTCCAGCTGCGCGAGGCCTGTGACGAGCACGGGCCGCTGACGGCCCGCGAGCGGGAGCTGATCAAGGTGGGGATCTCGGCTGCCCTGAGACGAGAGGGGGGACTCATCGCCCACGTCGATCGGGCCCGGGACGTGGGGGCGACGCCACAGGAGATCTACCAGGCCGTCCTCGTGGCTACGCCACTGATCGGCTTTCCCAGCGCCTTGGCAGCGTTCGGCATCGCCCGCGACCGGCTTGAACGGGCTTGAGCCAAAGAACAGTGCAGAGAGTGCAGAGAGTGCAGAGAGTGCGGGGAGGGGGAGCCTTGTGGCAGCCGGCAGGTTGGAGTACGCTAGGGTCCTGAGATGGGGTTGAGATCCAGCGAAGCGGTCGTCATCGGGGGACACAATATCGGCGAGGCGGACCGGATCGTCGTCTTTTACACCGAAAGCTACGGCAAGGTCCGGGCCGTGGCGGCCGGTGCCAGGCGGATTCGCAGTCGATTCGGCGGGAGCCTCGAGCTCTTCACGCACGGCCGCCTGGTCTATTTCGAGCGGGCGAACACCGACCTGCACCGCCTGAACGAATTTGCCCTGCAGCAGCCCTTCCATGCCCTCCGGACCTCCCTGGATCTGCTCGTGGCCGCCTCGGAGGTGGCCGAGCTCACCGGGATCGCGGGCGTCGAGGGTGAGGGGAATGGAGAGTTCTTTAGCCTGATCGTCGAGACCCTCGGCGGCCTCGATACCGGCCTGCCGCCGTCGCCGCTCCTCCGGGTCTTTGAGATCCGGCTCTTGAAGACCCTCGGCTATCTCCCCGAGCTGTACCGATGCGTGCGGTGTCGGGGGCGGCTCCCCGAAGGCGTGCAGAGTTTCGGCCTGAGTGAAGGGGGTTTGCTCTGCGCCTCGTGCCGGACGGAGGCGATGGAGACTCTCCCGCTCTCCCCGGCGGCGCTCGCGTTTCTCCGCGCGAGCCTCGGGGTGAGGACCGGCCGGGATCGCGGCGGGCTGACCCTCGAGCTCTCGAAGGAGCTACAGACGCTCCTGCACACCTTCCTCGAGTTCAAGCTGGGCCGGAGAATCCGCTCGGCCCGCTTCCAATCGGGCATTCCGGGCTTTCCTCTTGACACTTCAACCACCTCTTGAGTAAGCTCTGTCCATCTTTTATCAGGATTTACCGCCCTCCCGCTGGCTTCCCGGCCACCGGGGGGAGTCGTGGGGGATGGCCCGGCGGAGCGATCACCGGCTCTGCCGGGCATCGTGTTCGGAGGGAAGGGGATGACCTACCAGGACGTGGTGCTCGGCCTCGAAGAGTTCTTCGCCAAGAAAGGGTGCGTCATCCAGGAACCGTATGATATCGAGGTCGGGGCCGGTACCAGCAATCCCGCGACCTTCCTGCGGGTCCTCGGCCCCGAGCCGTGGAACGTGGCGTACGTCGAGCCCTCCCGGCGTCCCACCGACGGCCGATACGGCGAGAACCCCAACCGCCTGCAGCACTACTATCAGTTCCAGGTGATCCTCAAGCCCTCGCCCGACGACATCCAGGAGGTCTATCTCGACAGCCTCCGGTTTCTGGGGATCGATCCGTTGAAGCACGACATCCGGTTCGTAGAGGACGACTGGGAGTCGCCCACCCTCGGCGCGTGGGGCCTGGGCTGGGAGGTCTGGCTCGACGGGATGGAGATCACCCAGTTCACGTACTTCCAGCAGGCGGGGGGGATCGACCTCAAGCCGGTCTCGGGCGAGCTCACCTACGGCATCGAACGGATCGCCATGTACCTGCAGGGCGTCGAGAACGTGTACGACCTGGAGTGGGTCACAGGCGTCACCTACGGGGACGTCCACCATCGGGGAGAGGTAGAGTGGTCGGTCTACAACTTCGACGAGGCGGACATCCCGCTCCAGTACAAGTTGTTTGATCTCTACGAGGCGGAATCATTGCGGCTCATCCAGAAGAAGCTCGTCCTTCCGGCGTATGACCACTGTCTCAAGTGTTCCCATACGTTTAATATCCTGGACGCGCGGGGGGCGATCAGCGTGACGGAGCGGCAGGGTCTCATCGCGCGCGTGCGGAATATGGCCCGCCGCGTGGCCGAGGCATACCTCAAGCAACGCGAGGAGATGGGGTTTCCGCTGCTGAAGAAAGCCTCGCAGCCGACGGGCAAAAGGGCGGCCGCCGCCCGCGGGCGATTACCCCGCTCGCGGCGGGCGGTCCGCTGATCGCGGGCACCACAGGGACGGCCATGGCACTCGCAAGAGAGCTGCTGTTCGAGATCGGGACCGAGGAGATTCCCTCGGTCTATATGCCGGACGCCCTCCGGGATCTGGGCGCGGTGGCCGACCGGCTGCTGCGGGGGGCGCGTCTGAGCTTCAAGCGGATCCGGACGCTGGGGACGCCGCGGCGCCTCACGCTCTCCGTCGAGGCGCTGGCGGAGAAGCAGGCGGACGACGTGCGCGAGGTCACCGGCCCCCCCAAGGCGGCGGCGTACGATGCGGCGGGCAAGCCGACCGCGGCCGCGCTCGGCTTTGCCCGGGCGCACGGCCTCCCGGTCGAGCGGTTGAAGATCCGCACAACCGACCGGGGCGATTACGTGGCCGCCGTCAAGAAGATGAAGGGCGCGAAGACGGCCGAGGTGCTCCCCTCGCTCCTGCTTCAGATGCTCACCTCCCTCAGCTTTCCCAAAAGCATGCGCTGGGGAGATCGCAGTATCCGGTTCGTCCGGCCCATCCGGTGGCTCCTCGCCGTGTACGGGGGCAAAGCGGTGGAGTTCGAGATCGAGGGGATCCGGAGCGGGGGCGTCACGTACGGGCATCGCTTCCTTGCGCCGAAGGCGATCCCGGCGCGAACATTCCGGGACTACCTCCGCAGGCTCGAGAAGGCCTCCGTGATCGTGGACCAGGACCGGCGCCGCGAATTGGTGAAGCGGCTCGTCACCAAGGCCGCCGCGCAGGTGGGCGGCCGGGCGGTGGTCGAGCCGGACCTGCTGGAGCAGGTCATCCACCTGGTGGAGTATCCGAATCTCGTCCGCGGCAGCTTTCCCGAAAAGTATCTCAGTCTCCCGAAGGAGCTGATCATCACCCCCATGCGGAAGCACCAGCGGTACTTCCCGGTCGTGGACAAGGAGGGAAGACTCCTCCCGCACTTCCTCGCGATTTCCAACATGAAGGTCAGGGACATGGATGTCATCCGCGTGGGGAACGAGCGCGTCCTGCGGGCGCGGTTGGCGGATGCCGACTTCTACTTCAAGGAAGACCAGAAGAAGCTCCCGCTCGAGAAGCTGGTCCCCCGCCTGGGCCAAATCCTCTTCCAGGAGCGGCTCGGCACCCTGCTGGATAAGACCCGACGGGTCACGGAACTCGCGGCTTTCGTGGCCAAGGGCGTGGATCCGTCGCTCGACGGGACGGTCCGGCGGGCCGCGACGCTGTGTAAGGCGGATCTGGCCAGCGGGATGATCCGGGAGTTCACGGAACTGCAGGGCGTGATGGGGCGCACCTACGCGGCCATGAGCGGGGAGAAGCCGGAGGTGGCAGCCGCCATCGAGGAGCACTACCTGCCGCGCTTTGCCGGGGACGCGCTGCCGAAATCGAAGGCCGGCGCTCTGGTCGCCGTCGCGGATCGCATGGACAGCATCGCCGGCTGCTTCGGGATCGGGATGGTTCCGACCGGCTCCGAGGACCCGTACGCCTTACGCCGGGCGGCCCTCGGGGTGATCCTGATCCTGGCGGAGTGGGAGCCTTCCGTCTCACTCTCGGCGTTGACGCGCAAGGCCCTGGAGCTCTTGGCGGACCGCATCACCCGGCCGCAGGCGGAGGCCTCCGGCGACGTCCTGGCGTTCCTCCGGACGCGCTGCGAGGGGATCATGGCCGACCGCGGGATTCCGCCCGATGTGGCGAGCGCGGTGCTGCAGGCCGGCTTCGATGACGTGCCGCGGGCCTTTGGCCGCGCCCAGGCCTTGGCCAAGGCCAAGCAGGACCCCGCATTTGCATCGATGATGGTCGCCTTCAAGCGGGTGGCGAACATTCTCCCACCGAATTTTGCCCGGACGGCGGAGGAAGGCCGGTTGCGGGAGGAGGCGGAGAAGGCGCTGTACCGCGCCGTCAAGGGGCTCCAGGGCGAGGTGGCGCGGCTGTCCGACCGGGGGGAGTACGAAGAAGCGTTGAAGCGGATCGCCACGCTACGGCCTGCGGTGGATCGGTTCTTCACCGACGTCCTGGTGATGGCCGAGGACCGCGCGATCCGGGACAACCGTCTGGGACTGCTCGCCGAAGCGGCCGGCCTCTTCAACCAGATCGCCGACTTCCGCCAGCTCGCCGTTACCGGGTAGGAAAGAGCGGGCACAGCGCCTTTCCGTGATTGGGGAGGGCGCTTTTCCGATTGGGCCCGGGGAGCCGCCCCGGCCGGAATGGGCACGCGGAATGCAAGGGGTCGGATGAGAGGCCTCGGCCGAGGGACATCGGAGCGGCAGGATCATGGCGGCGAAAAAATACGTCTACTTCTTCGGGAAGGGCAGGGCGGAAGGCTCGGCTGCCATGAAGAACCTCTTGGGCGGCAAGGGCTCCAATCTCGCCGAGATGACGAATCTGGGCATCCCCGTTCCCCCGGGCTTCACCATCAGCACCGAGGCCTGCGTCGAGTCGATGAGGCGGAAGGGCACATTTCCTCCCGGCATGTGGGCCCAGGTGGTAAAACATCTGCGGCGGCTCGAGCAGGCGATGGGGCTCACGTTCGGGGACCGGGAGGCGCCGCTCCTCGTCTCGGTCCGTTCGGGCGCCCGCGTCTCCATGCCGGGGATGATGGACACGGTCCTGAATCTCGGGCTCAACGATCAGGCGGTGGAAGGGCTGGCCAGGCGATCCCGCAATCCCCGCTTCGCCTACGACAGTTATCGTCGCTTCATCCAGATGTTCAGCAATGTGGTGCTGGACATTCCCGTGAAAGACTTTGAGGCCATTCTGGAGAAGCGGAAGCGGGACCGGGGGGTCGAGCTGGACACGGACTTGTCGGCGGATGATCTCCGCCTGATCGTCCGAGAGTACAAGGCGTTGGTCCGGGGGCGAACCGGGCGCGACTTTCCTCAAGAGCCCCGGCAACAGCTGCGCCTCGCGGTGGGCGCGGTCTTTGGATCGTGGAACAATCCGCGCGCCATCAAGTACCGCGAGATCCATCGGCTCCCGCACACCTGGGGGACGGGGGTCAACGTGCAGGCCATGGTCTTCGGCAACCTGGGAGAAAGCTCGGGAACCGGGGTGGCGTTCACGCGCGATCCCGCCACGGGAAAGAAGCGCCTCTACGGGGAGTTCTTGATGAACGCCCAGGGGGAGGACGTGGTGGCCGGGATCCGGACCCCGCAGCCCGTCGAGCAGTTGAGACGGATGGCTCCGCGGGCCTACCGCGAGCTGGATCGCATCTGCCGGAGGCTCGAGAAGCACTACCGGGACATGCAGGACGTCGAGTTCACCATGCAGGAGGGGAAGTTGTACCTCCTCCAGACCCGGACCGGGAAGCGGACCCCGGCCGCCGCGGTCAAGATCGCGGTCGACATGCAGCGGGAGGGGCTCATCGACAAACGGCTGGCCCTCCTCCGGGTCGACCCGCACCAGATCGAGCTGCTCCTCCATCCGATGCTTGATCCCACGGCCAAGCGAGAGCGCGTCGCCCACGGGCTCCCCGCCTCTCCGGGGGCGGCCGTGGGGCGCGCGGTCTTCACGGCGGAGGATGCCGAGGCATGGGCCGGGCGCGGGGAGAAGGTCATCCTCGTCCGCGCCGAGACCTCACCCGAGGACGTGGGCGGCATGCACGCCGCCCAAGGCATCGTGACGGCCCGCGGCGGGATGACCTCGCACGCCGCGGTGGTCGCCCGGGGGATGGGGAAGCCCTGCATCGTGGGCTGCGGCGACATCACCATCGCCGAGGAGGCGCGGCGGTTCGTCGTGAAGGGCCGAACGGTCCGCGAGGGGGATTGGATTACTATCGAAGGGTCCGCGGGCGATATCATTCTC